>Ga0070741_10009148_pt1 | contig 19435 bp, 14 predicted proteins | sample Coa_R1_4_FD_66440 | JGI IMG/M metagenome (GOLD analysis project Ga0070741, IMG submission 66440) | Surface soil microbial communities from Centralia Pennsylvania, which are recovering from an underground coalmine fire - Coalmine... | ecosystem: Environmental > Terrestrial > Soil > Unclassified ...
CCCTGGATGGCCCAACATGCCGCCGGGGTGGCAGTTTATCCTTGAGCGGCGCGTAGAACGGCACTTGCCCCAACTCTTAATGGCGCGGAGATTTCTCCGCGCCTTTTTGTTGGGCGCGCGGACCTTTCAGTCCAATGCCCACTTGGATTTGGCGAGCATTCCAGCTCCAACGCCAACGGCGTTGCTCATACCAGCCTAGGCCAGGAGGCCTAGGAACAGCACCCCGGGCCGCTTCTCCGCGGGCTATCGGCCCGCTTCATGAGACGGTTTTAAGAGGCCGTGCGCCTTTGGCGCTTGCAGGTTTGGAACGGTGGCGGACTTACCCTAGGGCTTGCCCCAGACTGGCGCCCTAGGCTGATATAAGTGCCGCCTTTGGTGGCAGCTGTTGCTGTAAGACACTCCGGTACCAAGCCCGAATCCGAGCGACATCGCATTTTCCCCTCACCCTGACCCTCTCACCAGCGGAGAGGGAACAATCACGGGTGGCCTCCGAACACCGTGAGCCAAGGTCTTGCCGGCCGACGAACCACAATTCTCCCTCTGCTGGGGGAGAGGGCATGGGTGAGGGCGGAACTTTCAGTCAGACTTTCTAGTCCGCAGAGGTCCGGAATTTGCCGCCGGATCCTGTGCCTTATCGCGGCGACGTTCCCGGGGGTCCTATTTCCTGAGCATCCGCGCCGCGCCGCCACCCATCCGGCTCATCATTTTCTGGAACTTGCCCATCTTCTTCATCATTTCCTGCATTTGGGCAAACTTATTGAGCATGGTGTTTAGCTCGGCCACGGTCACCCCGCTGCCCTTGGCAATCCGCTGGCGCCGTTTCGCGTTGAGAATATGAGGATTGCGCCGCTCCTGCAGCGTCATGGCGCAGATCATCCCTTCCATGTGACGGAATTCCTTTTCCTGTTTGCTTAAGTCACTGTTCTTGAGCATTTCCGACCCTCCGGGCAGCATGCTCACAATCGATTCCAGCGAGCCGAGTTTCTTCATCTGGCGCAATTGTTCCTGGAAATCTTCCAGTGTGAATTGGCCTTTGCGCATCTTTTCCTCGAGGCGCATCGCCTCGTCCGCGTCCACCGCTTCGGCCGCTTTTTCTACCAGGCTGACCACATCGCCCATTCCCAGGATCCGCGAGGCCATTCGTTCCGGGTGAAACGGCTCGAATTCCTCCAGCTTTTCACCCATGCCGGCGAATTTGATGGGCTTGCCGGTGACGGCTTTGAGGCTCAGCGCGGCGCCGCCCCGGGCGTCGCCGTCCAGTTTGGTCAGGATCGAGCCCGAAATATTGAGTGCCTTGTCAAAGTGCGTCGCCACGTTTACGGCTTCCTGGCCCGTCGCCGCGTCCAAAACCAACAGGGTTTCCTGGGGCTTGACCAGGTCCCTGAGCCGGACCAGTTCCTGGACCAGCGGTTCATCGATTTGCAACCGGCCGGCGGTATCAAAGATAAGCGTGTTGCGATTGCTGGCCCGGGCCACTTCGAGTGCTTCGCGGGCGATTTTCAACACATCGGTCTCGCCCCGGTGCGCGTGCACCGGAACGTCTACCTGTCGGCCGAGGGTCTCCAACTGGTCCATGGCCGCGGGGCGGTATACGTCGGCAGCCACGAGCAAGGGTGTGCGGCCTTGCTTGAGCAACAGCCGGGCCAGCTTGGCGCTCGAAGTGGTCTTTCCCGAGCCGTGCAATCCCACCATCAGCACGCAGCTCGGATTGCCGCTCAATTGCAGCGAGGCATTGGCTGACCCCAGGAGATCTACCAACTCGTCATGGATAATTTTGATAATCTGCTGGCCCGGTTGAATGCTTTGAACGACTTCCTGGCCGATTGACTTCGTTTTAACGCGCTCGATGAAATCGCGGGCCACCTTGAAATTGACATCCGCTTCCAGCAGCGCCTGGCGCACTTCCCGCAGGGAATCCCCTACATTTGACTCCGAAATCTTGCCGAGTCCGCGCAGGTTCTTGAACGCGTTCTGGAGCTTGGAACTTAGCGAATCGAACATTTGCTTAAGCTAGGGCACCCGCCGCAGGTTGACAAGGCCCGCGCCCCTTGGCTACATTCCCACCCCGCGCTTGGGCCGGTTGGACAGTGCCAGAGAATCGAGGCGCGCGAACCGCGCGTTGCCGAGTTTATGAACTCTCCTCTGACCCGGGCTTGCTGGCGGTAGGATACTCAAGTGGCCAACGAGGGCAGACTGTAAATCTGCTGGCTTACGCCTACGAAGGTTCGAATCCTTCTCCTACCACCACCGTTTTACCGAAGCCACGTTCGGAACACGCCACCCCATTCAGTATGTCGGAGAATGCTGCGGTGGAAGATTGGTGACCAGGAAAGATTCGTGCCACGGTTGGTGTTTCTTATAAAGGTCCAGCCGCTCTCGCCACTGCTCCAGGTCCGTCTTCCCCGCGAGGGTGGCAAGCTGGATCGCTCTTGAGGCTGCGGTCTGCGCACTGGTAAAGTCGCCCGTCTCCGCCAGGGCCATACCGAGGACATCCAAGACCTGCGGCTCATCTGCGGCGAGTGCAGCGGCTCTCAGGGCGAGAACGAGAGCGCTTTTACCGTCGCGCAACGAGGGGTCTTGCTCGGCGGCCAGCACGTGGGCCGTAAGAGTGAGGATCTGAATGTCTCGTGGGGCAATGCGCAGGGCTTCTCGGCATTGACCAATCGCCTCGGCATCGCGGCCCTGCTCGAGCAAAATCGTGGCGATTTGGAAATGCGGCCAGGGATAGTTGGGGTCGAGCCGCGCGGCTTCGTCGAATTCGCTTAGGGCTTCGTCGAAGCGTCGAAGTTCGGCAAGCACCCTTCCGAGGTTGAAGTGGGCGCTCGGCAGATTTGGTTTGAGGCGAACGGCGATGCGATACTCACGCAAGGCATCCTCCAACTTGCCGGCGTACCGCAGCGTGTTGCCCAGATTGTTGTGGGGATCAGCCCAAAGAGGAGCAAGGCGGATCGCTTCCTGAAAGTTAGCCTGCGCTTCGGCCTGGCGCCCTCGTTTTGCCAGCGCTACGCCGAGATTGTTACGGGCGGGGCCGTTGTTTTCCGTGATCGCCAGGGCGTGCTTAAAAACCGTTTCGTCATCGCGCCAATAGCTCATTTGGCGCTCCGAAAGAACGAGACAGCTTCCCAAAACCAAACCTGCGGCCGCAGTGGAAGGGACGGCTCCAATGTTTAAACGCGCGATTAGATCCTTGATGCCAAATGCGGCGGCGATGTAAATGCCAATCAAGGCGACGTACGCGTGGTGATCGTTCATTGATTGCACGCCGATTTGAACGAATCCGATCACAGGCACGAGTGTCCCCAAGAACCACAGCCAGCCGACCAGCAAATACGGGTACGGCCGGCGCGCGAGCAGGACAAGCAATGTGACCGCCACTAAAAAAACCAGGGCCAGTGCCCCCATGAATTCCAAGTGAGCGCGCGGGGGATACGGATATAGGATGGCCAGATCGACCGGCCAGATGCCTTTCCAGAGGTATAACGCATAGGATCGGAAAGCGCTGCAGACGCGCAGATTCAAGGGGAGTCGCTCCAGGTGCGCAACCAATCCTCCGTGCGATTCCGCCAGGAAAGTGAGAACGCTCGCCGGCACCACCAGTGCAAAGAACGGCAATTTTTCCAGGGCCAGGCGAAGTAAATGCCGCAGCCCGAGGCCGGGCGCAAGCCTTCGCAGCGGCCAGTAATCCAGCAGAAGCATGACACAGGGCAATGTCACCAGCATCGTTTTGGCCATCAGACATAACGCGAAGAAAAAGAGCGCCAAAGCATACTCCCATGCTCCCGATGAAACCTCCGATCCTCGAACCTGGCTCTGGACTACCGGGCGTTTTTGGGCGTAGCCCGTGTAGCACAGCAGGGTCAGCAGCCCAAAAAATGTGCTCAACACATTCTTGCGCTCGGCTATCCACGCCGCTGATTCAACGGAGAGCGGATGCCAGGCGAACAAGGCGGCCACCAAAGCGCTCGGCCATAGATCGCCAGTTAGCTTCCAAAGTAACCACAGCAAAAGCACCGTGTTGGCCGTGTGCAAAAGGATATTGCTAAAATGATGCCCCCTGGGGTCCAAGCCGAACAGTTCGCAATCCAGCATGTGCGACACCCACGTGAGCGGGTGCCACATGCTCGCATGATAAGTCCTGAAAGCCCAGGTTACACCTTCCAACGTTAAGCCCTTTTGGACGAGGCGGTTGTCGGTGACGAAAAGGTCGTCGTCAAGATTCAGGAAGCCGTCACGCGTTACCGGCATGTAGGCCGACAGCGTAATAAGCGCAAGCAGTAGGAAGATAATCCGAGGCCTGAACATGTCCTCGATTCATACACGATTTGCCCGGTTCCGACAGGACTTAATTAAAACGGGGTCGGTCGTGCCCGGCACTTCTTCCGACTCCGATCTCTCGCTATTCCGTCGGAAATGGGTTGCGCTCGGGAAAGCCCTTCTGATGAAAATAAGGGTAAATCGGCGGAACGGCACTGACGGCGTCCAACCGTTTGATTTGTGCCGGAGTCAGGTTCCAGCCAACTGCGCCCAGATTGTCGCGCAGTTGCTTTTCACTACGCGCGCCGATGACCAGCGTCGAAACGGTTGGGCGCTGTAACAGCCAGTTAAGCGCGATTTGCGGAACGGTCTTGCCGGTCTCTTTGGCAATTTCATCGACAACGTCGATCACCGCGTAAAGATACTCGTCGGACACCTTGGGGCCGATCTCCAGGTTCAATTTCGACTGCAGGCGGGAGACCTTGGGTAGTGGTTGGCTGCGTCGGATTTTTCCCGTGAGCCGTGCCCAGCCAAGCGGACTCCAAACGACTGCGCCCACCTTCTGATCGAGGCCGAGCGGCATCAATTCCCATTCATAGTCGCGCCCAATCAGGGAGTAATACGCCTGATGCGCGACGTACCGGGGATAGCCGTATCGGTCGGCCGCTGCCAGGGATTTCATCAAATGCCAGCCGGAAAAATTGGAGCAACCGACGTATCGGATTTTTCCTGCGCGCACCAGCGTGTCGAGCGTGCTCAAGGTCTCCTCCACGGGCGTCTGCGCGTCAAAAGCGTGCAATTGAAACAAGTCAATGTAATCGGTGCGCAGGCGTTTCAATGCCGCTTCAATGGCGCGAACCAGGTGAAATCGCGACGAGCCGACATCGTTCGGGCCCTCTCCGACACGAAATGTCGCCTTCGTGGAAATCAAAACCCGGTCACGTTGGCCAGCAATGGCTTTCCCGAGGATTTCTTCGGCCATGCCGTCGGAATAACCGTCCGCGCTGTCAAACATGGTCACTCCGGCATCGAGGCAAATGCTCACGAGCCGTTTGGCCTCGCCGACGCCGACATTTCCCCAGGCTGAGAACAGTTTCCCTTTGCCGCCGAACGTGCCTGTTCCGAGCGTCAACACCGGAACTCTTAACCCCGAACCGCCAAGAAATCGGTATTCCATAAGCCGGATTAGCCTAGTTGCGAAGCCGGAGTTGTCAAACGGTTGCGGACTGAACTGACTGAACACCCCGATTGATGACATCGCAGCAGGCAACTGCTTGCGCGGCTTCACTTGGCTTGGGCTCGATAACGAGTCAGGCGTCGATTTGGAGATTGACCCAAGAATTGATTTTCATACTTTGCCCGAAATCTGCGGGAGAGCCTATGGCCGACATTAAGCAGAACATCACGGTCAACAATCCAAGGGTTTCGACCTTCACCGTCGGAGGCAAGACCTTGAGCGACGCCAAAAAGAATTTGGACGCGCGCGACGAGTGGGGCCTGTACGACGCGACGCAGAACATGCAGAGTAGCGCAAAAACTGACGCCGACGGCAACGTCGTGAGCATCACGATGGTGCTCAACCCAATCATTCAGATGCCCTCCTGGAGCGGCTACCGTTCAGCCACCAAAGAGCAGAAGGCATCCTGGGACACCATGTACAAGGCGCTGCTGACGCACGAAAAAAAACATCATGACATCCAAGTCGACTGCGCCGAGGACTTGAAGAAGGCCATCAAGGCCGCCAAGCAGCTTGACGGCGACGCGCTCAATAAAGTGATCGAACAGTCGAGACAAGCCTGTCAGAAGCAGCAGGATGCCTATGATAGCCGCAGCGGGCACGGCGCCAAAGAAGGGGTGGTGCTCGATCTGGACGCTGATGACGCTGATGGCGAGTAAGAAGCCAATCCGGTTTTGGGTTAGCTGCCACCTGACAATCTGAACCTGGTACGACTTATCAACGGCCAGGGCGCGCAGTAGCTTACCAATCAGTCTCCCGGTAATCTTTTAGGAATTTGCCCCAAATGTGTTTCCCCGTATTGAAGCCGTTGATGATGGGGTCCACAATGCGGGCGGCACCGTCCACGATGTCCAGAGGTGGATGAAACTGGTGGTTGTGCACCTTCCGCGCGGCGATATGGGCCGGGTCCTCGTCTGTCACCCAGCCTGTGTCGACGGCATTCATGTGGATGCCATCGGCATGATAATCAGCGGCGGACGTTCGTGTCATCATGTTCAGCGCTGCCTTGGCCATGTTAGTATGGGGGTGGCGCGTGGTCTTGAAACGGCGGTAGAACTGCCCTTCCATCGCGGAGACGTTGACGATGTGCTTGTCCCTGTCCGAGGTGCGCAGCATCAGTGGCTTGAGTCGGGCGTTGAGAATGAAGGGCGCGATTGCATTGACCAGGTGCACTTCGAGTAACTCGATGGAGGGGACCTCGGCAAGCTGCATGCGCCAGGAGTTGTGGTGTCGCAAGTCGGTCTGCTGCAGGTCCTGATCGAGTTTACCTTCCGGAAAAAGGACCTTCAGGGCCGTAAGTTCTTCCCGGAGCAAGGCAACTTGGGATAACTCCGCGGAATCGGTAAGGCCAAGCGGCTGGGACTCGCCGCGGGCCACGCCGAAAGTCATGCTGGTTTCGGGCAGAAGAGAGTGCCCACGCAGGCCTTCGTAACCGCCAAGCAGGCCCTGCGCCTGCTTTGGAAGCGAATCCAGCGAGGCTCTTTCCTGGTTCATCATGTGTTCATAAAAGGACGGCGGGCGGCGCACCGTCTGGCAGGCGTTGTTGATGATAAAATCCAGTCGAGTGCGGGTAGTTCCCAGGTGTTGGCAAAAGGCCTCCACGCTGGGGGTGTGTCGCAGATCGAGACCGAAGATTTCCAGCCGGTCACCCCATTGGCCGAAGTCTGGTTCACGGGAGTAACGCGCCGCGCAGTCGCGCGGGAAACGCGTCGTTACGATGAGGTGGGCGCCCGAGCGCAGTAGTCGAATGCCAGCCTGGTAGCCAATCTTAACGCGCCCACCGGTGAGCAGGGCTACGCGCCCTCTCAGGTCAGCAGGTTCGGTGCGCTTGCGGAAATTCAGGCTGGCGCATTCAGGGCAGAGCTGGTCGTAAAAGTGGTGGAGCGCCGTATAGTGCCGCTTGCAAATGTAGCAGTGTTGCGGCTCGAGGGGGTTCAGCGAAGCGGGGTCGCTTTCAATCTGGTCCGTCGGGATTTCTGGCGCCGGCAGAGGATTGGGCGTGGTGAACACCGGACGTCGGCGCAATTGACGTATCCCGGTTCGGTCCAGCGTATTCTGTTCGCGCTGCAGCTTCTCCATCTTCTGCTGGCGGATTCGGGCTTTGATGAACCGCCGTTTCTCCTTTGGATCAGGTTGGAAAACCTCCCCCGCCGCCCTGATCAGCCGCGCGTATTCGTCCGGGGAAAGGCCCGTCATCAGGGTGCGATTGGCCGCCGCTTTTTCCAAGGCTTGGATGGCGGCGCGCAACTGTTCAGCTACATTGTCAGGGCTCATCGTTTCAAATAAAAAAGAACTGTTACGTTCTCTGAGAAATCCTTCTGTAACTGGTAAAGAGCACGCAACACAAGAAAGTTATGGAAACTATCCGCCTCTGCCCACGGTGCCTTGAACCGTTGCCGGCCAACGCGCCGGAAGGCCTTTGCCCGCGCTGCCTCGCCCGGGCCGCTTTGCAAACGGAGCCGAAGCAAGTTCCTCCCGCCCCCAAGGCGCCCGCACCGGCGGAGATAGCTCAGGAATTCCCGCAATTGGAGGTGCTCGAATATTTGGGCCGCGGCGGCATGGGGATGGTTTACAAGGCGCGTCAACCACACCTCGATCGGATGATCGCACTGAAACTGCTGCCGGTGCAAACGGGCCAAGATCACCGTTTCGCCGACCGTTTTGTCCGGGAAGCCAAAGCTCTGGCGCGCTTGAGTCATCCGGGGATTGTGACGGTATATGACTTTGGCCAGACCCAATCCTACTATTTCTTGCTCATGGAGTACGTTGACGGGATGAATCTGCGCCAATTGCTGCGGGCACAGCCGCCCTCGCCACGCCAGGCGCTGGAGTTGGTGATGCAGATCTGCACGGCTCTGCAGTTCGCCCACGACGAAGGCATCGTCCACCGGGACATCAAGCCGGAAAACATTCTCATCACGCAAAAAGGCCAGGTGAAGATCGCCGATTTCGGCCTGGCTAAGCTGGTGGGCCGGGCGTCCGCTGATGAAAGCCTGACTGCGGATGAAGCGGTCATGGGCACGTTGAATTACATGGCTCCCGAGCAGCGCGAGAACTCCAAACAGGTCGATCATCGCGCCGATATTTACTCTTTGGGTGTTGTGTTCTACGAACTGCTCACCGGCCAGGTTCCCCTCGGGCGCTTCGCTCCACCTTCCAGGAAAGTGCAAGTCGACGTGAGATTGGACGAAATCGTGTTGCGCGCTTTGGAACGGGAACCGGACCGGCGGTATCAGCACGCCAGCGAGGTTAAGACCGGCCTGGAACCCATCGCCGCGAGCATGCCGCAGCCGAAGCCGAACCCGGACCAGCCTCGCTCAGTGCCGTTCCCTCCTCCGAGCTTCACTGGCTATGCGCTCACGCGTTTTGCTGTGCTCGTCGCGACCTGGCTGGCCATCGGCGCTGGATTATACGGCGTTTTCGGAAAAGAAAGCTTGAGAATCAAGGGACCTATACCCATTGAAGTAATCTCAGCCCCGGCATGGCTCAAGCTCGGGAGGCTTCTCTTGCCCCTCGGTTTGGGGGTCATTGTCTGTGCCTGGCTGGAGGCGCGACAGGCGCGAGGGTTGCGTCACCGCGACTTGACTCCCGACATTCGCCGCCAGATTCGACGGCACTGGTTGTTCTGTGCGTTCGCGTTGGCCGCGTTGGCCGGCCTGGTCGCGTTGACCAATCTCAGGCTCGGGCCTCTGCGAACCGATGAAGCCGGGGAATGGTTGTTCGTTCCCAATTCCGGACGATTCGAGAAGCTGGGTCTGCGCGCCCAATTCGCCCGGATCGATCAACAAGGTGAAACGTATTACCAGGCGCCGCGCTCGTGCGTGCTGGGCATAGTCCTTCACTCAAAGAATCGCGATTCGTCGGTCCTGAACGTGACCTCGCCAGGTCTGCGGTCCGAGTATCAATCGAGCAATCAGGGCGCCGGAATAATCAGCTTTGTGCTCGACCGGGAGGCGTTTGGAGATTGGCTGCAGCAGCAGCTCGGTCACGGCCTGTCCACGCCCTCTTCCCTGCCCGAAGCCGACGAGCTCTATCGATTGCTCAAACGCTACGAAAACGCCCCGCCCCATACCAGCGACGAATTGCTCAATGCGGCCAGGCTCGAATTGCGTGATTATTACTTTGACGGTTATACCGGCAATGCCCAGTACCAGTTCGGCACCTGGCCGCGGATGCGGATAACCCTTGCCTGGCTGCTTCTGGGATTCGGGGCGGTGGTTTGCGTGGCCGGCACACTATGGCGGAGTCGCAGATGGTACCAAAACGCCTGGGCGGAAATTGCGGCTGGCCACTGGAGTGTTCCGGCGCGTAAGAGGGGTAAGAGCCAGCGACTTGCCCCGCGCGATTCGAGTCCGTTACCTTGACGGCCCAAAACGACAGAGTTTGCTGGATTTGAAAGGTGCCAGAGGAGACCTTTTCTTACCCATGTTCATTGGTTCTGGAGTGTTGGCGCTTGGCATCGAAGGGTCTCGGCGAATCTTGCGCCAGTCCACCAGCACCAGTTCCCATACGGGATACAAGCCTCCAGTCGAAGCACCCGTCCTAAGTTTTTCCGCGGAACCAAGCGGAACCAGGAGAAGCGAAACACTAATCTTGCCGGGGCGGATAATCAGCACTAAGTTTAAAGCGACTCGGCGGGCATCCACAGCTGATGTCTCGAGCCTCCGTTTGATGAACAGGAAAGTTACTCAGCAACGGAGAAAAAACATTGCCCATGTCGTCCGATATGGGTGCAGGAAAGGACTCACCTATGGCTAGAAAAGAATTGGCTCTCCACAAGGAAACATTCCGCTTTACCGCCTCAGATGCCATGAGCGTTTTGTTGGTCGGCGACTTCACGCATTGGCAGGGCAATCCGATCCCGATGCGCAAAGGCCCTGACGGAATCTGGGCTGCCGCCGTCGAGCTCGGCCCGGGCAACCATACTTATCGTTTCATCGTTGATGGCGAGTGGCGAGACGACCCGGAGTGCGCCATTCATGTGGCGAACCCCTACGGAAGTGAGGACATGGTGCGTAAAGTTGTCTAAACACGAGTTACGCGGATTACCACGAACAGCGTTAGGTTCACTCCGTCCAACGTTTGGAGTTCCACCTTCAGGCGGAGCCGTGATTGAATTTTCAATCAACGCGAGTTTGCCGCGACGCGGCGCTCCGGGATCGCACGGGCTGAATCCGCAACTCTGAGCCTGGGCTGGACCTGAGCTGTCACTTGACACACCAAAGCCGCGGACCATATTGCTTTGAACGCAAATCAGAGGCCTAAAGGGCCCCTAAGAGCGTGTTTTAAAATACCGGCCAGCCGTGGGCGCCCGGGTTTGGAGTCCCGCCTTTAGGCGGTTCGGCGCTGGGCCGCCTAAAGGCGGGACTCCTAACTGAATTCTAAAACACGCTCTAAGAAAGGAACTCTATGGAATCAAGAATTCAAAACGCTCCTCCGACAGATGAGTCGCACGCCACCGAGAAGCTGTTGAACGAACTCAAAGGGATGATCCAGCGGTTGGAACAAAGAGCCCTCGAACGAGCAAAAGCGGCCGACCGCGTTGTGCGCGACCATCCTTACCCGACCATTGGATTAGCCCTTGGTCTCGGACTATTGGTTGGTTTTCTGATCCGCCGGAAATAGTCAATGGCCGATAGCGCGCCACGCCGGGGGATAGTGCAGTCGCTGCGCAATCTGGGGCGCAGCGGCGTGGCGCTGCTGCAGAACCGAATCGAGCTCCTGGGAGTGGAGCTCGAGGAACAGAAGTTGCGTCTGACGCGGCTGTTGCTGCTGGCAGGTGCCGCGATTTTTCTGGCCAACATAGCGTTGTTGGCAATCTCAGCGACAATTGTGGTACTGGCCGGCGAGCAGGCGCGCCTGGCTGTTTTGATTGGTTTGAGTCTCATCTATTCCGGCGCGGCGGTTTGGGCCCTGCTGGCCCTGCGTAAAGAATTGCGCTCGGCGCCGGCGCCTTTCCAGGAAAGCATTGCCGAGCTGAAAAAGGACGGGGACTGGTTGAATCAGGACCCGCGGCGCTAAACGGCCGTGTGCACTGAAAGCGCCGTCAAGGCTCGTGGCCGCCGAGGTGATGAGGCGGAAAAAGTGAGCGGATACGAGCCCGGATCCGCTTCGTAACGTCGTCCGGTCCCATCGTCCGGTGCATTTACAATGCGGTCTAGGGGCGTGTTTTAAAATTCGATTTGGAGTCCCGCCTTTGGGCAACCCGGCGACAAGACCGCCTGAAGGCGGGACTCCAAACCCCAGCTGCCCACGCCCAAGCCGAGGTTTTAAAAAACGCTCGAAGGGCCTATTCCGACGCAAGCGACAGGAAAAACCCGCCCCCCGAAAGCAGGTCAGCACTCTATAGCGGCGGGGCTGGGTTGCCACGACGATAGTATTGAAGAAAAAGGAAGGTTAAATCGGGGGTTTAAAGGAGCCGGGCAAGCCCCGGCTCCTTACCTTTGTCGAAGAGCACAAGGGTTATACCCAATAGAACATTTTAGGCGACGCTTTAGTATGTGGGCAAAGCACGGATCAAAGAAAATCCGGTGCGCAGACAAAGCGTTTGAAAAACAACAGATCTTCTTCGCCAGGTTTGAAACGTTCTTCATTTCCGTGCGTACCAATTGTCAATTGGAGCACGGCAAGATTTCCGAAGGCGGGCGGCCTGGCATCGATTTGGTGGCGAACCGCTGGGCGGCAGCGTCGATTGTCGGGCCTGCGCTTTCTGTGCCACACATTAACGAGGAAAAAAAATGGCAAAGATTAAGGTCGGGTTGGTTGAGGATCACGACGTAGTCCGGGAAGGGTTGCGCGCGTTGCTGCAGTCGCAACCGGACCTCGAAGTGGTGGGCGATGCCCGCGACGGATCCGAGGCCGTGAAACTAGTACGACAGACGAGTCCGGATGTCGTGGTGATGGACATCGCCATGCCGGTGGTTAATGGTTTGGACGCGACACGTCAGATCCGCCGGGCAGTTCCGGAAACGAAGATCCTCGTGTTAAGTTCATACGACGATTGCGATTGCGTCGAGCAAATGGTCCAGGCGGGCGTGAAAGGTTTTTTGAGCAAACGAACCGCGGCTTTGTACTTGGCCGAAGCAATCAGGGCCATTCGCGCGGGCAAGACTTTCTTCAGCCCGGAAGTCGCCAAGCGCGTGCGGGAGCAGCAGGCCGCGCGCCCCCAAGCCGGACGAGATCCTAATAATCCGTTCGCGCTGACGCAGCGCGAGCAGGAAGTCTTGCAGTTGATTGCCGAAGGTTTTCCCAACAAAGGGATCGCCGTCAAAATGGGAATCAGCATCAAGACCGTCGAAAAGCATCGGCAGGGCGCGATGAACAAGCTGAACATTCACGAAGTGGCCGGCTTGACGCGCTATGCGCTTAGCCGAGGAATCGTCTCGCGCAAAGTCAGCCGCCCTCAACCGGCCGGGCCGGAAGCTGAAAAAAGCCTGCTACCGACGCAATGAGTCCAGAGTATCTTTGCCTTGATTAATCAGGGCAGAGAGCCGGGACATGTCATCGCGCGAAAACACCACCGGCGTCCCACCTGTCCGCGCGTCGCGCACGCCGAATTGAATCGTGCCGGTCCGCCGGGTCCCCAGGGCGGCAATACGGAAACCGCCTTTCGTCGTGTACGCCGCGTCGAAAGAATTCAACGGCGTCACCGTGACCTCGAGCTTGGTAATGTACTCGATGGCATTAACCAGTCGCGAAATCTCGTCGTAATCGATCTGCAGCACGGACCTGTTTTGACCGCGGGGGACGATTTCCAAGGCTAATCCCTGCTCCTTATGGCCGGTGCTGGTGTCGGTAATTTCACGACATCGCACGCCGATCTCACCCGCTTCGGCCGAAATGGCGCCCAGATCGGTCGACCCTTTGAGTATCACCACCTCGGTGTTGGTATCAAAGGCCTCCAATTTGGTTGCTGGAATTGGCGGGAGAACATTGGTGATCTGCGCCCAGCCCGGGTTGCTGAACCAGGCCAACACCAGGAACCCAAGCGAGATTTGGTTCAATTTTCGCATAAACGTTCGTTTTCTTGGTTGAATTGAATAGTGCGCCGCGCTGCGAGACGGTTGGTAAAGGTCCTGGCTCCGTCCGACCTCATATTCGGTCTGACGGCAGCCTGTCAGGAATATTCAACCCCTCGCAGCAAAGACGCTCTTGTCTCGGGGGAATGGCCAGACTTCGCAGGCTGTCAGTTCGCACGGCTCATGCTACAGTAGGCTTAATGCATGACGCTCGATAGCAACCTACACCCGGGCGATGGTTTGCCCCCAATTTTAACCGCACCCGGCCCTGTCACGGCGCCGGCTGAGCCCCGGCGGGAACCCTTGCGCGCGATAATCGCGATCCTCCTGAGCCTCTGCCTTGGACTTTTCATAGCCGACGCCTTGATTTCCCTGGCGGACGACTCGTTAGCGCTCTTTGCTCAGTTTCAACTGCTGGCTGGCATGCGCGGCATTTTGGGCACCTTTACGGTGTTGTTTTCTCTCCTGGTGTACGGTTTGATGGCGTTGACTCCGGCGATTCCCAAGCGCTGGTTTGTTCCGGTGGTATGGTTTAATCCCGCGGCTTTACTGCTTGGACTTCCCGCGTGGATATACTTCTACAGTCACGCTTTGCCGATCGCCTGGTTGATCTCTTTGGTCCAGGTCATTTTTGCCTTGTTCGTATTGTGGCGAATCAACGGTTCGCTCAAGCCGCGTTGGCCATTATTTCCTGAACGCCTCGTCGGAGGCCAACTCTTCAGTTGGTCGAACCTGTGCGGTTTTTGCGCGATTAACGTGGCCCTGGTCTTGCCGGCCTTAGGCGTGTACCTGCTGTGTTGCGGTGCCCTGGCGGTGGATCATTTCAGCGAAGGCTTTGTGGCTCTGAGACGCGCTGGCTTCACGGTTCAAGTTCGGAAATATGTGCGCCCCGACGGCAAGAGCATCCTCCTGGTGCCCATGTCGCACATTGGCGAACCCGAGTTTTACCGGAGCCTGACGCGCTCCTTCCCGACCAACGCGATGGTCCTTATGGAAGGGGTCCGGGATGACAAGAATCTGTTGACCAACCGCATCACTTACAAACGGATGGCCTCGACGCTGGGCCTCGCCCAACAGCAGCGAGAGTTTAAGCCGAGTCCGGTTCAAGTCATCCCAGCCGATATTGATGTCGACGAATTTGCCCCGAGCACGATTGATTTTCTTAACCTGGTCATGCTCATTCATTCGCGCGGGCTCACTCCGGAGAACCTGGTGCTGCTTATGCGATCTTCGGAATCGCCGCAGTTTGAGAAACAAGTCTTCGACGACATCCTCAAAAAGCGCAACCAGCACCTGCTGCACGAAATTCAGGATTCTCTGCCGCTCGCCGATAGCCTGGTCATCCCGTGGGGGGCGGCGCATATGCCGGAAATTGCCCGGGAGATTCAGAAGGCCGGTTTCCGGCTGGATAGTTCGAGGGAGTTTGTGGCCATTCGGTTTCACCGGAACAGGACGCCGCCACTGGACTAGCCCAATGGGCCTGCGGTTATGGGGCCGGCTGGTGGAACGGACGCTTATTTCGAAAATATTCCAGCATCTGGCGGTTTCCCGCGATGAGCGCGGTCTCTCCATTCTCAGTGGCGAGCGCACAGGCTTTCTCAGAAGCAGCCACCGCTTCGTCGAAGCGCCCCGCCTCCGCGTAAGCTGCAGCCAGAGTGGTGAGGGCGCTGCCATTGTGGTACCGAGTCAAGGCGCAGGCTTTTTCGGCCAGCTTGACGGCCTCGGCTCCACTACGCAGCTGGGGGTCGGGTGCGGTGGCCAGAAGGCAAGCCAGATTGTTGAGAATGACCGGCGATTCCGGGTTGGACGCGAGTTCTTTGCGCCAGCGCGCGATTATGAGCGCCGCTTTAGCCCGTTTGGGATCAAGGGTGGCTCGCGCGGATTTGGAGGTGGTCAGGGTGTCGGCGGCGATGTCCCGCCAGCGCATGACCGGCAGCACGCTGTTGTAATCGTCCGTCCACAGCGGGCCATTTAAGTTTTCGTTGGTTGCAAGATCGGTCGCCGGCTGGGCGGGTAATGCCTCGCCCAAGTACGGTATTTGCGAAAGCAGCACCCAACTCGAAGGCAGCAGACCTTCACTCTCGTCGGTTAGCGGCTGCTCGATCACCCGCGCGGTGTAGCCAAAGGCGGAGGCGAGCTTAAGCACGATGGGCTCGAGGTTCAGACTGACATTCGAGACGTGCACGGCGATCATGCCCTTTGGTTTGGTGTGGCGCTGGTACGTGGCAAACGCCTCGTGAGTCAGCAGATGAACGGGTATGGAGTCGCTGTTAAAAGCGTCGAGCACCAACAGGTCAAAATTCTGCTCCGGTTCGCTCTCAAGAGCGAGCCGGCCATCTCCCAGCTGGACTCTCGCTTGGCCGGCGCAGGCTTGCAGGAATGTAAAATAGGTGGTCGCAATCTTTTCGACCGTGGGATTGAGCTCGTAAAAGGTGAGTTGGTCCCCTATCCGGGCGTAAGCGGCCAGCGTTCCTGTACCAAGCCCGACCACCCCGATGCGCCGCGGTCCGTGTTGGGGCAGCAGCGAAAAGGCCGTGCCGACTCCGCTGCCAGTTGTGTAGTACAGCGTGGGTGTTTGCGATCGCTCCGGTTGCAGGAACTGAACGCCATGCACGACCTGGCCGTGCACCAATTCCGCGAGACCTTTGCCAGGGTCCATCGTTGCATGCCGATAGACGCTCAGGACTCCATAAAAGTCGCGGGACCGGAAAACCAGCGTCCGATCGTTCGCATGCGCCCCGTTCCAGAGAGCCAGCCCAAGGCCGACCACTGCCGCCATCGAGGCCAACCAGCCCAGACGCAACCAATGCCAACCGGCGCCGGTTCGCGACTCGCGCCACCAGCCGAGCGCCGCCAAACCCGCGCAGAGCATCAAACCCCAATGAAGCTCGAAGTAGTCTTTGAATATTCGGGGCGCCACCGCCGCGACGCAGAAGGTGCCCAGCGCTCCGCCCGCTCCAATCAGCAAATAAAACCAGGTTAGATGTGCCGGCTCAGGCCGCAGGCGGAAAAGTTCCCCGTGACAAACCATGCAGCAGATGAACAGCCCGCCCAGGAGAACAAGCGCCTGAGCTCTCGCCGAAAGATCGAGCGTGCCCGAGAGCGTAAGTGCCATCAGGGCCAGCGCTGCCAGCAAGAGCGGCGCAAACCAGCGGCGGTCATAGATCCGTGTTTGGTTGAAGCAGAGTATGAAACTCAACAGGTAAGCCGAAAGCGGGAGCACCCAAAGCAAAGGAATCGGGGTGAGTTCCTGGCATATCTTGCCGGTAACTGCGGCCAGCAGCAACGAGCCACAGCCCGGCAATAGAATCCAGAGCGCTTGATCGGTCGCGCCGGGTCGGGTGGGATTCCTCGAAGCTTTTGAAGTCGGAAGCGGCGAGGCCCGCCAGGCTCCCATTGCGGCCCAGGCGCAGCTCACTGCAAATAAGAAGAGTCCCGCGCGCCACAGAAGGATCTGCTTTGCCCGGCCTAACAGGGGCTCAAGGAGCAGCGGGTAACTCAAGAGAGCCAGTTGCGACCCCAGATTGGAAAGCGCGTAGAAATGATAAAGAGAACCGCCGGGATCCCTCAGACTGCGCCAGTGTTGCAGTAAAGGCGTGGTGGCGGACAGCGCGATAAAAGGAAGCCCCACGCACAAAGCGAGCAGCTCGACGATCTGCCAGGTCGGGTCGGCTGAACCGTTTGGTTTCCAGGTCGAGTCCGGAGCGATGGGTAACCCCAGCGCCGCCAATAGTAGCAACAGGTGCACCAGTATCTGGGCCCGTGGAGGCAGCCATCTGGCGAGCAAGTAGGCATAAGCATATCCCACCAGCAGCAGCAACTGAAACGTGAGCAGGCAGGACGTCCAAACCGCCGCAGCGCCCCCGAAGGATGGCAGAATGTACTTCCCGAGCAGCGGTTGCACCTCGAAGAGCAGGAAGGCGCTGCTGAAAATGGCAAATCCGTAAACAACCACCGGGTTAGCCTGTCAAATCGCGACCCGCGAGGCGAGCCGGGAGTCCAAAGTTAAAAGCGTTAACACGTTAAAACGTTGAACGTTGAAAAATCAAAAGGCCACAGCCGTGAAAGGAATGAGCTTACGTGGGATCCCGAAAGCCAGTCTGCGGAATTGCGATTCTGCTTTACATGCTGCGCTTCATCGATTCTGCTAATGTCATGGAACTTGAACCTCCCCTGCCAGCTACGCCCCAACCCAAAACGTCGTCATTGGCCGTGTGGAGCCTGGTACTGGGATGTATGGCTGTGGTGCTGCTGCTGGTCTGTATTGGTCCGCTTTTTGCCATTCCGGCGGTGATCTGCGGCCACATGGCTTATAGCCGCATCAAACGCTCGGGAGGAATGCTTTCGGGACAGGGCCTGGCTCTGGGAGGATTAATCACGGGCTATGTGAGTATCGCGCTTTCCGTGGTCATCCTGCCGATGATGATGGCCATCGCAGTGCCTAACTTCGTCAAAGCCCGCCAGACGGCCCAAAACAATGCCTGCATCAACAATCTCCGGATGATCGACGGCGCCAAGCAGACTTGCGCGCTGGAAAAGAAGCTTACCGCCGAGGATACGCCGACCGCGCAGGATCTTAAACCTTACTTGCGCCAGGATTTCAATTCTCTGCGTTGTCCGGCCGGTGGCCGTTACTCGATAAATAAAGTTGGCGAGCCGCCGACCTGTAGCATCCCCAACCACGTCCTGCCAATCTCCCCAACCAGGTAATCGCCGCCACTACCTGGAGCCGTTGGACGCTCGGCTTGTTGCTAGCAAGCCAAGGTTGCCTCGTTTCAAAAGAAGAACTCTTTCCGGCTCCTTAAATTCGCGTTCCTTCTCGGTTAAGATTGTGGTTGGTAGCCGCGCCACAGCCAGACCAGAGTATCGGCCAAGGTCTGCTCGAAGACACGGTGGTCACAATGCCCGGTGCCCAGGCTGAAAACGAATCGATGATGATATCCTTTAGCTTTCAGCGCCTCGGCAGTGCGCTTGCCGGCCATGACCCAATTGTGATGCGTTTCTTCCGGGTCATGAGGGCGCAGATCGTTTTCCGAGACGTGGGTGAAAATGCGCAGCGGTTTCTTATCCGAGTTTTCGATCAATTTCGCTCCCGAATGATAGCTCCAGGCCCCGAGCGGGTATTTGCGTTCATCCGGTGAGTCCTCATCCTGTTGAGAAACGAAGGTGCCGGAATAGGCCGCCACGCGCCGGAACAAGTCGGGCCGAAACCAAGCCATGGTCAAAGCGGCCGCGCCGCCCGAACTGCAGCCCAGCACCGCCCTGCCCCAGGGGTCTTCGGTGATGGCGAGGTGCGGGTAGGCGGCTTTGACCTCGGGGTTGTTGACCACCGCCGGCAAGACTTCGTCGTTGATGAAACGGGCCAAGCGATCGGACATCGTATCATATTCGAGGCCGCGCTCGCTTTTCTTGCCGTCGTTCCCGCCGTTCTGGACGGCAATCGCGATGAAGGCCGGCAGCTTTCGGGCCGGGTCTTTTGAAATCGTGAGATTATCCAGCGCATTGCCCACGAGGTTGAGTTGTCCCGGCCCATCATGAATGATGAGGATAGGAGCTTTAACTCCGTCTTTGTAGGCAGCGGGGACGTAAACGAATATTTTTCGGTCCTTCCGCACCGGTTTCTTTTCCGGTTGAAGGGTAGGATCGTCGCCGCGGAATATCTTGCTGTCGGCAAGGGCCATTGAAAACTCAAACGACTTGCCTTTGGGATTGCCTCGGTCGGTCAGGTCGGGGTCAATTTTATAGTCGGGACCGACCTGGAAGTCGCCGTCGCCGTCGGAGCCCGGATCGGCGGCGGGGATCTCGGCGGCGGTGGCGGCGCACGTGATGAGAAAGGTAAGAGCCAAAGCAAGCAGGCGGGTGCAATAATGAGCGAAAGCGTGGTGTTTCATGGACAATCCTAAGAGCAATTTACGTCCATGAGATC
>Ga0070741_10009149_pt1 | contig 19433 bp, 14 predicted proteins | sample Coa_R1_4_FD_66440 | JGI IMG/M metagenome (GOLD analysis project Ga0070741, IMG submission 66440) | Surface soil microbial communities from Centralia Pennsylvania, which are recovering from an underground coalmine fire - Coalmine... | ecosystem: Environmental > Terrestrial > Soil > Unclassified ...
GCCGCGCTGGCTGACTGCCGTGCCGGCGCCTTCGACGGCGTGGAGGGGCCGGTTCCGCTGGAAAAAAATGCGCGGACGGAATTTTCCGCCAAGGTGCGCGACGCCGGCGTGCCGTTCATTGCCGAGATCACCACCGGCGGCGGCTACGTCCCGGAGAGCCGGCTGCCGGCGCGGCATTTGGACGATTTTCGCCGGAAGACCGAAGCTGCGCTCGGCTGCGCGCCGGTTTTTCTCACCGTCCTGGCCGGCTGCGACAGCTGGTCGATGGCGCAGAGCGTGGAATTTTTCGGCCACCTTCTCGAGCTCACCAACGAACTCGGCGTGATGGCGTGCATCGAGACGCATCGCAGCCGGGCTACCTTCAATCCCTGGACGACGCGCAAGCTCCTCCTTCAGCTGCCGACCTTGCGACTGACCTGCGATTTTTCGCATTGGTGCTGCGTCTGCGAGCGCTTGGTCCTCGACGACGAACCCGACATCCTCGCACTTTGCGCCGAACGGGCGCACCACATCCATGCCCGCGTCGGCTACGCGCAGGGGCCGCAGGTACCCCACCCGGCCGCCCCGGAACACCGCGCCGCACTCGAGGCGCATGAACGCTGGTGGGAGGCAATCTGGTCGGCGACAGCACACACGGGCTGCACGATTGCGACGATGACGCCCGAATTCGGGCCCGACGGGTATCTGCAAGCCGCTCCCTTCTCCGGCGTGCCGGCAGCCAGTCTCGACGAAATCAACCGCTGGATGGCGGTGCGGCAGCGCGAACGTTTCGCGCGGCGGGACTCGAGCGGCGAGATGCGGGAGGTTCTTGCCACGCCGCGCGGAGCCGGCTCAACCAAAGGTCCTCCCCTGTCATGAAGCGCCCGCCGCAGAAAAATTGGGACGAGCTGACTTGGGAAGAAATCGGCAGGCTGCCTGCGCAGGGCTGCGATGCGGCCATTTTGCCGGTTGGCGCGACCGAACAGCATGGTCCCCATCTCGGCACGGGCATGGACTCCGCGCTCGCGCAGCGGTTGTGTGCGGAAGTGGGCGCACACACCGGTACGCCAGTGCTGCCACTGCTGCCTTACGGTTGTTCGCTCGGCCATTCGCGCCGCTGGCCCGGCACGCTTGCGCTCAGTCCGCAGACGCTCATCGCGATCGTAACCGAGATCGGCGATTGGCTGCATGCGGCGGGCTTCCATCGGCTGTTCGTCGTCAATGCCCATATGACCAACGCCGCTCCGTTGCGCTGCGCGCTGGAAATCCTGCGCAGTCGCCACGACACGCTCATGGTCGCGGTCATCAACACCGCCACGCTCAGTCCGCGCGTCACCCGCGCCTTTTCCGCCGATGCCGCCGACTGGCATGCCAACGCCGCCGAGACCGCGCTCATGCTGGCATTCGCGCCGCGCCTGGTGCGGCGCGCAAAAATCGCCACGGCCGGCGATCCAGACCGCACACACGAGCTCGTCTTCTCCCATCCAGTCAACCGCACGAGCACGAACGGCGTGACCGGCGCGCCGGGCCGCGCGACCGCGGCGCAGGGCCGCAAGCTTTTCGCCTGGATGGCCGCCGATCTCGCCGCGCTCGTCCGACGCGGCCGGCGCGAGCGCCCGCCGCTCGACGCTTCCTACTTCGAAAAAGCTTCCACATGAAAACCGACACTGAGATCCAGAAGATCCAATCCGAACTCAAAGCCAAGGGCGTCAAGTATTGCGTCGGCGCCTACGTCGACATCCATGGCGTTCCAAAGGGAAAATTCGTGCCGATCGACCATTTCCTTCACTTCGCCCACGGCTCCGAGCTCTACACCGGCTATGCGCTCGACGGCCTCGGCCAGCGGCCGAACGACGACGAGATCAGCTCCGTGCCCGATCTCGACGCCATCACCATCCTGCCCTGGCGGCCCGAGGTGGCCTGGATGCCGGCGGACAACGCCTTTCACGGGCAGCCTTACGAGATCAACACGCGCGTGGCGCTGAAAAAAGTCCTGGCGGAGGCCGCGACCATGGGCTTCGGCTTCAACCTTGGTATCGAGTGCGAGGTCTTTGTCGTGAAGCTCGACGAACAGGGCCGGCTGCGCATTCCCAACCCAGACGATGATCTGGTGAAAAGCTGTTACGACGTGAAGCGGTTCATGGACCGCTTCGCCTGGCTCGACAAAATGGCCTCGACGATCAACGCCCTCGGCTGGGACCTCTACAGTTTCGACCACGAGGATGCGAACTCGCAATTCGAGTTCGATTTCAAGTACGCCGACGCACTGACGATGTGCGACCGCTACGTTTTTTTCCGGATGATGGCGAAGCACTTCGCGGCGGAGGAGGGCCTGCTCGCCACGTTCATGCCCAAGCCTTTTCCGGACAAGACCGGCAACGGCGCGCATTTCAACATGTCCCTGCGCGACGCAAAGTCGGGCAAGAATGTTTTTGCCTGCGACCCACAGGACGACCCGCGCGGGCTCGGCCTCACGCCCGTCGCCTACGCCTTCATCGCCGGCATCCTCCGCCACGGCCGCGCCATCTGCGCTGCCTTCGCCCCCACCGTCAACAGCTACAAGCGCCTCGTCCGCCGCGGCCTGATGTCGTATTATTCCTGGGCGCCGGTCTTCAATTCCTTCGGCACGAATAACCGCACCAACTCCATCCGCGTGCCGATGGGCGGCGGCCGCTGCGAAAGCCGCAATGCCGACTCCGCCTGCAATCCCTATCTCGCCGCCACGCTCGCCATCGCCGCCGGCCTCGAGGGCGTGCGCGAAAAACTCGATCCGGGCCAGCCGCAGGACGAAAATCTCTACGAGCTGCCCGAGGCCGAATTGCAGGCGCGCGGGATCAGCTACCTGCCGCGCAACCTCGAGGAGGCGGTTGAGGCGTTTGCCGCCGATCCGTTTATCGAACGCGTGCTCGGCGCCGAGCTGCGCCGCGAGTTCATCACCTGCAAGTCCGATGAATGGCGCGCCTATCACCAACAGGTGAGCCAGTGGGAAATTGACCAGTATGCCCGCCTCTATTGAGGCCGCTGCCTGCTGCCACGCACGCGCCGCGCGGGAAAATTTGGCCGTGACCCGATGCGCGTTCCCGATAAAAACGATCCGGCATGCCCCCACACGAAAAAGTCGCCCGCTTCAGCATCTCCCTTCCCGGCGGACTTGCCGCCCAGCTCGACCGGATGGTCAGCACGCGCGGCTTCAAGAACCGGTCCCAGGCCATCGCGGAAATGGTCCGGACCCAGCTATCCGAGCGCGAGGTCGAAAGCGGCGCGGGCAGCACCGCCGGCACGATCAGCCTGGTTTACGACTACCGGAAGCGAAACCTCCAGACCACCCTTTCCGCCATCCAGCATAAATACTATCTACTCATCGTCTCGAGCATGCACGTGCACCTCGAGCATCACCATTACCTCGAAGTGCTGCTCGTCCAGGGCCCGCCCAAGCAAGTCCGCCAGCTGGCGGACGAGCTCATCACCTGCAAGGGCGTCCGGCACGGCAAGCTCCACCTCACCGCCGTCGGCATCCCCCCGCTGCTCTAGGCGCCTGCGCGCCGGAAATTGGCAGGAAAACTGCTGATTTCTCTTCACACGAAACTACAATATCGTAACACTATTGCGCCATGAACTCCGTTCCCGCCGCCGCGCCGCTTTACACCAAGACGCTGCACCATGCCGGCATGTGGTCCGCGGTCATTTCGCGCGGCAAGAGCCTCCGGCTCACCGACCTCGAGGGTGGCGCCAACGTCGGCCTGCTGCTCTACAACGCCGACCTCCCCGTCGAGCGCTACAACATGCCCGACACGCTCAAGGGCCAGCACATCTTTTACCTCCGCCATCCCTACTGCCTGCATTCCGACATGGGCCGCGTCCTCGCCTCCCTCACCGCCGACACGGTCGGCTGGCATGACACCGTCTGCGGCTGTTCCGACGCGAAGCTGGTGGCGGAAAAATACGGCGGGAAAACCTACCAGGCGGCGCGGAACGAATTTCACCGCAACGGCCGCGACTGTTTCCTCATTGAACTCGCCAAGTGGGGCCTGGGCGAGCGCGACCTCGTGCCGAACCTGAATCTCTTCAGCAAGGTTGTGGCCGACGACGCCGGCCGGCTGGCCTTCGTATCCGGCCACTCCAGGGGCGGCGGCCAGGTCGACCTGCGCTTCGAAATGAATACCCTCGTCGTGCTCAACACCTGCCAGCATCCGCTCGATCCCGATCCCCAATATCACCCGCGGCAGGTGCGGCTCGACGTCTTCCCCACCCCGCCGGCCGCCGCCGACGATCCCTGCCGCCGCTCGCGCCCGGAAAACGAGCGCGCTTTCCTCAACACCGAAAATTACTGCGCGTTGCGCGCCTGACGCCATGACCGAAAGCAAACTCGATCCCGCCCGGGCTGTTTACCGGAAAATTGTCGAGGCCGGCGACCACTGGTCGCGCGAAATCAAGGCGGGGCAGATTTTCCGCATCGTTGACCTCGAGGGCAACCAGGCTGCCGACACACTTTTCTACGACGCGCGCGATCCGGCCAACCGTTACAGCGCCAATGACACCATCCGCCACCAGGGTGCGCTCTATCTCACCACCGGCACCCGCCTCATGTCCACCCGCGGCGACCTGCTCCTCACCATCGTGGCCGACACCTGCGGCCGGCACGACACGCTGGGCGGCGCCTGCTCGCGCGAAAGCAACACCATGCGCTATGCGCTCGACAAGGAATCCATGCACGCCTGCCGCGACAGCTTCATCCGCGGCGCGCAGGAGTGCGGCTGCGGCCTGGGCAAGCGCGACATCACCTGCAACATCAATTTCTTCATGAACGTGCCGGTCACGCCCGACGGCCGGCTCACCTTCGAGGACGGCGTTTCCGGCCCCGGCCGCTACGTCGAGATGCGCGCCGAGCGCGACGTCATCGGCCTGATTTCCAACTGCCCGCAGCTCAATAATCCCTGCAACGCCTATAATCCCACGCCGATCGAGGTGCTGATCTGGGACGGGCCGCCGCAGGGGCTAGCGTAGCGTCCACTTGCGACAGGTTGCCAGCACTCAAAGGCCGATTCTCTCCAGTGTTCACCAAAATTCTCATTGCCAACCGCGGCACTATCGCCTGCCGCATCGCCCGCACCCTTCGCCGCATGGGCATCGGTTCGGTTGCGGTCTATTCTGAGGCCGATGCACATGCCGCCCACGTTGCGGCCTGCGACGAGGCCGTCGCCATCGGCCCCTCGCCGGCGGCGCAAAGCTACCTTGACGTCGAAAAGATTCTCGGCGCCGCAAAAAAAACCGGAGCGCAGGCGATCCATCCCGGCTACGGTTTTTTGAGCGAGAATCCCGCCTTTGCCGAGGCCTGCGCCGCCGCCGGCCTGGTCTTCATCGGTCCGACCGCCGGCCAGATGCGCGCCTTCGGCTTCAAGCACGCCGCGCGCGCGCTGGCGGAGGCCAACAATGTGCCGCTTCTACCGGGCAGCAAATTGCTGGAAAACACCGAGCATGCCCTCGCCGAAGCGGCACGCGTCGGCTATCCGGTGATGCTCAAGAGCACGGCCGGCGGCGGCGGAATCGGCATGCAGCTCATCCGCTCGGCCGCGGAGCTGCCCGCGGCTTTTGCCTCGGTCGACCGGCTCGCGCGCAATAACTTCAAACAAGGCGGCATTTATCTGGAAAAATTTGTCGAGCAGGCGCGGCACGTCGAGGTGCAGATTTTCGGCGACGGACTCGGCCATGTTGTCGCCCTCGGGGAGCGCGATTGCTCGGCCCAGCGCCGCAACCAGAAGGTGATCGAGGAGACGCCCGCGCCCGGCCTGGACGAGGCGCAGCGTCGCCGGCTGTGGGAGTGCGCCGCGCGGCTTGGCGCCGCCGCGGGCTACCAAAACGCCGGCACGGTCGAGTTCGTCCTCGATGCGAAAACCGGCGAGTTTTATTTCCTTGAGGTCAACACACGCCTCCAGGTCGAGCATGGCGTGACCGAGGAGGTCACCGGCCTCGACCTCGTCGAATGGATGGTCAAGCAGGCGGCCGGCGAGCTCGGTTCGCTGGAAAATTTCCACCCGCAACCGCGCGGCGCCTCCATCCAGGTGCGGCTTTACTCCGAGGATCCTGGAAAAAATTTCCAGCCGGCGACCGGCGTGCTCACCGACGTGCACTTCCCGGCGGCGGCACGGATTGAAACCTGGATCGAGCGCGGCACGGAGGTTTCGCCGTTCTACGATCCGCTGCTGGCCAAAATCATCGTGCGCGGGGCCGACCGCGCCGACGCGCTGGCAAGGTTGGCTGACGCCCTCGGCGAAACGCGCGTGCACGGACTTGAAACCAACCTGGACTATCTCCGGCAAATCGTCGCCTCGGAGGTGTTCCAACAGGGGCGCGTCATCACGCGCACGCTCGCCGGCCTGCCCTACGATGCCGCGACGATCGACGTGCTGGAAGGAGGAACCCAGACCACGGTGCAGGATTATCCAGGGCGGGTCGGCTATTGGGATGTGGGCGTTCCGCCCTCCGGACCGATGGACCATCTGTCCTTCCGCCTGGCCAACCGCCTCGTCGGCAACCCCGCGTCGGCCGCCGGCCTCGAAATCACGGTCAATGGACCGAGCCTGCGTTTCAACACCGCCGCGGTCATCGCGCTGGCCGGGGCCGACCTGCCGGCCACACTCGATGGCAAGCCGGTGCCGTACTGGCGCGCGGTGCGCGTGAAAAAAGGCCAGACCCTGCGCCTTGGCGCGGCCGCCGGCGCCGGGCTGCGCGCCTATCTTGCGATTCGCCATGGCTTCGATGTTCCGGACTATCTCGGCAGCAAATCCACCTTCACGCTCGGACTTTTCGGCGGCCACGCCGGCCGCGCGCTGCGTGCCGGCGATGTACTGCGGGTTAATCGCAGCCCGATCGTCGGCGCCGTGGATGAATCGGGATTGTCGCGTCTGCCCAGCGCGCTCATCCCGCCGCTGACTCGCGAATGGGAGATCGGCGTACTCTATGGCCCGCACGGCGCGCCTGATTTTTTCACCGCGGATGACATCGCGGATCTTTTTTCCACGATCTACGAAGTCCATTATAATTCGGCCCGCACCGGTGTGCGCCTGATCGGCCCGAAACCGCGCTGGGCCCGCGCCGACGGCGGCGAGGCCGGTCTGCACCCATCGAACATCCACGACAACGCCTACGCCATCGGCACGATCGACTTTACCGGTGACATGCCGATCATTCTCGGGCCGGACGGACCCAGCCTCGGCGGCTTTGTCTGTCCCGCGACCATCGTGCAAAGCGAGCTGTGGAAGATCGGCCAGCTCAAGCCCGGGGACAAGGTGCGTTTCCGCCGCCTGACCGCCGCCGGGGCCCGCGCGGCGGAATTCGCCCAGGATGCCGCGATCGAAACCTTGCAGCCGGTCCGGCGCGCCAATTCCGCAATCCGCAATCCAAAATCCAAAATTTCTGAGCCGGCCATCCTCCACACTCTGCCGCCGCGCCCGGCCGCGCCAGCGGTCTGCTACCGGCGATCCGGCGACCGGTATTTATTGGTTGAATACGGGCCGCTCGTCCTCGACCTGAATCTTCGCTTTCGCGTCCACGCCCTGCACCAGTGGCTGGAGCAGCACCACGTTCCCGGCCTGCTCGACATCACGCCCGGAATCCGCTCGCTCCAGGTGCACTACGACAACCGCGTGCTGCCGCTCGAGCGCCTGATGGAGACGCTGCTTGAGGCCGAGGCGCGCCTGCCCGGCATCGATGAGATGGAGGTGCCCACGCGCATCGTTCACCTGCCGCTGTCGTGGGAGGACGAATCGACCCTGCTCGCCATCCGAAAGTACATGCAGATCGTGCGCAAGGATGCGCCCTGGTGCCCGAGCAACCTCGAGTTCATCCGCCGCATCAACGGCCTTGACTCGATTGAGGAGGTCAAGGAAATCGCCTTCAAAGCCAGCTATCTCGTGCTCGGCCTGGGCGACGTCTACCTCGGCGCGCCGGTGGCCACCCCGGTCGACCCGCGTCAGCGGCTGGTCACGACCAAGTACAACCCGGCGCGCACCTGGACGCCGGAAAACGCCGTCGGCATCGGCGGCGCCTACCTCTGCATTTACGGCATGGAGGGGCCCGGCGGCTACCAGTTCATCGGCCGGACCTGCCAGATGTGGAACCGCTGGCGGCAGACGGCCGATTTCACCGAGGGCAAGCCCTGGCTGCTGCGCTTCTTCGATCAGGTGCGTTTTTATCCGGTGAGCCACGCCGAGCTGCTGAAATTTCGCGACGATTTCGTCCAGGGCAAGGTGCGGCTCAAGATCGCGCACGAGACCTTCCGGCTGCGCGACTACAACGATTTCCTGGCGCGGAATCGCGACTCCATCGCCGCCTTCAAGGTCAAACAACAGGCCGCCTTCGAGGCCGAGCGCCACCGCTGGGAACAATCAGGCCAGCTCAACTTCTCTGCCGAAACCGAGGCGGCGGCCGCGCCGGAAAAGGCCGATGCGCTTCCGCCCGGCTGTGTCGCCGTGCCGGCGCAGATTCCGGGCAACGTCTGGAAAATCCACGTTAACCCCGGCACCACCGTGAAGGAAGGTGAGGCGCTGCTCATCATCGAATCGATGAAGATGGAGATCACCATCGTCGCGTCGCGCGCGGGGCGGGTGCGCGAAGTGCGCTGTGTCGAGGGCCGGCCGGTCAACGCCGGAGAAACACTCGTCGTGATCGAGGAGACATGAACGCCGATCTTTCTCTCCATCTCGCCTCGTTGCGCGCCGCCTACGTCGACGGCCTGAAGCCGGCCGCGCTGGTCGAGGAAATCTGGCGGCGGTGCGAGGCGCACGGCGATCCGGCGGTCTGGATTCATCGTCTCCCGCTCGACGAACTGCGGGCACATGCCCTCCGGATCGAGGCGCGCGGACCGGCGGCGCAACCGCTCTTCGGCATGCCCTTTGCGATCAAGGACAACATCGATCTGGCCGGCGCGCCCACGACCGCCGCCTGCCGCGAGTTCGCCTACGTGCCAGCGGAATCCGCTCCCGTCGTGCAACGGCTGATTGACGCGGGCGCGATCCCCATTGGCAAAACCAACCTTGACCAGTTCGCCACCGGCCTGGTCGGCACCCGGTCGCCCTATGGCACGCCGCGCAATCCGTTCCGAGCCGACGTGATTCCCGGCGGCTCGAGCAGCGGCTCGGCGGTCGCAGTGGCGGCCGGGCTGGTTTCGTTCGCGCTCGGCACGGACACCGCCGGCTCAGGACGCGTGCCGGCCGGACTGAACAACCTCGTCGGACTGAAGCCGACGCGCGGCGCGCTGAGCGCGCGCGGCGTGGTGCCGGCCTGCCGGTCGCTCGACTGTGTGTCAATCTTTGCGCTCACTTGCACCGATGCCGCCGAGGTATGGCACGCGGCGGAAGGTTTTGATGCGGACGATCTCTATTCCCGCCACCGGGCGGCTTGCGCACCATGGACATCGTCATTGCGCATCGGCGTGCCGGCGCAGCACGATCTGCGCTTTTTCGGCGATCGTGAAGCGGAGCGCCATTTCCACGAGAGCCTCGGACGGCTCAAGGCGTTGGGTGCGTCACTGGTAGAAATCAATTTTGCACCGTTTCACGAAGCAGCCGCGTTGCTTTATCACGGGCCGTGGGTGGCGGAACGCTGGGCGGCATTGCGAGATTTTCACCAAAAACACGCCGGGGCATTTCTCCCCGTCACACGAAAAATCATCGAAGGCGCGGCGAGCCTGAGTGCGGCGGATGCATTTGACGGACTCTACAAGCTTGCCGGCTATCTCCGCCGCACCGCCGCCGAATGGGCGAAAATGGACGTCCTGCTGGTACCGACCGCGCCGCGGCCTTACACGGTGGCGGAGGTTGCGGCCGATCCGATGCACACCAACATCCGGCTGGGCACATACACGAATTTCGTCAACTTGCTGGATTTGTCCGCGCTGGCCGTGCCGGCGGGCTTCCGTGCCGATGGCGTGCCCTGGGGCGTGACGTTCATTGCGCCGGCCTGGCGCGAGGCCGACTTGCTTGCGCTGGGCGCGCGCTGGCATGCCGATATCGCGGGCCGGCTGGGTGCGACTTCACATCCGCTGCCGGCCGGGACGTGGGTGGCGACTCCATTGGCGGCCGATGCCGTCCGTCTTGCCGTCGTCGGCGCCCATTTGTCCGGACTGGCGCTCAACCATCAGCTGACCGAACACGGCGCGCGGCTGGTCTGGTCGGGCCGCACGGCGCCGGGTTACCGGCTGTATGCGCTGCCGCACAGTGCGCCGCCGAAGCCCGGGCTGGTGCGGGTGGCGGCGGGCGGCGCGGCCATCTCCGTCGAGGTCTGGGAGATTCCAACGACGACGTTCGGCAGTTTCGTCGCCACGGTGCCGCCCCCGCTTTGCATCGGCACGGTCGCCTTGGAGAACGGCGAACAGGTCAAGGGATTTCTCTGCGAGGCGGCGGCGGTGGAAGGCGCGAGGGACATCACCGACTTTGGGGGCTGGCGCGCTTATCTCGCCGCAGACCAAATTGAACCTACGGCCAACCATAGCATGCCCTAGATGCCGGCGCCGCTACCGGGCAGCCGCGATGGCTTTGGCAATCCGCTTGGACAGACGGTGGTGGCCGCCGAAGCGGCCACCGTTGCCTGAGTAATTATTAATTGAATACAAAAGGAAGCTGCGCGATCCAGGCGTGGCCGCTTGCGCCCCCGAAGGTTCCCGTGCCGACGATGGTCAGTCCGTCGGCCGAGATGGCGCGGGCATCCCTCAGACTCCAGCCGGTAAGCTGCGGCCCCAGGCCGTAGACGTCATTGAGGATCGATTGCAGCGGCCAAATGCCGTCGGTCACGCTCCAAATAAACGCCTGGCCGGCGCTTGTTCCCACGATGATCTGCCCGTCGGCCGAGAGGTTCTCCGCCGTGGTCGTCGCCCTGTTCCCGCCTAGCTCCAAGAAACCGAGGGTCTGGAGGTCTCCGCAATCGGTCCAGCGGTAAGAATGCGTGTTGAAGATCTGACCGCCGACATTGGCGGTGAAGGATTCGATCAAGGCCGAGCCGTCGTAAGAAAGTCCGGCGACCGCGGCCCCCTCCTCGCTGCTGACGTTATCGCCGGAGTATTCAGGGACAATCTCCAGTCCGGAGTCGGCAGTCCAACGCACCCGTTGGGAGCCGTTGTTGTCCTCGGTTACGCCCGCCAGGGTCGATCCATCGCCGGAGACATAGGCGGAACCGATGGAGAAGGTCCCGGGCGGGACGGATATGCGGGTCGTACCGGCGTCCTGTGTCCAGACAAAGAAATCATGGAGAGTCCCGGCTTCCACCCCGACCACAACGCTCCCGTCGGCGGATACCGCCGTGGCGTAGCTATTCACGTCCGGGTCCAACGCCAGGTCGATCATTCCTCCGTCTTGGGTCCATCGAAAAGGGTGCACCTTGCCCGATGCGGTCGAACAATATCCGACGACGACCGATCCATCGGCTGACACGTCCGTGGCGCTGCCCACGGCCGGCGCGGTGGAGTCGAATGCGCCGATGAATTGCATGCCTGCATTCGCGGTCCAGACAAAAGGAATGCAGGCCTTGTTTGAATTTGCATCCTGGTAAACAGAAACGCCGACGACGGTGGATCCATCCGCCGAGACCGCGTTTGCTCCGCTGGCGACGGGAGTGAACCCGGAGGCGAGCGGATACGGGTCCACCACTCCCAGGCCGAACGAGCCGGTGTCCTGGGTCCAGACAAACGCCTGCGCACCGTTGGCCGGCGGGAAGAAAAAGCCGGCGTGGCCGTCGGATCCGGCGGACCCCGCCGTTCCGGCGACGACGGAGCCGTCAGCAGAAACGAATTTCGGCGATAACGGCGCCGAACCTGTCGCATTGCCGTAAGGAGGAACCGATCCGAGATCTTGAAACGATTGGGCAAGAAGCGAACCGCTTCCGAGAAGAAGGGCGAGCAATACTCCCGCCCGTCCGGCGTGAGCCGGTGATGTGAAGGTGATCATGGTAAATGCCCGTTTGGGCGAGGCAGTGACCGCAACGCCCCACCTCCGTTTCTCAACGAACCAAACGAACTCCCCGCATTCTTTATCGGATTTTTTCCGGGTTGATTCTGGCGAATCAGACGTTTGGGGCGCTGAAGGGCGGACGGGGAGGGATGAAGGGTATTTTTTAATATTGAGATGAAAATTCCCGCCTCCCCTGCCCTCTTTTTATCCATGGCTAGCCGCGCAGAATGCGGTTCGCCCCGGGTCAATTCTGAACGAGGTGAAACCTCCCGAATCATCCGCTCTGGCCGGCCCTACAGACGTCGTTTTAGGCCATTGGTCGTATTCTTGCGGCGTTTTTTGGCCGGCGACGTTGATTCACACCTGTTATGCGGCTCACCAGAAAAAATACCTACGTCCTCTCCCTGTTCTTGTTACTGATACCGGCCTCGGCGCGATCCGAGGAAGACACCTGGACCACAACCCTTGGCGGCGGGCTGACCGTCCGGCCGACCTTCGAAGGAAGCGATCGCTATACCGTTTCTCCAGCGCCGCTGGTCGTGATTGTCTGGAACGACATGCTGGCGCTGGACGATAAAGGCCTGAACGGTTACTGGCATCGAGAAAATCTCCGTATCGGCGGCGGACTCACCTACGATTCCGGGCGGAGGGAAAAAGAAGAATTATTTTCGCAAGGCGATGGCCGCCTCCGGGGCTTGGGTAACATTGATGGCGCACTGGGGCTGAGAGCTTTTGCTTCCTACGATTTTGGTCCGGTTCTGGTTGAGGGTGCGGCGATCAAGTTCACCGGCACCGATAATAAAGGCGTGCTGACCGACCTCGTCGCGTCCATTCCCTACCGGCCAAGCCGCAAACTCTCCATCCGACCGCTGCTTGGCGCCACCTGGGCCGACGATCGCTATATGCGGACGTTTTTCGGCGTCACCGCCATGCAGTCGGCCAGTTCGGGTTTTGCTCCGTTTCATGCCGGCGCGGGATTCAAATCTTTTACGGCGGGCGTCAAATTTGCCTATCTTTTCAACCCGCATTGGATGCTCCTGGGAGGCGCCCATATCGAGCAGCTGACCGGTGACGGGGGAAAAAGTCCGATCGTTTTCTCCAAAACCGGCGCCCTTTTCACGGTGATGCTCGGTTATAACTTTTGACCGAATCTTGGCTGCGCATTGGTCAGAGATTGAGGCGTTCCTTAAGGGCGCGGACCCGATCGCGGGCAACGATGAGCTCGGTGCGCTTTTCATCCTTGAGTCGGACGACGAGGCGGCCGGTGAACCAGGGTATAACCTCGTCCAGCCAATCCAGGTTGAGCAACGCGCTGCGATGGATGCGCACAAATTTCGTTCCGCCAAACCGCTCCTCCAATTCCGCGATCGTCCAATCGATGCAGTAAGTCTTGTTGTCCGCGGTCGCATAGGTCAGCCGGTCTCGGGCGAAAAAGTGGGTGACCCGCGCCAAGTCCAGAAACTTGATGCGTTCATCGACGCGAATCGGGATGCGCTTCAATGGACCGGCCTGCAGATCGCGCATGCTTCGAGAAAGCTCTTGCAGGATGTTCTGCACGTCCGGCTGCTCCAGCCATTTCGGCCTGGTTGCACCGCGAAATCGTTCCAGTTTGTTCAAGGCCCGCTCCAGCAGATCCGGTTCCACCGGTTTGAGCAGGTAATCAATCGAGTTCACCTCGAACGCCTTCAAGGCGTATTGGTTGTAAGCGGTCGTAAAGATGACGACCGGATGGCAGGAAAGCCGCCGCAAGAGTTCGAAGCCGTCGATTTCCGGCATTTCAATATCGAGAAAAAGAATATCCGGCGGATCGCCGACCATGGCCTCGATTGCCTTCGCCGGATTCGTGGTGCTGCCGATGACCTTGACCCGCCCGGAGGATTCGAGCAGCCGGCCCAGCCGCTTGAGCGCGGGCATTTCATCATCGACCAAAAACGCTCTCCACGGCAAATTCATCGGGATGGTCCGGCCGCCCGGGGAAAGCTGAGCGAGACGACGGTGAATTTTCCACGCCGGGCCACGTCCATTTTGCCTTCCGGACCGAAGAGCGCGGCCAGACGCTGCCGCAGATTCTCCAGGCCATGACCCGGCCGCAGCGAGGCAAAGGTAAAGCCCGGTCCGTCGTCGGAAACCTCCACCCTCAGGCATTCACCTTCAGCGCGCGCCGCCAGGGAGATCTCCGCTCCTTCCAGCCGCAGGGCCACGGCGTGTTTGACGCTGTTTTCGACCAGGGTCTGCAGGGCCAGCGCCGGCACCGTCATACCGGGTAATCCGTCGGCGATCTCCAACCTGAAGCGGAGCCGATCGCCAAACCGCGCACGTTCGATCTCCACATAGTCGCTCACCAACTTCAATTCCCGGTCGAGCGAAACGAGGCGTTCGTGATTGGAGTCGAGCGACTGGCGAAGCAACGCCGCCAGCTTCTCCACCAAGGCCTCCGCCCGTTTCGGATTTTCCGGGATCAAAGAGCTGATGGTGTTGAGCGCATTGAAAAGAAAGTGCGGCCGGACATGCGATTCCAGGGAGGCAAGCTGGGCTTCGACCATGAGCTTCTGCGCCCGCTCCTGCGCCAGCTCCCTGTCTTTGAGTTCGAGCAGGGCGACTTCGAGATCATAGCGCAACATGCGGTAACCGAATCCGCCGATGCCGAAGACCATCGCTAGGATCGCCGAAAACCGCATTTTCGGCCAAAAAGCCGGCCAGAAACCTCCCGGCGCGACGAGTCCCAGCCCGAGACAGACAAGGTTGAAAAGAAGGGTTCCGAGGAAGGCACAGACGAGGATGACCGCGATCACCAGCAGCCAGTTGAGGGGGAAACGAAAGCGGTAAACCGCCGGCGCGTAGGATTTGAAAAACCAGGCAATGGGCGTGCCGATGAAAAATCCGATGGCCAGCGCCCGGGCGAACAGCGGCAGAATTCCGGAGTGATCAGGGGATCGCAGCGCTGCCATCAACAAGCAGGCAACGATTCCCACCGCCAGATCGAGGCCAAGAATTTGCCGCCACGTTTCCTTCGTTTCTTGACCGTCTTCATGGACAATGCCTCGACCCACCGGAACCTCCCGCGATGAGGTGCCGAGCAACGAAGAGAGAGTGGCATCGTGCTTTCTCATCAAAAATACCGTCTGATTTTGAATAAAATGCCGGCGGCCTGAGGAAGGCTACCGAAATCCGACCGTTTTGAGCCCAGGTTTGCAGAGGCCTGCATCCCGACCGTCCATTCACTGGAAAGATAATAATCGCCGCCAAGCTGAACCAGACTGGAGCCGTCATAAACGTCGGTATTGACCAGTCCCGTAATCTCCAAATCCGACACGAAGGCGTCGACCCAATCCATGCGCAGGAACACCGCCTGCCGCGCCATGGGCTCCTCCTCATCCTGGGCATAGGCGCGGACAAACCAAAGCTCCCCGACGGCAACGGAGGCGGCGGGCTGGTTCTGCCCCGCCCTGAACCAATTGCTCCAGTTCCGGCCGGAAAATCCGGCTTGGTGGAAATGGTATTCCAGATTGAACGTCATCTTGCGGCCGGCGGTATAGGACGCGCCAATCGACAGATCGTTCCTCCACCGGAGGCCGGAACCGTCCGGCAATATTCCCTTCGAGCCAGAGGGCACGGCGCCGTTCTCCTCCCCATAAGAAAGCGCCGCCTCCGCCAGGTTGAAACGTTTTCCGCCCGCCCATTCGGCATATGCCACCACTCTTTGACCGATCGTTTCGCTCAAATTCGCGCCAAATTTGTTTTGCCCGCCTTCCCGATAGAAGAGCAGCTCCGGACTAAAATCCCCGGACAGCTCAATGCTTCCTTTGATCAGCAGCCGGGTGTGAGCGTTGGTGCGTCCGGGCGAACCATCAAAGCCCGAAGGCGCGGCATGCTCGGGGCGGGCCAGCCATGGCGCGAACGCCACCGTCAAGGCGCTTCCCCGCCCGATCGTCTGCGCTTGAAGCATGAAGGTGCCGAGCCGGTCCTCCCGCAGCACCGAAGGATCGACCGAGAGCGGCTCGATGACGGCACGCGTCTTGAAAAAATCGGTCGGATTGAATCCCAGCGCGGCGCCGCTTTTGAGGTTGATCCGGCCGGCGTCGATATAGAACCCGTCCATCGGTTCCCAACTCAGGAATCCCTCCCGAAACTCATTGACCACGTTTTGGCGGGAGGGAAATGAAAGGTCGCGTTCGGCGCGCAAATTGAGGCGATCGCTGAAAGCCAAACGCAGTCGATCGGCCACGCTCCGCTTGGCCCGGACATCCGCGAGCAGTCGCTCCTCCCATGACGGCGCCACGGCGTTCGGAAAAGGCACGGCCAGATCGCCGCGCCGGCCCGAGACAATTAGAGCGTCTTCGGCATACACTTGCCGGTTCGCCGCGCCGGAGGCCGATGGCGAGACATCTGCGCTCGAAGGCGGCGGCGCGGCCACGGGCAACCGGTCGAGGTCCTGGTCTTCGCGCTGCGCCGCGGTCCCGCTGCCTTTCGGCGTTTCCACGGCTGGCGCTCGGGCCGCCGATCCCAACAGCAGCCCAGCCAACAAAAGGCAGATCAAACTGAACCGGCTCATTCCGGAGGCATACGCGTCAAATATTCGCGCTCGAACCAAGCCGGAGGGACATCCTCAAAACGATAACCGGCATAGTCGATGACAGTCGCCAGGTTCGGGTTAACCGCGTCGATCAGGATGACCTCCAGGGGACGAGCTCGGCCAAGCTGTTCCTCGTATTTGTGATAATAGGCAATTTTGAGGAGCCGTCCGCTGTCGGCATAAAATTTTCCTTTGATCGGATGATAGGTGCCACGTTCGATCCAATATTCGATGCGACGATAGATCGCTTCCGGCGTCGCCGCCGTCATTTCAAGCTGCCAACACTCGCGCTCCTGCCGGTCCGCATCCTGCAATTTCATCGTGCAGATAATCTTGGTGACGTAATCGCGGGCGAGATTGACCGCGAGAACATCGCCCTCCGCCGCCTGGCCGGTCAGACGCTGCTGCGCCGAAATCCGAATGCTGGCTTTGGAGGCGGGATCATAAAACCAAAGATTGCTTCCCCGCAGCAGAACCATCTTGCCGGTGTCGCGAGGCGGACCGGCATAACGGACCAGGTTGTCGAATCGGCCCGTTCCTTCGTCCTGCCGGGCGTGCACTACCAGCTCCACGCGGTCGCGCGCCTTGCCGTGAATATATTCGACCAGCCCGAGCGTGACCCGGAACGGTTGCTCCGGATTGCGCACCTGGTCGGTGGCGCGCAGGATTTCCTCCGCGGATGGATTTGCCGGGAGAACAGGATCGGAGCGCGCCGGGAGGAGGATCGTCGCAAGGACCAGGCAGGTCGATGCCGAGGCAAGCGATTTTCTTCCCGCTTTAAACATGGCGCAGCGCCTCCACCACCGTCATCCGGGCGGCACGGTTGGCAGGAACAAGCGCCGCCAGGGTGGAAATGGCCACGAGGGCCGTCCAAGTCAGGAGGACGAGCGCCGACGTCCCCTGCAGATAGAGCCGCAACGGAACCGGAGCGGCCTGACCGGGTGGAGTCCATGTCAGGGCCGAATGGTTGATGCCATACGCGACGAGACTGGCCAGAACCAGGCCCAGCGTCGCACCGGCGAAGCCGAGCAAGCTTCCCTCAAGCAAAAACTGCCGTCGAACGCCCTGCCGGCGGAGGCCCATCGCCCGGGCCGTGCCGATCTCTCCGGTGCGTTCGACAACACTCATGCTCATCGCATTGGTGACGGTGAACAGCACGACGATTCCAATGATCACGGAGAGGAACGAGAAAATGGACCTGAAAAGGCCGATGATCTGGCGGTATTGCGGGTTTAATTCCGTAAAGTCCCGCACTTCCAGATCGAGGCGGTGATCCTTGAACAGGGATGCGAGCCGGCCGCGGGCCGCAGGCATGTCTTCCGTCCGGCGCAGCTGCACCACAATGCCGGTCGCCTTGTGTTCGCCGCGCCCATAGATCAGTTCCTGGGCCAGACCGAGGTTCATACCGACGTAAACATCGTCCAGTTCCTTGAGTGGCTGCCGCTCGATCCGTGCGACCTGGAGCGTGACCACGTTCGGCGCCCCGCCCGCGGTCGCGGCCAGAAGATCGATTGACGGCTCAGTTTCGTCAGTGGCCGCCGTCCCGATGGCTTTGTCCCGTCCGGCCAGTTCGGCTAGGTCGACGGATGGTCCGGAGGTGGCCGGTTGGTTTCCGGTCTCCACCCTTTGCGAAGGCGGTAACTCATCATCAAGATGAAATCGTGCGCCCAAGCCCAAGATCCGCACCAGACCGGCGCCCGTAATCCCTCGCGACAGATCATCGTCCGTCAATCCGGAGCGTTTCAGGCCCTGCGAGCTGGTGCCGTACTCGTTCCATCGTTTCATGCGATCCCGGTCCGAGGGGACAAAGCCAACCCCGATAAAGGTCGTGGCCGTGTCGCTTTCAAAATTGCCGGCGATTCCGGTCAGCGACTGGATTGGCGTCACCACCGCGGAGAGCGACGACATGACGGGGTCCTGCTGAATCAGGTCCAATACCGCCTGATAGCCGTCGATTCCCCATGCGCCCGGTGCGGCGATGCCATACTTGAAATAACCGTTGCGAAAAATCTGGAAGTGGCCGGTGTGCTGCACGGCCCCGGTCTGAACGCCGTACTGGATGTAGGTGATATAGCCGCCAAAAATCAGCACTGCGGCCGCGCCGATCGCGATGGTCGCGACGTTCGTCACGGACCGGCGGGTGTGCCGAAAAATATTTCGGCAGGCGATTTTCAATATCAATCCAAAGCTCATCTAGATGCATGGTTTTCCAATCGACCGTCACGGATCGCGAAAATTTCATCGGCATGGGCCACTAGGTTTCGGTCGTGAGTGGAGAACACGAAAGTCACGGCGCGCTCTTCCTGCAGCCGGCGCATCAGCTCGATGATGGCGGCCCCGGTCTGGGAATCGAGGTTCGCCGTCGGCTCGTCGGCCAGGACGAAGTCAGGATTTTTCACCAGTGCACGGGCAATGGCGACCCGTTGCATCTGGCCGCCGCTGAGCTGGCGGGGCCGCTGGTCACGCTGGCCGGCAAGCCCCACCGCTTCGAGCATTTGCGAAGCCCGCGCCCGCCGTTCCTCCGCCGCCACGCCAAGCAGCATGAGCGGATACTCGATGTTTTCCCAGGCGGAGAGCACCGGGATTAAATTGAAACTCTGGAAAACGAAACCGATCTTGCGCGCCCGGAAATCGGAAAGGGCGTTATCGGAAAGCTGGCGCACATCCGTCCGGTCCACGACCACCGTGCCCGTGGTGGGCCGGTCGATGCAGCCGATCAGATTCAGGAGGGAGGTCTTGCCGCTGCCGGACGGTCCCACGAGCATGGAAAATCGTCCCCGGGGAATCTCCAGGCTGACGTCCCTGACCGCCGCCACCTCGACCGTGCCGACCCGATAGGTCTTGGCCGCGTTCCAGAGCTGCACGACCGGGCTGTTGTTTTTTGCGTCGGGTGCCATTCGCCTGCTTTCGCCTCTTGCTGCCGGGTCAAAAAAATGGCGGTC
>Ga0070741_10009150_pt1 | contig 19428 bp, 16 predicted proteins | sample Coa_R1_4_FD_66440 | JGI IMG/M metagenome (GOLD analysis project Ga0070741, IMG submission 66440) | Surface soil microbial communities from Centralia Pennsylvania, which are recovering from an underground coalmine fire - Coalmine... | ecosystem: Environmental > Terrestrial > Soil > Unclassified ...
TATCGGCGGTTGGCACGCGATTATGAGCACACGGTGGTCTCCAGTGAGACGATGACCTATCTCGCAAGTATTCGGCGCATGCTCAAACTCGCGACGAATGAATTATGAAACACTCTCTAACCCTTCCCAAACGGCGAGGGGAGTATTGGGCGGCGAATCAAAAGTTGTCAGACTTGGGCTTCCAGAATTTCATCGGCGATGGAATAGGGGTCGCGTTGGCGCTGTGTGATTTGCCCAAGTAATTCTTCCCACCGCGACGGCGGCAATTTACGCAAGGCGCGTTCGAGAAGCTCGCGTTGGAGCAATTCGCGCAGCCCATCGTCGAAACGCGCGCGCTCTTTTTTTGCGCGCAAGCTATTGTTCGTAAGATATGCTGCATGTTGTTCGATGGCATCCGCCACTTGGCTCACGCCTTCGGACGCCAACGCAATCGTTTTCAAAACCGGCGGACGCCACGCGGTCTTGTCGGGATTCAGATTCAGATTCATTTCGAGCGCCGCTACTGCCGCGTTCGCACCGTCGCGGTCCGCTTTGTTCACGACCAACACGTCGGCAATTTCGAGGATGCCGGCTTTGATGGCTTGAATGTCGTCGCCGAGACCGGGCGCTTCGACCACAATGGTGGTATGCGCGTGACGCGCAATGTCCACCTCGCCCTGTCCCGCGCCGACGGTTTCGACCAAAATGATTTCAAAGCCTGCCGCGTCGAGCACCAAAAGCGCGTCGGCGACCGCCGCGGCGAGTCCACCGAGTTGTCCGCGCGTTGCCATACTGCGAATGAAAATTCCGGTGCCCGCCAAATCTTGCATCCGCAAGCGGTCGCCCAAAAGCGCGCCGCCGGAAAAGGGACTCGTCGGGTCCACGGCAATGATGGCAACGCGCTTGCCGCGCGCGCGATATTCTTTTGCCAGCGCGTTGACGAGCGTTGATTTGCCCGTGCCCGGCGCGCCCGTGATGCCGACGATGTGCGCGTGTCCCGTAAACGCAAACAGCGCGCGGATGAGTTCCTGCGCCGCCGCGCCGCCGCGTTCGACGCGTGTAATGGCGCGCGCGATGGCGAGCGGTTCGCCGCGGCGAATTTGGGCAACCAAATCAGCGTTCGAATTAGAGACCGGAGATTGGACCGTCGAGGTTGGAATCGCGTTGAGCATTTGGCATTCCGCATTCGGCATTACGCATTCTTTCTGCGCTTTGCCATTTCCTCTTGCACAAACTTGACCAAATCGTGGGTGTTCGTGCCCGGACCGAATACGCCGCGAAAACCCATCGCGTTCAATTGCGGAATATCTTCGTCGGGAATGATGCCGCCTGCGACAAGCAGCACATCGTCTTTGCCTTTTTCTTTTAACAGCTGTGTTACGCGCGGAAAGAGTTCCAAATGCGCGCCGGACAAAATCGAAAGTCCGACGACGTCCACATCTTCATGCACTGCCGCTTCGGCAATCATTTCGGGGGTTTGACGAATCCCGGTGTAAATCACTTCCATGCCCGCGTCACGCAGCGCGCGCGCGACGACTTTGGCGCCGCGATCGTGTCCATCCAGACCGGGCTTGGCGACGAGAACGCGAATAGGCGTACCGGCAACGCCAGGTGGCTCAGACATAATTTCCTCCGCAAATCAACTTACGCGGGCGATTATAGCACAAGCCCCAAAAAAACTTCGAGGTCTGCAAGACCTCGAAGTTTTTCACGCCGCGCTTTCTTTTTCCCATTCCACCGGCAGTTCGGCGTGGGTGAGCAGCAGCGGGCGCGTCTTGTTGCGAATAGTGTCCGCATTGATGATGCACTTGCGGACATCTTGGCGCGAGGGGATTTCATACATCACGTCGAGCAAGACTTGTTCAATAATCGTGCGCAGACCGCGTGCGCCGGTCTTGAAACGGAGCGCTTCTTGCGCCGCCGCCGTCAGCGCGTCTTCGGTAAAGACGAGTTCGACGTGGTCGAGCGCGAACATTTTTTGATATTGCTTGATGATGGCGTTTTTGGGCTCGGTGAGAATTTTGATGAGCATATTTTCGTCAAGCGGGTCAACGCTCACAATCACCGGCACACGTCCGACAAATTCGGGGATGAGTCCAAAGCGCACCAGATCGTCGGCGGTGACGAGGCGAATGAGTTCCGAGGGCGTCAATTCGCGCGCATGGCGCTGCGCGTCGCCTTTGAAACCCGCGCTGCGGCGTTCGGTCATTCGGTCGCTGACAATTTTTTCCAACCCGTCGAATGCGCCGCCGAGAATGAACAAAATGTTGTTGGTATTGAGTTGAATGTATTCTTGATGCGGATGTTTGCGCCCTTGTTGCGGCGGCACATTGGCAAGGGTGCCTTCGACAATTTTCAAGAGCGCTTGTTGAACGCCTTCGCCGGAAACGTCGCGCGTGATAGAGGGATTGTCGCCGCTCTTGCGCGCGATTTTGTCAATTTCGTCAATGTAAATGATGCCGCGTTCGGCGCGGGCAAGATCATTGTCGGCGGCTTGAATCAGCGAGAGCAGAATGTTTTCGACATCTTCGCCGACATAACCCGCTTCGGTCAGTGTCGTCGCGTCAGCGATGGTGAACGGCACGTCGAGGATTTTCGCGAGAGTTTGCGCGAGCAGTGTTTTGCCGCAGCCCGTCGGACCGATGAGCAAGATGTTCGACTTGCCGAGTTCCACATCGTCGGCGGCGCCGTTGATGATGCGTTTATAGTGATTGTAAACGGCGACGGAGAGGACTTTTTTCGCGCGTTCCTGTCCGACGACGTATTGATTGAGCCGGCGATAGATTTCGCGCGGCGGCAGGGTTTTGATGGAAAGCGTTTCGCCGCGCGGGGTCGCCGCTTCTTCTTGCAAAATTTCGCGGCAGAGTTCCACACATTCGTCGCAAATGAAAACGGAATCGGGTCCCGCAATCAAACGATTGACCTGCTCCTGGCTGCGACCACAAAACGAACAAAATTCTTCGGCGCGTCGGGTGCGACTAATCATTGTCGTCTCCGTGTACAAGCAAGGGCGGGTTACCCCGCCCCTCCAATTATTTACCGATGTCCGTTACTGCTGGCTGCCGCCACGCCTTCTTTGGGTGTCGGCTGTAATACTTCGTCTACGATGCCATATTCCACCGCCGCTTGTGGTTCCATGTAATAGTTGCGGTCGCTGTCGCGGATGATGCGTTCGAGCGGCTGTCCGGTGTGTTTGGCGAGAATGTCATTCAGACGCTCGCGTTCGCGGATGATGCGCCGCGCTTCGATTTCAATGTCCACGGCTTGTCCTTGCGCGCCGCCGAGAGGTTGATGAATGTGAATCAATGAATTGGGCAACGCGTAGCGGCGACCGGGATGTCCTGCTGCCAACAACACGGTGCCCATGCTGGCGGCGAGTCCGACGCAGTACGTCGAAACGGGACAGCGAATCAACTGCATCGTGTCATAAATCGCGAGCCCCGCGTAAATGACGCCGCCGGGAGAATTGATGTAGAGGCGAATTTCTTTGTCGGGATCTTCGCGCTCGAGAAACAAGAGCTGGGCGACAATGACATTGGCGATTTGGTCGTCAATCGGCGTGCCGAGGAAAATGATGCGCTCTTTGAGGAGCAGCGAAAACACATCGTACGCGCGTTCGCCGCGTCCGGTATTTTCGACCACCATGGGAATCAGATTTTGAGGAAACATGTTTAACTCCAAATGGAGATGGAGCGATGGAGAGATAGAGTGACGGAGAGAAATTGTTTCTCTCATTCTCTTGCTCTCTCACTCTCTCTATCTCGATGACAATCCTTTTTCCAGTTCTCGCCGCACTTGATCTGGGTCAGTGATGAGTCCGCTGGGAATCGCGCCTTCGCCTTGAACCATATCGGGTGTGAGAATCAAACCGCTGGTCGGTTCGCCTTTGGCGATGGCGACGAGTTTGTTCATGATTTTGTTGACGCGCAATTCGAATTCAATGTTTTCGCGCGCGTCTTTTTGATTGTAGGCGCGGCGAGCGACGTTGGCTTGCGCGCCGGCTTGCACCGATTCTTGGACGCGGCGCTCGATGTCGGCGTTCAACTCTTCGCGCGAAACGGTGATGTTTTCAACGTGCATCAATTCGCCGAGCACCAACATTTGTTTGAGGCTTTTTTCCGCTTGTGGGCGCAATTCCTCTTTGATTTGCTCTTCGGTTTTGCCAGAGAAGCGAAGGTAATTTTCCCACGTCAAGCCGAGTCGTTTCACATCCTCTTTCAGGTGTTCAAGGCGGTGCTCCAGTTCATGCTCCAACATGACAGGCGGATAAGCAATTTCTGCCTGGTCGGTGACGGCTTGCAAAACATCATTCGCAAATTTTACTTCGCGGTCACGTTCTTTTTGCCGCAGCAGAATATCGCGGATGTTGCCTTTGAATTGTTCGAGCGTTTTGAATTGACTGACCGCCTGCGCAAATTCGTCGGTGAGTTCAGGCAGCTGCGTTTCTTTGATGTCATGCACGGTGACGGTGTAATGCGCGGTTTTACCGCGTACGCTTTCGTCTTCATAGTCATCGGCGTACGTGTAATCAAATTCTTTGGTCTCGCCCGCGTTCATGCCGATGAGTTCCGCGTCAAACGGCAAACGCACCTGCTTGTCATCGCCGACGGTTACGCGCAGATTCGTTTCTTCGACGGGTTCCATATCGGTGACGCCGCCGCGCACGTCAACGGTAATCACGTCACCCTTTTGCACGGCGCGCGCAACGGGCGACAGCGTGGCTTGGGTATTTTGAAAGCGGCTGAGGATCTCTTCCACTTCGGCATCCGTGACCTCGACCGGTTCCGGCTGCATGTGAATGGATTTATAGTCACCAAGTTTGACGACGGGAGCGACGGGAATGGTGTATTTGAAAACGGGTGGTTCTTTTTGAACGATTTCGAGGCGCCCCGCGTCGACGGGATTGATTTCTGTATCGCGCAGAACTTGACCGTACATGGAGCGCGACAAATCTTCGACGGCTTCTTCGACAAGTAATTCTTTGCCGAACGCACGTTCGACCATTTCGTACGGCGCTTTGCCGGGGCGAAAACCGGGAATGGGACGGACGCGCGAAACATTTTGCGCCGCGCGTTTCAGCGCGTTCTGCATTTGTTCTTCGTCCACTTCGACGGTGACGATGGCTTGGCGGTCAGGCGTAAATTCTTTCGTAATATTCATGAATGTTGTAGGTCCACTCGTAGGATAGATTCAAAATCCAAAATCCGAATTCCAAAATCCAAAATCCGAAATCAATATGCCGGAGGCGGGACTTGAACCCGCACGTCCTTGCGGACACAGGATCCCAAGTCCTGGGCATCCGACAGAGTTGCGATGCCGGAGGCGGGACTTGAACCCGCACGTCCTTGCGGACACAGGATCCTAAGTCCTGGGCGTCTGCCAATTTCGCCACCCCGGCGTGCAACGCGTATTATAGTAGATTGGAACGAATTGGCAAAAAAAGTTGAAATTTTTCCCTTTGTGTATTTACGCGGCACGGAGCTTACGTCACGCACAGAGGTGCGCGTCAAATTCTTGGATTCGACGCTTGAGCGGGTTTCACGCGCAGGTCAAAAGACTAGAATCCAAATGTAGTTGCGCGGCACGGAGCTTACGTCGTGCGGTGAATGCAGATTTGTTCGCTTGACAATATGTGCTATAATTTTTTCTACATTCGGGCGGTTAGCTCAGTTGGCTAGAGCGCAGCGTTGACATCGCTGAGGTCACAGGTTCAATCCCTGTATCGCCCACTGTTAACTTGTCTGATCAAAAGCATCAGTTTTGGATTTCAGATTTGAAATCCGCGCCGGACGAGTAATTTTCAGCGCACTGTCAGCGAGACAGGACCATTGGGTGCAAGTCCTGTTCCGAAGCGGGAAAATGAAAACCACCGGTCAGACTGGCGAGGAACTTTGCATGGCAATGGCGCCGCAAAAAGTAATGCGCCACGGTCGCACCGTTATCGCGAATGAGAGAGATGTGTGTGGGCGAAATTGCCAACACGCATAATTTGGGTGGAACCGCGAGTTGACCGCTCGTCCCATATGGGGATGAGCGGTTTTTATTTTCCTCTGCTATGAAAAGGTACGACAAAGGCGATGAACTGCATCGCCTTTGTCGTACGCGACTCTTCTGTTTTAGGAGAGGGGTGAGGGGTGAGGTCTTATGCGAGTTGTGATGAAATTCGGCGGCACGTCGGTCGGCAGCGCGGAACGTATTGCGGGCGTCGGCGAAATCGTGCGCGCCGAAGTGAAGCGAGGCAGTCAAGTTGTCGTCGTATTGAGCGCGATGAGCGGCGTAACCAATACCCTGCTCGCCGCCTTGAAAGAATCGGCGGGCGGCAACATTGCAAAACTCTTGCAGACGCGCGATGAATTGTTGAAAAAGCACCTCGACGTCATCAACGCGTTGGTGCGCGACGAAAGCGCGCGGCAGGCGTTGACGGCGACCACCACCGACGCGTTGGACCGCTTTGAAGATTTGTGCAGCAGCATTTACGTGTTGGGTGAAATCACGCCGCGCGCGACGGACGCCGTCGGCAGTTTGGGCGAACGCTTGATTGTGCCCATCGCCGCGCAAGCCTTCAACGACGCGGGGATTCAAGCGCAGTGGGTTCCCGCGAATGAATTGATTGTGACCGACGACAATTTTGTCGCGGCGAGTCCGCTGATGGACGAAACGCGTGAGCAAACGCGTGCGAAACTGCTGCCCATTTTGGAACGCGGCGCCGTCGCGGTGACGACGGGTTTCATCGGCGCGACCAAGAAAGGCATTATCACCACACTCGGACGCGGCGGCAGTGATTACACCGCGACCATTCTCGGCGCGGCGCTCGATGCCGACGAAGTGCAGATTTGGACGGATGTGAACGGCGTCATGACCACCGACCCGCGCATTGTGCCCGAAGCGATAACGCTGCCCGAAATTTCGTACGGCGAAGCGGCGGAACTCTCGTACTTTGGCGCAAAGGTCATTCACCCCAAAACCATTTTGCCCGTCGCCGCAACCAATACACCGATTCGCATTTTGAATTCGTTCGAGCCAACGCATCCCGGCACACTTATCGTGCGCGAACCGAAAGCAAACGGTTCCGCCATTCGCGGCATCACGGCGATTCGCAACGTCGCGTTGGTGACGGTCGAAGGGCGCGGGATGCAAGGCGTTCCCGGCATGGCGGCGCGCACGTTTTCGGCGGTGGCGCGCGAAAATATTAACGTGTTGATGATTTCGCAGTCATCGTCGGAACAGAATATTTGTTTGCTGGTCGAAGCGGCGAGCGCGCCGCGTGCCGTCCAAGTTCTGCGGAACGAATTCAAAAATGAAATGGTCGCGCAAAACATTGACCAGGTATGGATACAGGACAAAATCGCCATCATCGCCGTCGTCGGCAGCGCGATCAAAAAGACCCCTGGTGTCGCTGCGCGCGTCTTTGGCGCACTCGCCGAGCAGGGCATCAACATCATCGCCATCGCGCAGGGTTCTTCGGAATACAATCTTTCGCTCGTCGTGGACGAACGCGAAGCGGATGAAGCCGTGCGCGCCATTCATCGTTCCATTGTGAATCCGCGCGCGGCGACGAATGCACGCTGACGAAAAACAAAGAACGAATAACGAAAAGCGGAGTTGTGAAATGAATAAAATTCCCGTCGCCATTTTGGGCGCCACCGGTTTGGTCGGACAACGTTTTATCACCTTGCTGGCAAATCATCCGTGGTTCGAGATTGTGGAACTCGCGGCGAGCGACAATTCGGTTGGCAAGAAATATGGCGCTGCCGCGAAATGGCAATTGCCGTACGAAATTCCCGAACGGCTTGCCCAGATGGAAATTTTACCGAGCGACCCCGAAAAGGTCCAAGCGCCGATGGTGTTTTCCGCACTGCCGACGGACATTGCCGATGATTTAGAAGTCGCGTTCGCGAAACGCGGCGCGATTGTTTCGAGCAACGCGTCGCCGCATCGCATGGACGCGGATGTGCCGCTGGTGATTCCCGAAGTGAATCCGGAACATCTGGAACTGGCGCATGTGCAGCAAAAAAAGTATGGCAGCAAAGGTTTCATCCTCTGCAATGGCAACTGCACGACGATTCATCTGGTGCTCGCGCTCGCGCCGCTGCGCAAACGCTTTGGTCTGAACAAAGTGCTCGTCACTTCGATGCAGGCATTGTCCGGCGCGGGCTATCCCGGCGTCGCGTCACTCGACATCATTGACAATGTCGTGCCGTACATCGGCGGCGAAGAAGATAAAGTGGAACAAGAGCCACGAAAATTTTTCGGCACCTTGCGCGATGGGACAATTCAACTCGCCGACCTTCGCATCAGCGCGCATTGCAATCGCGTCGCCACGCGCGATGGTCACATGGAAACGGTTTCGGTGGAATTTGCCGGTGACGAGGACGCCAAGCCGAAACCGGAAGACATTATTGCGGCGTTCGACGAATTTCGCGGTTTGCCGCAAGAATTGAATCTGCCGCTGGCGCCCGCTCATCCGACCGTGTATCGGCGCGAACAAGATCGTCCGCAAGTGAAACTCGACCGCGACGCGGAAAAGGGCATGGCGACCATCATCGGACGGTTGCGCCACTGCAATGTGATGGATTACAAATTCGTGCTGCTCGGACACAACACGCTGCGCGGCGCGGCAGGCGCGACGGTGTTGAACGCGGAATTGTTGTACGCGCAAGGGAAATTGGGATGAAGAGGGAGAGATTGGAGACTAGAGATTGGGTGATTGGCGAGATGCGAGATGCGAGATGTGATGTGCGATACGCGATGCGCGAACTTGTGCTACAATCGTTTTGCTTTACCCATGATTTTTGATGTAAGGAGCTATTGTGCCAATCATTGATCTCTATCACTATGCGCGCAGTGAGGACCTCGATTCGATTTCGGAAGAAGGAATCAAGCCGGGCAGCAAATATTTCATGTTCGATGTCCCCTCGCGCAACAGCGCTGCGTACTTGTGGCGTTTTCCCGACGAAGATGTAATGGGCTATGATGAAAATCCGCGCTATGTGTTATTGCGCGCCAAAGTGGACGCGGCAAAAGTAAAAATCGCGCCGATGGATTTAATCAGCGCGGCGTACGTGAATTATATCGGACGCGGACAACCCAAGAACCCCGAGATTGCGGCGAAATTAATTGCCGCGTACGAAAAACTGCAGGTCCCTTACTTTGAGTACGAAACCGGCAGATTTCGCACGCCCGAAGCATTGGTCGAGGGGGGGGTGGACGCGGATGATATTGCGGTCATCAAACAGCCCGAATCGCTGGGCAGAGGCGAAGGCAATCGCCGCGCGTACGCGTCCAAATTCGCGGAACATCTGATTCGGCTGCTCGGCATTCAGAAAACGCAAATGAAGCTGAATGAATTGTCCGAAGCGGCGTTGAATCGCGGCGCCGTCGTGCGCGTCGCCAAGCATGACGACGCGACCGCGTATCTCGAAACGTACATGATTTTGGAAACCGGCGAATTTTATACGATTGAAAAAGAGGATTGAGCATAGTTGGCAGTAGCCAGTAGGTAGTCTTTCTGCGTTCTGCCTTCTGCCACCTGCTGACTGGAGTTTGAAAATGTCTAACGCCAATGGAGATGCCCTCCGCCCTCTCCGTCATTCCGCCGCGCACATCATGGCGGAAGCGGTGCTGGATTTGTTTCCCGGCACGAAATTCGGAATCGGACCCGCGATTGAAAACGGGTTCTACTATGATTTTCTGTTGCCGCGCCCCATTACGCCCGAAGATTTTCCCGCCATTGAAAATCGAATGCGCGAAATCATTCGCGGCAAACACGATTTCCGTCACAGCACACAGACGGTGGCGCAAGCGCGCGAGAGCTTCAAGGACCAACCGTTCAAATTGGAATTGATTGATGCGATTGCCAAAGGCGAACTCGGCACGCACGGCGAAGAACACGCGCAGCCGACGGACACGGTCTCGATTTATCAGCACGACACGTTCGTGGACTTGTGCGCGGGACCGCACGTGCGCAACACGAGCGAAGTGCCCGAAGACGCGTTCAAGCTCATGCAAATCGCGGGCGCGTATTGGCGCGGCAATGAAAAGAATCCCCAGCTCACGCGCATCTACGGCACGGTGTGGCAGTCCAAAAAAGAGTTGGACGAATATTTGTGGAAACTCGAAGAAGCGAAAAAGCGCGACCATCGCAAGTTGGGACGCGAATTAGAGTTGTTCTTGGTATCCGACGAAGTGGGCTTGGGTCTGCCGATTTGGCTGCCCAAAGGCGCGACCGCGCGACGCATCCTTGAAAATTACATTGTCGAGAATCAAATCGCGCGCGGCTATCAACACGTCTATTCGCCGCACATGGGCAAAAAGCAATTGTGGATTACGAGCGGGCATTGGGATTTGTACGGTGACAAAATGTACGCGCCGATGGATATTGACGGCGTGGAATATTTAGTCAAGCCGATGAATTGCCCGATGCACATGATGGTGTACAAAAACGCGCTGCGCTCGTACAAAGATTTGCCGATGCGCATCGCCGAAAACGCGACGGTGTACCGACGCGAGAGTTCGGGCGAATTGGCGGGTTTGCTGCGCGTGCGCGGTTTCACGCAAGACGACGCGCACCTTTTCGTGCGTCCCGACCAAATCGAACAAGAGTTTCTGAACGTCCTCGACCAAACGATGGAGCAGTTCCATACGCTCGGTTTCAGCGAATTTGAATCGTGGGTCTCGGTGCGCGACCCGAAGAACAAAACCAAGTACTTGGGCGACGACGAAAGTTGGAACAACGCGGAAGATGCCATCAAACGCGCGCTTGATTCGCGTGATATGGAATACGTTGTCGCGGAAGGCGAGGCGAAATTTTACGGACCCGCGCTTGACATCATGATCAAGGACGCGCTCGGGCGCAAATGGCAGTGCACGACGATTCAAGTGGACTTTCAACTGCCGCGCCGTTTTCAACTCGAATACATTGATGCGGAGGGCAAAGCGCAAACGCCGGTGGTCTTGCATCGCGCGCCGTTCGGTTCGATGGAGCGTTTTTTTGGTGTGCTTATCGAACATTACGCGGGCGCGTTTCCGCTGTGGCTCGCGCCGGTCCAAGTCAAAGTGATTCCCATCGCCGACCGCCACAACGAGTACGCGTTCGAGGTGCACAAGAAATTGCAGGCGCAAGGATTTCGCGTCGAAGTGGACACGCGCAGCGAGCGCATGAACGCGAAAATCCGCGACGCGCAGCTGCAAAAAATTCCGTACATGCTCGTCGTCGGCGACAAAGAAGCGCAAGCGGGCGCGGTCTCGGTGCGATTACGAACGAACGAAGATTTGAAAGCCATGCCGCTCGAACAATTTAGCGCGATGGCGAAACGCTTGGTCGAGAGCAAGAGTCTGGAGTTGAAATTATGAACACGGGGGGGCAGCAGGGAGCGTTGACTGGCTCGCCCCTTTTTCATGTGGAGGAACGTTGAGCAAAACCTATTTCATCACCGGCGGCGCGGGATTTCTCGGTATTAATCTTGCGCGGTATCTGTTGGCAAAAGGCGCAAAGGTCGTGTCGTACGACATTGCGCCGTTCGATTATCCCGACTGCAAAGATCAAGTACAAGACGTGCGCGGCGATATTCGCAAGCTGGAACAAATCGCGCCCGCGATGCAGGGCGCGGATGTCGTGATTCACACCGCCGCCGCGCTGCCGTTATACAAACCGGAGGATATTTACACGACGGATGTGGAGGGCACGCGCACTGTGTTTCAGGCGGCGAAACAAAATAGCGTCGAGCGCGTGATTCACATTTCGAGCACAGCCGTGTACGGTGTGCCCGACCATCACCCGCTGCTCGAAACGGACCGTCTGATTGGCGTCGGTCCGTACGGCGAAGCGAAAGTGAAAGCGGAAGCCATCGCCGCCGATTTTCGCGCGCAAGGCATGTGCGTGTCCGTGCTGCGTCCCAAATCGTTTATCGGTCCCGAACGGCTCGGCGTGTTTGCGATGTTGTACGAATGGGCGTACGAGGGCAAAAATTTTCCGGTGCTCGGCAGCGGCAACAATCCGTATCAATATCTCGCCGTCGAAGATTTGTGCGACGCGATCTACGCGTGCGCGAATTTGCCGCGCGAAACCGTGAACGACACCTTCAATATCGGCGCGAAAGTGTACGGCACGCCCAAAACGGATTTTCAAGCGGTGCTCGACCACGCGGGACACGGCAAAAAGGTGATACCAATTCCCGAAGGTCCGGCGATTTTTGCGCTGAAAGTTTTGTCGGCGCTGGGACTCTCACCGCTGTATCCGTGGATTTACGAAACGGTGGGCAAAGAATCGTTCGTCTCGATTGAAAAGGCACAACAGAAATTGGGATTCAATCCCAAATACTCGAATGTGGACGCGTTGATTCGCAATTACGATTGGTATGTGGCGAATCGGGACAAATTCAAACACGCGTCGGGCGTGTCCCATCGCGTGCCGTGGAAGCAGGGCGCGTTGCGTTTGGCAAAAGTATTCTTTTAGTGAATTATCCACGGAGGATACCAAGAACGCGAAAAAATTTCGTGTCCTTCGTGTCCTTTATGGATTGTTTCTATGAGTGAGCCCCTCGCCGCGCGTGTCGCGGACCTCGCGTCGCTCGCGCAGTATCAAGCTGACTCGATTGTGAGCCGCACGCTCGTCAACAGACCCGGCGGCACGGTGACGCTGTTTGCATTCGCGCAAGGACAGGCGTTGAGCGAACACACCGCGCCGTACGACGCGCTCGTCCAAGTTCTCGACGGGCGCGCGGAAATCACCATCGCCGACGAAAAATTTTCGGTTACCCAAGGTGAAGCGATTATTTTGCCTGCCAACAAACCGCACGCGGTCCACGCGAACGAAAATTTCAAAATGCTACTCACGATGATTCGCGCGTGACGCTTGGCATGGCATTTCCATCAAACGACGCGCCGCCCAAGCCTGGGCACAATGCGGCGCCTGTGCTTGCTATTAAGGGCACCACACGAACGGAATGCAAAACGCGTCAGGCGAACCTGACGCGTTTTGATTTGGAACCGATGACGCGCGGCGTGCGTTGGATTCACGCGCCGCGCACGTATTGTTCAAACCACGCGAGCGTTTTGTTCCATGCTTCCTGCGCGGCTTGCGCGTTGTAATTTGCGCCCGTGTCATGGTTGAACGCGTGATTCGCGCCCGGGTAAATGACATACTCGAAGATTTTGTTATTTTGCTTCATTGCCGCTTCGATGGCAGGGATGCCCGCGTTGATGCGGGAATCGTTGCCGCTGTAATGCGCAAGCACGGCGGCTTGAATTTTGGGCACATCTTCCAACGGCGGAGTGGGTCCATACGCGTCCGGGTGAAGCGGCGTAGGGGCAACTCTTGTTGTCCAAATGGGCGAGGCAGGGCTTGAACCCGCGACCTCCTCGGTGTAAACGAGGCGCTCTAGCCAGCTGAGCTACTCGCCCAAAATTCACAACAAAATGTAACATCGCCACATCGCTTTGTCAAACTGGGTGGTGTGGTCGCGTTCGCTTTGCGCGTTTGCGAAAAGTTGTAGTACAATTGTTTAGCTATCTGCGTGCTATTCAATCGCGAGAGAAATATGTCCGTTCAAGAAAAACTGTTTCGGATTTCGATGGTTGGCGTCGTCGTCGCCGCTGCGATGTCCATATTTGCCGTCAACGCACTCGCCGCGCCGAATCTGCGCGATTGCAGCGGCGGGAATGCGGCAATTCTTGCCCCGCAAAGCGGCGCAGCCGTCAGCGGCATTGTGCAAATTGAGGGCACCGCGTCGCTCGGCGCCGATTTCCAATATTACAAACTCGAAGTCGCGCCCGTGGGCACGGAAGCGTGGGGTGACCTCGTCGGCGAGGCGCGGGAACAGGTGGTCAATGGACAGCTCGGCGTTTGGGACAGCGCCGGCGTGGCGGACGGCGCGTATACGATTCGCCTCCGCGTGGTGGACCCGACCGGCAATTATTGTGAAGCGATGGTGACGAATATTCAGGTCCAAAATTCCGTCCCGACCGCCGTGCCGACTCCCGAATTTACAATTACACCCACCGAAGCGCCGCCGATTCAAAATGCGGTGCCGACCGCTGTTCCCACTGTCTCGGCGGAAGGCACACCATCGCCCGGTCCCAGCCCGACGCTGGTTCGTCCCAGTGTCACACGCACGCCCGTGCCGGTGGGCGCAACGCTGGGCGGCGTCGAAATCGAACCGTTCGTCAATGCGCTGACGGATTTTTTGGCGACGCTGGGACGCACGTTTCTGTTTGGTGTTTTCGCCATGGCAAGCATTTTCGTCTTTGTTGCCGTCGTCTTTTTCGTACGACGCGTCTTGTAAAGCGCTATGCCTGACATCAACAACCTCCTCAACTCGCTGGCGGCGGGGATACCCGATTTGGCGGATGCCTTTGTGCGGGGCGCGCAATACGCGATTGGCGCGTTTGTGTTGGTCGGAATTGTTTATGTCTTGCGCAAATATTTATAAGGGGGAACGGGCGAGATGACCTCGTCCCGACGATGACGATTGTTGCACAATGCCCATCTCGACAAAATGGCTCGCGCGGCGCATTCGACGCGGCGACGCGGCGCTTGACTCGTTTCAACCGATGAAACTCATTGTAGGTCTCGGCAATCCGGGCTTGAAATATGCGCGCAATCGCCACAATGTCGGTTTTATGGTCTTGGACCGTCTGGCGCGTGCGGAACATCGCAAATTCGAGCGTCAACGTTTCAACGCGCAGCTGTTGGAATTGAATCTTGGCGGCGAACGCGTGTTATTGGTGAAACCGCAAACCTACATGAATTTGAGCGGCAGCGCGGTGGGGAAACTCGCCGCGTTTTATCACCTCGCGCGTCCGAATGTGATGGTGGTGTACGACGATTTGGATTTGCCGCTCGGCAAAATTCGCTTGCGCGCGAGCGGCAGCAGCGGTGGGCATCACGGTATGGAATCGGTCATCCACCATTTGGGCGGCACGGACATTCCGCGCTTGCGCATCGGCATCGGTCGTCCCGACCCGACGCAAGACATCGGACACGTTTTGGGTAATTTTCACGACGACGAAATGAGTGTGCTGGACGATGTCTTGCAGCGCGCAGAAAACGCGCTGCGCGTGTGGGTGCGCGACGGCATTGTCAAAGCGATGAATGAATTTAATGCATAATGCAGAATGCAGAATGCAGAATGAATTGAAATTTTTGTGCATTTGGCATTGTGCATTCTGCATTGTTCTATGAATCTTTCCGGTCTTATTCCGCTCCTCGAACAGACGCCTGAATTTCAGGCGCTGTTGGCGCGCCTCGACGCGGGAGCGCGTGTGACGGAACCGCTGGAGGTGCTCGATGCCGCGCGCCCGTACGTTCTCGCCGCGCTTCAGCAGGCTTGGGCGAATGCCGCCGCGCCCGCGCGCCCCATCGTCGTCGTCACCGCGCGCACGGAACGCGCCAAACAGTTGTGGCTCGATTTGACGGCGTGGAGCGCACAGCCCGACCGCGTTTTTTATTTTGCCGAACCTGACCCGCTGCTGTACGAACGGATGCCGTGGAATGTGGAAACGATTGCGCTGCGGCTCGCGGCGCTGTCCGCGCTGTCCGCAACACCCCCCCCTCCCCCCCCCCTCATCGTGACGACGATGCGCGCGTTGATGGTGCGGACCGCGCCGCGCGCGGAATTTCAGCGCCATGTGTTTGTGTTGCAGCGCGGCGAAACGGTCTCGCTGAGCAATTTGCTGCGCGCGTGGAGCGAGTTGGGATACGAATCTGCGGCGGTGGTGGACGCGCCCGGTCTGTTTTCGCGGCGCGGCGGCATTGTGGATATTTGGCTGCCCTCGCGCGCCAATCCCGTCCGCATCGAATTTGTCGGCGATGAAATTGAAACCCTGCGCGAATTCGACCCGACCACACAGCGTTCGGGACGCGTGATCGAGGTGTTGATGATTACGCCCGCGAGCGAAGCGGACATCGTGTTGGCGCCGCAAGCCGCCGAGCGCCTGCAGCAGTTAGACCTCTCTACGATGCATCCCGTCGCCGCCAACACTCTGCGGCAAGATTTGGACGCGCTCGCGAGCAAGCGGCGTTTTCGCGGCATCGAGTTTTATTTGCCGTACTTTTATGCGGACGCGGCATCGTTGATGGATTATTTGCCCGAACGCGCGTTGATTGTCGCAGACGATTGGCAAGAGCTCGAAGCGATGACCGAGCAGTTCGAACAGCAGGCGGAACAAGTGCGCGCCGATTTGGAGGGACGCGGCGAAATCCCGCGCCATTTTGCGCGTCCGTATTTCACATGGCGCGAACTGCGCGACAAGATGATGCAGTATGCGCGTGTGTTGTTTGATTATCGCGGCGTCGCGGATGCGTCGGCGCTGCCGTTTGTGCCGGGCGAACGTTTTGGCGGGCAAGTGAAACGCGTGGTGGATGAAATGATGCGCCTGCGCGAACAGGGCGCGCGCGTCATTGCCGTGACGCGTCAAGCCGAACGCCTCGCCGATTTGCTGCGCGAGCGCGACTTTTTCGTCAAACCGAAAACCGAAATCACGCACGCGCCCGAAGCGCGGCACATTAGCTTGGTGCAAGGCGCGCTGACGGAAGGATGGACATTGCAAGTCGGCAGTGTGGAAAAGGCAGAAGGCAGTCCTGCCAAGACCGCGCCTGCGGCTTTCTGCATCCTGCTCACCGATTCCGAGATTTTCGGTTGGTCGCGTCCCAAACCGCGTCGGCTGACGACCCAGTACACGCGTCCGCAAGCGCCCGAAGCGTTCTTTGCCGATTTGTCCGAAGGCGATTATGTGGTGCACATTGACCACGGCATTGGCGTGTTTCGCGGTCTGGAACGATTGGATTTGGGCGGACCCGATACCGAGTATTTGCGTCTCGAATACGCGCAGGGCGACCGCCTGTATGTGCCGGTGCATCAACTTGACCGCTTGAGCCGTTATGTTGCGCCGGGCGGACATAAACCGACGCTGCATCGTCTCGGCACGGCGGAATGGGCGCAAGTGAAAGAACGCACCAAAAAAGCAGTCGCCGACATTGCCCAAGAACTTTTGGAATTGTACGCGACGCGCGAAATTGTGACGGGACACGCGTATTCGCCCGATACGCCATGGCAGCATGAACTCGAAGCGTCGTTCCCCTATATGGAAACGCCCGACCAAGCCTCGGTCATCGAGCAGGTCAAGCGCGATATGCAGCAGCAGCGCCCGATGGATCGTTTAGTGGTCGGCGATGTGGGGTACGGCAAGACCGAAGTCGCGCTGCGCGCCGCGTTCAAGGCGGTGATGGACGGCAAACAGGTGGCGATTCTGGTGCCGACGACGGTGCTCGCGCAGCAGCATTACAACACATTCACCGAACGTCTCGCGCCGTTTCCGGTGACGGTCGAAATGTTGTCGCGGTTTCGTTCCGACAAAGAACAAGCCGACATCGTGAAACGGTTGGCGGAAGGGGCGATTGACATTGTCATTGGCACGCACCGCATTTTGTCGCCAGATGTCGCGTTCAAAGATTTGGGCTTGTTGATTGTGGACGAAGAGCAGCGCTTTGGCGTACAGCACAAGGAGCGTTTGAAGCAATTGCGCGCGCATGTGGATGTGTTGACGCTGACCGCGACGCCGATTCCGCGCACGCTGTATCTGTCACTGTCCGGCGCGCGCGACATGTCCACCATCGAAACGCCGCCCGACGAACGCTTGCCGATTCGGACGTACCTCGCGGCATTCGACGAGAGCTTGGTGCGTGACGCGATTTTGCGCGAATTGGACCGCGGCGGGCAAGTGTTCTTTGTGCATAATCGCGTGCAGGGGATTGGCATTCTCGCGGACCAATTACGCAAATTGGTGCCCGAAGCGCGCATCGGCATCGGACACGGGCAAATGCCCGAAGACCAACTCGAAGCGGTTATGAGCGAATTTGCGGCGGGCAAGTATGATGTGTTGGTGTGTACGACCATCATTGAAAGCGGCATTGATATTCCGAATGCCAACACCATCATCATCAACCACGCGGACAAATTTGGTCTGGCGCAGCTGTATCAATTGCGCGGACGCGTGGGGCGCAGCGCGGCGCGTGCGTTTGCATATTTTTTGTATGACAAGCGCGCGAATTTGTCGGACGAGGCGCGCAGTCGTTTGCAAACCATTGCCGAAGCGTCCGAATTGGGCGCGGGCTTTCAGGTGGCGATGCGCGATTTGGAAATTCGCGGCGCGGGTGAAATTCTCGGCGCGCGGCAGTCGGGGCACATTGCCGCCGTAGGCTTGGATTTGTACGCGCGTTTACTGGCGGGCGCGATTCAAGAAGCGCGCGCCAAAGTAGGCGCGCAGGGTGGCAATGGCAAAACGGCGCGGCTCGGCGGCGAGCCGCTGAATCCTGCCGAGCGTTTGTTGAATGCGCCTTCGATTGACTTGCCGATTGTGTCGCAGATTCCTGAGGAATATGTGTCTGATATAGCGCTGCGTTTGCGTTTGTATCGTCGTCTCGCCGATGTCAACGATGAGCGCCAAATCAACGAGCTGGTGCGCGAATTTCAAGACCGTTTTGGTCCGCTGCCGGACCAAGTTGAAAACTTGTTTTACGTTTTGCGGTTGAAATTGGCGGCGACGCGCGCGCACGTGGCGACGATTACCCTGGACGATGGGCGCATCATGGCGCGTTTTCGCAATGAAGACAATGCGCGTTTGGAACGGCTCAACAAAAAATGGGGACAGCGGGTGCGCGCCTCGCGCGACCGCATGTGGATTGCTGGTCCCGACGTGAATCCGCACTGGCGCGAGCAGTTGATGCAAGTGATTGCCGACTGCGCCAAGCAAAATTTCGGCGCATAAAAACACCCCAAGGATATAGCTCCTTGAGGTGTTTTTGTTTAGCGCATGGCGACGGTGTTGAGCAGCGCTGCCAGCCAATCGTCGAACTGCCAAGTGGATTGAGGGAAAAAGCGGAAGCTTTGATAGCGGCTCCACTTGCTGCAGCCGAGCGGGTTGCAGGCTTTGACATGCCAATAGTAGATGTCGTCGCGCGCAGGGGTGAGTGTGATGTCGGCGTCCGAGTTTAGCAGATGTTTTTGGCGGACGACGACGGGACCTTGTTTGGAGTGTTGTTTGACGACGAGTTTGTAGTAGGTGGCGCAAGCGCTGTCCGTCCAGTCGAGGTGAACGGGACCTTTGATCACGCGTGCGCCGTCGGTGGGAGAGAGCAAGACGGGTCGTGAGGGATTGCAAGGGCTTGGGGTTGCCGTTGCGATGGCAGTGGGTGTGTGGGTGGGTGTGAACGTTGCGGTGAACGTTGCAGTACTGGTCGGTGTGTGGGTGGGTGTGAAGGTTGCGGTGAACGTTGCAGTACTGGTCGGCGTGTTGCTCGGCGTGAATGTGGGCGTGTTAGTTGGCGTATCTGTCGGCGTATTGGTAGGCGTATAGGTCGCTGTGTCGGTTGGTGTGTTGCTCGGTGTGAATGTGGGCGTATTGGTCGGCGTATCGGTTGGCGTGAATGTGGGTGTGTTGGTTGGTGTGTCT
>Ga0070741_10009151_pt1 | contig 19428 bp, 20 predicted proteins | sample Coa_R1_4_FD_66440 | JGI IMG/M metagenome (GOLD analysis project Ga0070741, IMG submission 66440) | Surface soil microbial communities from Centralia Pennsylvania, which are recovering from an underground coalmine fire - Coalmine... | ecosystem: Environmental > Terrestrial > Soil > Unclassified ...
ATGAATTTGCTGACGACGCGCGAGAGATCGACGACGTAAGCGTCCGTCCCGAGCTCGCGCGCGATCGCCTGCGCCGCCATGGTCTTTCCCGTCCCGCTCGGACCGGTGAACAAGGCCGCGACGCCGCCGCCGTACGGGAGCTGCGCGTCGAATCCCCACGTCTTCAGGACCTTCGATGCATGGAGGACGTGCGAGACGATCTCGGCGAGCTGCGCGTGACGGTCCGCGGGGAGGACGACATCGTCGAGCCGGAAAACGGGCTCGATGCGCCGCGCGAAGCGCGGGAGGTCCGGGCTCGCGATCCGGCGAGATGCCGACCAGAGGGCCGCGAATTGCCGCCCCGGCTGACCGGCGGTCGGCGAGGCGGCGGCGAGCCGGACCGCGTCCTGAAGCGCGTCGAGCGGCAGGGGAAACGCGGTCGCGAGCCGTTCGGCTTCGGTACGACTCAGCTCGAGCCCGGCGGCCGCCGCCGCCGCGGCGAACACGGTCGCGAGTGCGGCGCCGTCGGGCCGGTCCCGATGGAGGACGGCGACGCCGGTTCTCGGGATCGCCTGGACGGCGTGCTGCAGCTCGCGCACCACGATGACGCCGGGAGTCCCGGCCGACTCGAACGACGCCACGAGCGCCGCGAGGCTGCGATGGTCGTCGACACCCGCGCCCGCGGCGTCGATGACCGGAATCGCGTCCGCGAGCCGGGCAGCCCGTGCGAGTCGGGCGCAGACGTCCTCGAGAGCGTCGCCGTCGAGCCGGGCGACGGCCGCGAGCGGGACGCGGAGGACCCCGAGGCTTGCATCCGCGGCGGCAGCCTCCACCGCCGCGCGCCATCCGTCGGAATCATCCCCGACGAGCGCGATCCATCCGCGGGCATCGGGGTCGCGCACGAGGCGCCGCGCGAGGTCGCGGACGCGCGGGTCGTCGTGGATCCAATCGGATCCCGCCCATGGCTCCGTCCGCACGACGCCGGCGACGCTCGGATCCGCCGCCTCGGGAGCGCCGTCGCCGAGCACCCAGGCGACGATCCCGGGATCCAGCCGGAGCGGCTCGTCGGCGTACGGGAGCGTAGCGCCGCGCTCGAGCAGCCGCCATTGGACCAGGCCGCCCGAGGCGGCGAGGCCGGCTCGCACGGCGAGCGGCTCGCCGATGAGCGCGCAGAGCAGGCCAAGCGTGACGGTTCGCCGGCCGAGATCGTCGTTCAGGACCCCGAAGACGATCTGGTATTTCGGGTCCAGCTCGGGCGCGAGGCACAGCAGGACTGCGTGGAGCTCGAGGCTGGTGAGCCCGAGGCGACGCACCAGATCCGCGAGCGGCTCGTGGTCGCCCGCCGCATCGACGGCCGCGGCGAGCTCCGCGGCCGTCCGGTCGACGGCGCGCTCGGCCTCGGCCGCGCCGGGACCGGGAGACGACTCGCGGGGGCGTAGCGCGGCCTCGACCGTCGCCTGACTCCGCGTGAACCCCGGCACATCCCCGCCGGCCGGAGGATTGGCCGCGTGGTACCGGAGGAGCACGGCATCGATCCACGCCCGGACGCACGTCAGGAGTCGCTCGCCGGGCGCTCCGCCAGCAGACCGCGGCTCCGGAAGGCGGACGGGCCGTCGGGGCGGCCGCTGGGCTTCCGTACCCGCGGTCGCTTCCGTCACGAACCGCTGCGCCTCGTCGGCGCGGTTCCGGTTCAGGCGGAACACGGCCGGAACGCCGGCGGCCGTTTCGCGGACGAGGAACCCCTGATCCACGAGCCATCCGAGCGCTTCGGCGACCTGCTCGACGGTATGCCAGACGGCCTCGTCCTGAAGACGCCACCGCGCGACGCCTTCGAGGTTGTCCACCGCCTGCGGATTGCGGAGGAAGTACTCGAGGACCTCCCGAGTCGTGGGCGGCGCATCCGTTCCGTTCGGTGTCGGGTCCATTCCGCGCAGGTTCCGCGACCGCGAGGAGCATCCGCCGTACCAACGCGCGTCTTCAGAAACCGCGCGGGTTTCGCGCCCGACGATCCGCGCCCATCGGGTCGTCCGGGGCCCGCATCCGGGCCGTCCGCGTTGCGCGACGCGCGCGATCCGCCGGACGTCGCTGCGCTTTCGTCGAGCGGGTCGCGGCTGCCCCACGACCGGGTCGGATCCGACCCGGCGTCAGAGCGCGCGCTTGTCGATCCGGTATTTCTTGATGAACCGGCCGAATGCGCGGCGTTCCTGCTGCGCTTCGCGAGCGGCGTGCGTGACGTTGCCCGCGTGCTTGCGCAGCAGGTCTTCGACGTAGCGGCGTTCGAACGCCTCGAGGGCCGCCGCGCGCGCCGCCCGGAAGTGTCCCGCGGCGGAAGCGGCGACGTCGGGCGCAGTGTCGAACACGAGGTGCGACGCCAGGATCGCCGGTCCGTCGCATGCAACGACCGCCCGCTGCACGACGTTCGTCAGCTCCCGGACGTTTCCGGGCCAGTCGTACGCCGTCAGCATGCGGACCGCCGCCGGGGAGAGCACTTTCGAAACGCCTTTGCCCGACGCGTCCCATTCGCGGACGACGTCGTACGCGAGCAGCTCGATGTCGGCGCGCCGCTCCCGGAGCGGCGGCAACCGGACGCGCAGAACGTTCAGTCGGAAGTACAGGTCGGCCCGGAATCGCTTCTCCCGGACACACGCCTCGAGGTCGCGGTTGGTGGCCGCGACGACGCGCACGTCGGCCCTCACCAGCGTGTCCGACCCGAGGGCCCGGAACGTCCGTTCCTGCAGAAAGCGGAGGAGCTTCGCCTGCCCGGCGAGCGAGAGCGCGTCGACCTCGTCGAGAAAGAGCGTTCCTCCCTCGGCGATCGCGACGAGTCCCTTCCGGTCACGATGCGCATCCGTGAACGCGCCTCGCGCGTGTCCGAAGACCTCGTTCTCGAAGAGCTGGTCCGGGATGGCGCCGCAGTCGACGGCCACGAACGGGAACGCTCGCCGTCGTCCGAGGTGATGAATGGCGCGGGCACAAAGCTCCTTTCCCGTCCCGGTTTCGCCGGTAATCAGCACGGGGAGCTCCGCGCGCGCGAACCGCGGGAGCGGCTCGACGGCACGCACGAAGGCAGCGTCCTTCCCCACCAGACGCGCGAGCGCGACCTCCTGGAAGATGCGCTGGCGAACGCGCTCTGCATCGTCGTGCGGCTCCGCGAGCACGCGGCCGAGACGGTGGCGGAGCTCGATCGGGCGGATCGGGGGGAAGATGAAATCGTCGGCGGCCCGAAGGGCGACGCGCAACACCGACTCCTCCGCGTCCGGGGGCACGACGGCGAGAATCGGCGTCTTCAGCCCGCTTTCGGCCAACGCCTCGAACACCGAGACGATCTTCGGCGTCGGCGGGACCGCGACGGCGATGACGAGCTGCTCGTCCATCGTCGCGAGCGCGCTCGGGACCACGTCGTCCCACGACAGCCGGCGACAGGCGAAGGCAGGATCCCGAGCCAGCGAGACATGGACGCTCGCCACCGCCGGGATCCCTTCGTCTTCGATCACGACTACGCGGTGGGCCATGAACGGTCTCGGCGGTGGATCAGCGTGGCGGAGCGGACGCTCGGGCCGTTTGCGGAAGCGGAATCTCGTGAGCCATCTGCAGAGTCTTCGCCTCGTATTCGCGCCTGTCGCCCGTCGACGGAGACCCGGCGGGCGGTCCCGCGACGTCTCGCGGGCTAGATCACGTCGTCGTAATGCGCGCCTGGTTGGCGGCGTGGTCCATCATCTCCCTAGCGATCATGCCCGATGAGTACAGGAGCCAGCTTCTCTAGCGCTGCTCGATCGCCGAAGTCCAGAGACGCACGCCATTGGGCGGCCATGTACGGTCCGACGGACGGCCTTCGACGCCGGCATCAGCGGCACGCCTACGGCTCGAGTGTGATGACGGCGCGCCGATCGGGACGCAGGCAATCCTTGTACGTGCCGGCCGACATGACGTCCCGGTGACATTTCGCCTGCGTCTCACTCGTGGGCTGCGCCGAGGCGACGCCGACCGGCGGCTCCAGCGGGTTTCGCAGCGGGTCGGAGAGCCGTCCTCTCAGGATCGCGACGACCGCCCGCGCGCGCCGTTCCGACAAGGCCTGATTCCGCGGCACCGGTCCGAGGATGCAGGTATGTCCGACGACCGAGATTCGCTTGCCCGCCGTCGACGGGTCCCGGAGCCTGGCGACGAAGGCCTCGATCTCGGCGACGCCGTTCCGCGGGACGATCGCCTCGTCGAAGTCGAACGTCACGATCGACGCGCGCGGGGCCGGGAGTGTCGTCGACGGGTCGGGAGGCGGCACCGCGGTCGACGTGCTCGTCGTCGTGGTGGTGACCGTCGTCGTGACCGGTGCCGGTCGCGGGGTCGTCGTCGATGTCGCGACCGGCACGCTCGGCGTCTGGGTACAGCAGCCGGCCCCGCACGTGGAGCCGAAGCACGGCCCGAGCCGGAAGAGCGGCAGGAGCAGCAGTCCCGCGAGCAGAAGCCCGGCCGCGCTCGCGAAGACGCTCCGGCGGACGCGCCGCGGGCGGCGTCGACGTTCCGATTTCAGCGCCATGGGTCCTCGCTCGACGCGTCCGCCGTCATCTCGTCGCGGGCTCGACGCCGCCCTTCAGGCGCTGCGTCAGCGCGACGAATGCGAGGACGTCGCCGTCGGCGAGCAGCCGGGCCTGGTGCGGCCAAGTATCGGTGTGCGCGAGGTCGAAGCGATGCCCCGCGTCGTCCAGGATCCGGCGGAGCTCGTGCGGGCTCTTCGCCGCGACGTCGCCGAACGTCCGAATGTCCCGCGCCCGGAACACCGCGGCGATCTTGGGCCCGATCCCCTCGATCGCCTCCAGCTGATCGCCCTTCCCGTTCGTGCGCCGCCCGACATGCAGCGGCGGCTCACCCGGCACGTCCTCCTGGCGGGCGAGCAGCTCGTGCACGAGCCAGCTGAGGAGCGTACCTCCGAAGAGTCCCGCGACGAGCCACCATGAGCAACACGTGAACGTCATGTTCGATGTTCTCCGTGGGCCGGGTAGTGCACGAACCGGGCCGGGCAGCGTGCGCCGCCGGCGTTCGACCCGGGCTCGTGAGACGGCTGCGTGCATCCATTCGGATGGACGAGTTGTCCAGGTATCAAGACGGGGGCTCTCCGCGTGGCACGCGGCGAACGTCCCCCGTGACGCGGTGCGCACACCAGACCGGCGCCGGGCGCGTCTCGATCGACGACGCCTGTCGCGACGTCGACGGCGGTGCGTATCCCCGGTTGTCGAAGACGTGGTGGCCCCCGGCGTCCGCGTCGTGGCATAAGCCCCGCGTGAGCCCCGTCCGCATCGCCGCCGTCGTCGGGATCCTGCTCGCTCGGGCCGTCGGCGCGTCCGCGGCCGACTGTCCGGCGGACCGGTTCGACCTCTGGTCGATCGGCGTCCTTCGCGGCTCGAACGTCTTCCAGGGCCGCAACCCGGGCGGCGCGTCGAACGGCATCGGCGACGGCGACTTCGCGCAGTCCGACTTCGACGACCTCGCGGCCGCGGGTGCCAACTACGTCCAGATCTCGCACGCGGGCCTGTTCGCCGAGACGCCGCCGTACGCGCTCGATCCGGTCGCCGAGGCGAACCTCGACCGTGTCGTCGGCATGGCCGCACAGGCGGGCCTCTACGCCGTGATCGCGTTCCGGTCCGGGCCCGGTCGGAACGAGAACGCAATCAGCAATCGCGACGGCACGCTCCGCGAGACGATCTGGACCGACCAGGGCGCGCACGACGCGTGGGTCGCGATGCTGAAGCACGCGGCGGACCGGTACGGCGCGAACCCGACCGTGGTCGGTATCTCGGTGATGGTCGAGCCGAACGCCTACGCCCGGCACAACTTCATCGACCCTCCCGAGTTCTACCAGAGCTACGCGAACACCCTCGAGGACGTGAACCGGCTCGACGCCGACGCGATCGCCGCGATGCGCCAGGCGAACACCGACGTGCCGATCCTCCTCGAGCCCGAAGGCTACGGGAACGTCACCTGGCTCTCGTATCTGAACCCGTCGAGCGACCCGCGCGTCGTGTACACGCCGCACGACTACACGCCGTTCGACTACACCCACCAGGTCGTCGCCGGCGGGTCGTATCCCGGCGATTACGACGTCGACGGCACGACGAACCACGTCGACAAGCCGTTTCTCGCAGCGTACCTCGGCGTGCTGCAGCCGTTCTCGGACACCCGCGGCGTGCCGGTCGGCATCACCGAGTTCGGCGTCCACCGCGACGCACCGAACGCGGCGACGTTTCTCGCCGACCGGATCGCCATCCAGGACACGCTCGGGAGCTGGGCCGTCTGGACGTGGCAGCCGGCCGGGTTCGACGACCCGTTCAGCATGCACGACCCGTCACCGGCGCACGACGCGCTCGTGACAGCGTGGGCGACGAACTGCCATCGCGCGGGGACAGGCGGCGGTGGGGGGGGCGGCGGCGGTCAGGGCACGATCTCGGGTCGCGTCCGGCTCCTCAAACGAAACGGGAAGCCGGGCGCCGGGATCCCGAAGGCGACCGTCACCGCCGGCGGCGTCTCGCAGAAGACGAAGCGCCGCGCGCCGAAGGGCGGCTACACGTTGCAGGTCGCGGCCGGCACGCCGACCCTCTCCGCGACGTCGGGCCGGAAGGTCTGCCACGTCGGCGCGACCGACGGCCCGCAGGCCCTCGCGGTCCCCGTCGCCGCCAACGGCACGGCGACGGTCGACGTCTTCTGCGCGAAGCCCTGAGGCCGCGCGCGTCTCGGACCGGCGGCGCGACTTGCATCCCGCCCGGCCGGCGCATGAAGCTCGGCGCCGGGATCTCGTGTTGACGTCGCGTCACATCCTGACCTTCGCGCAGTACGCCGCCGTCCGGCACGCGAGCCCGTACGTCGTCGACGTCGGAGGCGACGGCACCCGCCTCGTACTGTTCGGAGCGCGCCACGGCTCCGATCCAGCCGACCCGATGTTCGACGCGATCGACGCCGCGTTCGCCGGGCTCGCGCCGACGTTCGCGCTGCACGAGGGGACGCCGCCGGCCGTCGAGGCGGAGCGCGAGATCGCGATCCGCCGGCACGGCGAGGCGGGGCTCGTGCGGCACCTGGCGGCGCGCGCCGGGATCGAGACGGCGAGCATGGACATCCCGCTCGCCGACGAAGCCGGCCTGCTCCGCCGGCGGATCGGAGCGGGAAACGCGCTCGTCTTCCTCGTCGTGCGCCAGCTGGCGTCGTACAACCGGAAGACGCTCCGCATGGAGTTCGGCGCGTACTTCGGCGAGTTCTTCGAGACGATCGGGCCCGCGTTGCAGCTCGCCGCGATCGACTGGCCGTTGATCGAGGCCGAGCACCTCCGGCTCCTCGGCCGTCCGCTCGTCGCCGGGAGCGTCACGGGGCACGAGACCAATCCGATGCTCGACGACCTGCCGACGCAGCGGATCGCCCGCTGGTCGAACCGGCGCCGCGACGAGTACATGCTCCGCCTGCTCCTCGCGGCGCTCCGGACGCACCCGCGCGTGTTCGCGACGGTCGGCGTGACGCACGCGGTGATGCTCGAGCCGGCGCTCCGCGCGGCGGTCCCGGGCCCGTCGTGACCGCGTCGCCGGGTTCGCCGATGCTGTGTCGCTTGCGCTCGCAACCACCCGGGAGCCCGCCGGCGCCCGGGACGTGACGACGATCGCGGCGCGCGCGAGAGAGAATCGCGCCGCATGCGCTCTCTCGTCATGGTCCTTCTCCTCGTCGCCTCGAACGCACGCGGTCTTCCGTCGGCCGGTCTCTGCGACCCGGGCGACCCGCACGCGTGCGACGACGGCGTCGACTGCACGCGCGACCGCTGCGTCCTCGGGGTGTGCGTCCACGAGCCGCGCGACGCCGACTGCGACGGCGGCGAGTGCGCGCTCGCCGCCTGCCTGCCCGCGAGCCCCCGCGCCGACCGGCACGGCTGCGTCCGCGTCGCGGTGCACGAGGGGGACGCCTGCACCGACGACGGCTTCGCGTGCACCCTCGACGTCTGCACGACCGGCGTGTGCCTGCACGTTCCCGTCGACGCCCGGTGCACCGGCGCGGCGACGTGCGCGAGTCCGGCCTGTGTCCCGTCGCGGCCCGATCACGACGCGGACGGCTGCGTCGCGGGCGCGCCGGTCCCGGACGGCGCCCCCTGCGCCGGGGACGGGAATCTGTGCACCCGCGACGTGTGCCGGGGCAGCGCCTGCGCGCACGAGCCGGAGGACGACGTCGCCGCGTGCACGCCGCTCCAGCAGCCGTTCCGCCAGGCGAGCGGGCTCGAGAACCTCGCCGCGGGCCTCGCCGCGGACGTCCCGTCCGGCGGCGGCGACGTCGAGCCGCTCCTCGCGCGTCTCGCGAGCATCCAACAGGAGCTCGGCGCCGCGGCCGCGGCGCTCGGCGGCGACGCGAACGAGTCGCCGACGACGCTCCTGGAGACGATCCGCACGCTCGCCGCGGGCGTCTTCAGCCCGGCACCCGCACTCGCCTCGGGCCTCACGGCGCAGCAGCGCGCACGGATCGCGTTCACGCACGTGCTCCGGACGCCGCGCGAGATCTCCGCGTTTCTGAAGCTCGTCGCCGACGCGCGGGCTCGTGCCGCGTTCGGACCCGGCGCGCGGGATGTGCGACGTCGGGGGCGCACGCTCCTCACCGGCACGCGGCGGCTCCGTGCAGGCCTCAAGCGCGCCGCGTTCTAGCGCCTCCGAACTCGCTGATCGACGGGGAAGAGCGGGCGACCGGGGTCGAACCGGCGACGTCCAGCTTGGGAAGCTGGCATTCTACCACTGAATTACGCCCGCGAGACGCCTGGAGCGTAACCCACCCGCACGCCGCTGGCAACGGCCCCGGGGCCGATTGACGCCCCGCCGACCGTTCAGTAGAGCCTGCGGAAATGAAGGGGCACGCGCGGAACATCATGACGGAGCGCGTGACCGCCGTGGATCCGACCACGTTGATCGAGGCGATCGCGCGGACGATCGTCGCCGGGAAGTTCGGGGGCGTTCCCGTCGTCGACCGGCACGACCGGGTCCTCGGCTTCGTCTACGAGAAGGATCTCATGACGGCGCTCCTCCAGAAGGACGCGCCGTCGCTCACCGCGGCCGACGTCATGGGTCCGGCGCCGACGATCATCGACGAGTTCGAGACCACCGACGACGTCATGCGGCTCATCAAGAACAGCACCGTCGACCACGTGCTCGTCGCACGCGAGGGTCGCCTGGTCGGCATCATCACGCCGCTCGACGTGATCCGCTTCTTCGTCGACCACGTGCTTCCGCCGGTCCCGGAGGCCGGCTGATGGCCGGGACGGCCACCCGCGACGCGATCCACGCCCTCTTCGCCGACAGCGCGCGCGTGCGCGACGTGTTCCTCGCCGAGCACGCCGCCGACCTCGCCACGGCCGCCGATCTCGTCTGCGAGGCGCTCGGCGCGGGCCGGAAGATCCTGCTCTTCGGCAACGGCGGCAGCGCGGCGGACGCGCAGCACATCGCGGCCGAGTTCGTCGGCCGGTTTGCGCGCGAGCGCCGTGCGCTTGCCGCGATCGCGCTCACGACGGACACGTCGGCGCTGACCGCGATCGCCAACGACTACGGCTACGACGAGGTCTTCGCGCGCCAGGTCCGCGGGCTCGGGGTCGCAGGCGATGTCGCGATCGCCATCTCGACCAGCGGAAAGTCGCCGAGCGTTCTCCACGCCGTCACGGCGTGCCACGACCGCGGAATCCGGACGATCGGCCTCACCGGCGGCAGCGGCGGCGCGCTGTTCGGCGCGGTCGACGTCGGGCTCCGCGTGTCGGCGTCGACGCACTCGGCGCGCATCCAGGAGACGCACATCCTGATCGGCCACGTGATCTGCGAGCTCGTCGACCGCCGCCTCGCCGCGGAGTCGGCGTGAGGCGCCGGGCCCGGCCTCGCCGGGCCGTCGAGCCGCTCGACACCGCCCGCGTGCGGACGATCCCGCTCGCGCGCCGGCCGAGCAAGGTCGCGAGCGCAGCCCTCTGCAGCCCGGTCCGTGCCGGGTCGTCCCTGCGCGCGTTCCTGGACGGGCTCCCCGACATCCTCGCCGCGCGCGATCTCCGCGACGCTGCGGAACGGATTGCGACCGCGGTCCGGCGCGGCCGTCCCGTCGTCCTCGGCATGGGCGCTCACCCGATCAAGGTGGGGCTCGGGCCGCTGATCGTCGACCTGATCGCGCGCGGCCGGCTCGCCGCGGTCGCCATGAACGGCGCGTGCCTCGTGCACGATTACGAGCTCGCCGCAGTCGGGCGCACGTCCGAGGACGTCGGGCCGGGGCTCGACCGGGGCATGTTCGGCATGGCGCGCGAGACCGGGGCGTTCGTGAACCGCGCGGTCGCGGACGGCGTCGCGCGCCGCCTCGGGATCGGCGCCGGCGTCGGGCAGGCGATCGTCGCCGCGCGTCTGCCGTTCGCGCGCACCAGCATCCTCGCCGCCGCGGCGCGCGCCGGCATCCCGGCGACGGTGCACGTCGCGCTCGGGACCGACATCGTCCACATGCATCCGAATGCCGACGGCGCGGCGATCGGCGAAGGGAGCCTGCGCGACTTCCGGCTCCTCGCCGGCGTCGTCGCGCGGCTCGACGGCGGCGTGTACGTGAACCTCGGGTCCGCCGTCATCCTCCCCGAGGTGTTCGTGAAGGCGCTGAACGTCGCGCGGAATCTCGGCTCGCCGGTCCGGCGCCTCACGACGGTCGACATGGACTTCAACCGCCACTACCGGCCGTCGGTGAACGTCGTGCACCGGCCGACGGCGGCGGGTGGGCGCGGGATCCAGCTGACGGGACACCACGAGATCATGTTTCCGCTCCTCTGGGCCGCCGTGGAGGAGGCGCTCGCGCGCCGGCGGTGATGGCCGTCGTCACCCTCACGACCGACTTCGGCCTCGACGATCCGTTCGTCGGCATCCTGAAGGGCGTGATCGCCGGGCGGGCGCCCGGTGTGCCGGTCGTCGATCTCTCGCACGGCGTGCCGCCGCAGGACGTGCGCACCGCCGCGCTGGTCCTCCGGCAGGCCGTCCCCTACTTCCCCGCCGGGACGGTGCACGTCGCGGTGGTCGACCCGGGCGTCGGCGGCACACGTCGCGCGATCTGCATCGAGACGGCGCGCGCCTTTCTCGTCGGGCCGGACAACGGCGTGCTGTCGCTCGTCGCCGCCGACGTCCGCCGCGTCGTCGAGCTCACCGAGACGCAGTTCCAGCTCCACCCCAGGAGCGCGACGTTCCACGGACGCGACGTCTTCGCGCCCGTGGCAGCGGCGCTCGCGACGGGCACGCCCGCCGATGCGCTCGGCCCGGCGCTCGCCGACTTCGTCCGGATCGACCTGCCCCGCCCCGCGCGCGACGGCGGCGCGGTCCGCGGAGAGGTGATCGCCGTCGACCGCTTCGGCAACCTGGCGACCAACGTCGACGAGGGCGCGCTCGCCGCCTTTTCTCGCCGGCGCCTTTCGATTAGCATCGCGGGACGCCGCCTCGACGGCGTCGCCGGCTCGTACGACGCGGTGGCGCCCGGGGAGGCCGTCGCCGTGCTGAACAGCTGGGGATTCCTCGAGATCGCCGTCCGCGACGGCTCCGCGAGCCGCACGCTCGGTGCCGGCGTCGGGACTCCGGTCGCCGTCGAGGGGAACGAGCCCGGCGCGTGACCGAGCCCGCTCCGCTCGCGGCGACGACGACCGCACCCGCCCTGCAGCGTCGGTTCCCGGCCATGCACGCGGCGTTGCTGGCACTGACCGCGGTCACGACCGCCGCCGCGTCGGCGTTCTCGGCGGGGTTCGACCCCATTGCGAACCCGCGCATGCTGATCCACGGGGTCCCGTTCGCGGCCACGCTGCTGACGATCCTCCTCGTGCACGAGTCGGGACACTATCTGATGTGCGTCCGCCACGGCGTGCGCGCGTCGCTGCCCTACTTCCTCCCGGCGCCGCCGAACATCTTCCCGCTCGGCACGTTCGGCGCGTTCATCCGGATCCGGTCGCGCTTTCCGGACCGGCGCGCGCTGTTCGACATCGGAGCGGCCGGGCCGTGGGCGGGGTTCGTCGTCGCACTCGTCGCGACGGTCGTCGGGCTCCGCCTCTCGCGCGTCGTTCCGACGCCGCCGATCGAGCACACGATCGAGCTCGGCGATTCGCTGCTGACGGCGTGGCTCACGCGGCTCGTCGTCGGCGCCGATCCGGCGACGGTCATGCTGCACCCGGTCGCGTTCGCCGGGTGGGTCGGGCTCTTCGTCACGTCGCTCAACCTGCTGCCGGCCGGGCAGCTCGACGGGGGCCACGTGCTCTACGCGGTCGTCGGGCGGCGGACGCGGATGCCGGCGGCGCTGCTCCTCGCCGGCCTCGTCTGGCTCGGGGTCAAGGGGTGGCCCGGCTGGCTCCTCTGGGCCGGCATCATCACCGTGATGTTGACGATCGGCCATCCGCCGAGCGAGGACGATACGCAGCCGGTCGGCTCGGCGCGGGTCGTCACTGCTGTCGCGACGCTCGCGGTCCTCGCCCTGACGTTCGTCCCCGAGCCGATCCGGATCATTCCATGAGACCGAGCTGGGACCAGTACTTCATCACGATCACGCGCCAGGTGGCCGAGCGCTCGACCTGCACCCGCGCCAAGGTCGGCGCCGTGATCGTCCGCGACAAGAACATCCTCGCCACGGGATACAACGGGGCGCCCGCGGGGCTTCCGCACTGCACCGACGTCGGCTGCCTCGTCTACACGTCGCGCACGCCGGCCGGAGAGACCGAGGAGAACTGCTTCCGGACGATCCACGCCGAGATCAACGCGATCGCGCAGGCGGCGAAGAACGGCGCGGCGATCCGCGACGCCGTCGTCTACATCACGCACACGCCCTGCATCCATTGCCTCAAGGTGCTCATCAACACCGGCATCCGGCGGGTCGTGTACGAGCACGAGTACAAGCGCGCGACGCTCGACGAGCTCCTGTCCTACAGCGACGTCGAGCTCGAGCGCGTCGTCCCGTGAGACGGGGTCAGCGCCCGGCGGCGACGGTCGACGGCGTCGTGGTGACCGGGGCCGGCGGCGCCTGCCAGTCGTGACGCACGCCCCACACGAGCAGCGCCAGCACCGCGAGCGTCAGCACCACGTCCACGAGACCCAGCCCGCGCGCCACGCCGCGCACCATACCGGACGGGCGCCCGCGCTTCCAGCGACGTGCTGATCTACCGGCCGTGGTCGGCCCGGACCGACCTGCTGCACGGCTTCGGCGCGCGCGGCGAGCCGCCAAGCGTCCCCGTCGCGAACGCGCGCCAGGTGCACGGCACCGTCGTGGCGATCGCGCGTGCCGGCGAGACACCCGAGGCCGACGCGCTCCTCGCCGACGGTTCCGGGCTCGGCGCCGCCGTCGTCACCGCCGACTGCGTGCCGGTTCTGCTCGCGGCATGCGATCGGCCGCTCGGCGCCGCGGTGCACGCGGGCTGGCGCGGCGCCGCGGCCGGCGTCGTCGAGGCGGCGCTCGACGCCCTTCGCGCGCGGGGCGCCGGCGCCGTCGAGGCCGTGATCGGCCCCGCCGTCGGTCCGTGCTGCTACGAGGTCGGCCCCGAGGTGCGCGACGCCTTCGCGCGGCGGACCGGTGAGGTCACGAGCCCCGCCTGGTCGGTGCGCGACGGGCGCCTGTACCTCGACCTCAGGACGGCCGTCCGCCGCCTGCTCGACGCCGCGGGCGTCGCCGCCGTGGACGTCGTCGGGCCGTGCACCGCGTGCGATCGCCGGTACGCGTCCTACCGCCGCGACGGCGGAGGCGCGGGACGGCAGACCAGCTTCATTGCGTTTGCGACGCCGCAAGCCTGAGCGGCGCGGCGGTCCGGTCGAACGCGGCGGGGTCCTCGAGGAAGCGGCGGAAGAGCTGCGCCATCGCGCCGCCCTGGAACCCGTCCATGAATCGATGGTCGAACGTCACGCCGAGCGTCATGATCGGCTCGACGACGACGCGCCCCGCGCGGACGACCGGTTTCTCCTGCACCTCGCCGACCAGCACGACGAGCGGCGTGCGGCTGAACGGGACCAGCGGCGCGAACGCGTGCGCGAGCCCGAAGCTCCCGACGTTCGTCACCATCGCGCTCCCGAACTCGTCCTTCACGACGCCGATCCGCGTGAGGTCGATGTCGAGGTCGTACGTGAGGTAGGCCATCGTCCGGATGAACGGCCCGAGCACGCTCAGCGGGAGACGGTCGAGAATCGACTTCGTCCGCTCCACCTGCTTGTCGCGCCGCGCGCGGAGCCGCTCGACGCGCGCCTCCATCTCCCGCGCGATCTCGAGCACCGACTTCTCGTCGGCATGCGCGATCTTGATCCCGGAAAGGTCCGCGCCGCCCTCCGTCGCGACCTGGAGGAAGATGTCGACGGACTCGCGGAGCATGATGCGGCCGCGCGCGACGATGCCGTTCAGCTGCGGGTACTGCCGGATGGCGAGCGCGACCCCGCGCGCGACGAGATGCGTGACGGTCGCGTGGACGCCGGTCTCGTGGCGGATCGCGTCGAGGTACGCGAGCGCCGGCCGCATCGGAACGTCGAGCGCGGCATAGACGCTCGGGTCCTGGGGCGTGCGCCACGCATGCGCGGCGACGCGCCGCCATCCGCGCAGCGGCTCCAGGGGACGGAACGTGCGCGCCATGGCGCCTCTCATGGCGCCTCCGATGGCGAGCTGTCAATCTGGTTCGGCGCCGAACCACAGCCGTCCGGCGGCATGCAGCCGCCGCCGCAGCCGACGCGCAGCACGGTCTTGAGGCGACCCGGAGCGGCTGGTAGCCTCCTTGGCGACGGTCCGCGATCGGACCGAGGAGGTCGCATGAAGAGGTTCATGCTCGGGCTCGGCTTCGGGGTGGGGATGATGGCGGTGGCGGCGATGGGTCCGACGACCGCGTGGGCGCACGACGCCTACGACGACTCGCAGTCGAACCCGGTTCGTCTCCTCGCGTACGGGGTACACCCGATCGGCTACGCGCTCGAATGGCTCGTCACCCGCCCGATCCACTTCGCGGTCTCGAGCCCGCAGCTCGAGCGCGTCTTCGGTCACGGGCCGCACGAGGACGCGTTCACGTCGGATCCGTACCGGCCGGACGACTACGACAACTAGCGGGCTCCGGAGCACCTGACCTACCGGCGGAAGGATCATTTCTACCGCCGCGCCCGGGACGCCGGCTATCGGGCGCGCAGCGCGTACAAGCTCGCCGAGCTGAGCAAGCGCTACCGGCTTCTCCTCCGCGGCGAACGCGTCGTCGATCTCGGCGCGTGGCCGGGCGGCTGGCTCCAGGTCGCAGCGGAGCAGGTCGGTCCCGAGGGTCGCGTCGTGGGCATCGACCTCGTCCCGATCGATCCGTTGCCGAACGTCCGGACTTTCGTCGGCGACGTCGGCGACCCCGCCGTGCGCGGTGCGGCGCGCGACGCGGTCGGCGGCCTCGCCGACATCGTGCTGTCCGACCTCGCGCCGAAGTCGACCGGCATCGCGGCGACCGACGAGGCCCGGCGCGAGCAGACCGTCGCCGCCGCGATCGATGCGTTGCCGGATCTTCTGAAGCAGGACGGTCGGTTCCTCGTGAAGCTCTTCATGGATCCGGGCCACGAGGCGATTCTGGCGCGGCTTCGGACGCTCTTCACCGACGTCCGCACGACGCGGCCCGAGGCGACCCGGCGCGGCTCGAGCGAGCTGTACGCGATCGCGACCGGCTACGGGCGGCACGATTCGTGACCGGGACAGCCTGTGGATAATGTGTGGATATCCCCGGGCATCCCATCCGCGTCCCCAAAAGCGGAGCCTTCTTCTCACGTTATGGGGTGGGACCCCCGGCTCACCCCGTAGCCAGCACGTAACCACTCGCATTCAGTGGGTTTTCGACGCGGGCGGCGGCGCGGCCCGTACGGACGTCGCGCGCCGAACGGCTCTCCGCGCGCCGGCGGAAGCGCGCGTCCTCACGTGTTGATAAGTTTGCACAAATCTCGCGCCGCGGGCGGCGCTCGACCTTGACTTCGTAGCGGCCGTAATCGATGCAGCCGCGGTGCATCGGGCGCTTCGCAACCTCTCCTTCGCCGTCCTGATCGTCGGGCTTGCCGCCCCGGCGCTCGCTGTCGAGCCCGACTGGCGCCGGCTCGGCGACGAGACCGCCGATTTCCTGGGCGACGTCCTCCGCATCGACACGACGAACCCGCCGGGCGGGGAGATCGCGGCGGCGAACGCGTACGCCCGCAAGCTCGCCGCCGAGGGAATCGAGAGCGAGGTGATCGAATCGGCGCCCGGGCGGGGGAACGTCTTCGCGCGGCTGCGCGGTCGCGGCGGGCGGCCGGTGATCCTCCTCTCGCACCTCGACGTCGTGCCGGCCGATCCCCGCACGTGGCACGTCCCGCCGTTCGGCGGCACGCGGAGCGGCGGCTTCGTCTACGGGCGCGGCGCGCTCGACGCGAAGGGCATCGGCGCCGTCGAGCTGATGGCGATGGTCGCGCTCAAGCGGAGCGGCGTTCCGCTCGATCGGGACCTGATCCTCCTCGCGACGGCGGACGAGGAGGCGGGCGGGAAGGCCGGGGCCGGGTGGCTGGTCCAGCACCGCCCGGAGCTGCTCGGCGACGCCGAGTACTGTCTCAACGAGGGCGATCACATCCACGTCCGGAACGGGCGGAAGATCGTGCAGGTCGCCGTCGCCGAGAAGACGCCGTGCTGGGTGCGTCTCGTCGCACACGGCGAGTCCGGCCACGGCTCGACGCCCCCGGCGGAGACGGCGGTCACCCGGCTCGTGCGGGCGCTCAACAAGCTCCGGCGCCACCGGACGCAGATCCGCGTCGTGCGGGCCGTCGAGGCGTACTTCGCGGCGCTCGCGCCGCTCGAGAAGCCGCCGCTCGGCGACCGGCTCGCACACCTCCAGGCGGCGCTCGACGACCCGACGTTCCTCGCCGAGTTCACCCGCAACCCGCGCCAGAACGCCCTCGTGCGGAACACGATCACGCCGACGGTGCTCGAGGGAAGCGCCAAGACGAACGTCATTCCCGCCGAAGCGAGCGCCCAGCTCGACTGCCGCCTGCTGCCCGGCGAGAAGCCGTCGGACTTCCTCGACGAGCTTCGCGAGACCATCGGCGACGACGGCATCGCGATCGAAACGCTGCTGTCGTTCCCCGCGTCGTCGTCCGATCCCGACTCGGGGTTCATGGCGGGCGTCCGGCAGATGGCGGCGCGCGAGCTCGGCGGCGCCCCGATCGTCCCGAGCGTGACGCCCGGCTTCACCGACAGCCACTTCTTCCGCGATCACGGCGTCGCGAGCTACGGCTTCGTCCCGTTCGTGCTGGCCGAGGACGAGGAGAAGACGGTGCACGGCGCGAACGAGCGCGTCTCGATCGAGAACCTGCGCGACGGCGTCCGTCGGCTCGTGACGCTCCTCCGCGCGATCCCGAGCGGCTCCTGAGCGTCGAAAGCGCCGACCGCGGTTGCATTTCGCGGACGCACTTGGTCTAAGGACGCGACTGGGACCGGAGGGGAGGATGCTCCGGATCGGCGTTGGATTGTCGGCCGAAAGGGATTCGGAGCGCGCCGCCCACGAGGCGGTGACTGCCGCGCTGCGCTCGGGTGGTCTCACTCGCGCCGAGCTGGTCCTCGTCTTCGCCACCACGCCGCACGGTCCGGGCTTCACCGCCGTGTCGCGCACCGCGGGTGCCAGCGCCGGCACGCGCGATGTCGTCGGCTGCAGCGCCGCCGGCGTGCTCGCGAACGACGAGGACATCGAGGGCGGCCCCGGCGTCGCGGTCCTCGCCGTCGGTGGCGACGTCCGCGTGCGTCGCTTCTTCGTGCCGGGCCTCCGCGGCCATGCGGACGAGGTCGCCGGGACGATCGCCGACGCCGTCCGCGACCTGCCCGAGGCCCCGGGCGACGATCGCGTCCTCCTCCTCTTCGTCGATTCCTACAACTTCGACGCCGCGGGGCTGCTCGGGGGGCTCGCACGACGGCTGCCGGCCGTCCGCATCGTCGGCGGCGGCGCGTCCGAGGACGGGTCGGTCGGCGAGACGTCCGTGTTCACGGCCGATGCGGTCTCGTCGAACGCCGTCGCCGGCGCGCTGCTCTCCGGACCGCTCCGGGTCTCGATCGACGTGAGCCAGGCGATTCGTCGCGTCGGGCCGGTGCGGCGGGTCACGAAGGCGGTCGGGAATCTCGTGCTCGAGCTCGACGGGCGCCCGGCGTACGAGGCGTTTGCGGCGATCGTGCCGCGGCCCCTGCTCGACGACCCGCGGCGCGCGCTCGCCGTCGTGCTGGCGGGGCTCGGCGCCGGCGAGGGCGGCATCGCGGTCCGCCATCTGGTCGGCGTCGACGCGGGACGGGGCGCCGTCGCGGTCGCGGACGTCGTGTCGGAAGGGCAGGAGCTCTTCTTCGGCATCCGCGACGCTGCCGCGGCGCGCGAGGACCTCGAGCGGATGCTGGAGCGCGAGGTGGAGAAATGGGGCGCGGCCGTGCCGGCGGGCGCGCTCTACGTCAACTGCGTCGGCCGCGGGCGCCGGTTCTACGGCGTGTCGGGGCTCGACGCCGCGTACATCCGCAGGCACTTCGCGGATCTGCCGGTGGCCGGGTTCTTCAGCGGTGGAGAGATCGGATCACGGTCGGGCATGCCGGCGCTGCATCAGTATACCGGCGTCCTGACGGTCCTCGGGTCGGGGTCGTGAGCGGAAGGAGGGGTAGCATGGGACGGACGAAGGAAGAGCCGCGTGGGACGCTCGGCCTGCTGCAGGACGTGCTCACGGGTGGCAGCAAGGTGCTGGTCGATCAGGCGCAGGCGCTTCGCGACGGGATCCAGACGCGGCTCGTCGACGCGGGCCGCGAGCTCGAGACGCAGCTCGGGACGCTCGTCGGCGCGGTCGAGCAGCGGCTCTCGGCGCAGCTCGACGAGCTCCTGAGCAGCCTTGCCGTGAGCCTCCGGCGCGACGTCGAGCGCGTGCGTGAGCGGATCCGCGCTCTCGAGAACCGGCTCGCCGATCTCCCGAAGGAGGGGCTTCGCGACCTCATCCTCCCGCTCCAGACGGTCGCGACCGGCGCGTCCGACCGCGCGAACGCCGCCACGGCACGGATCGACGAGCTCGTGTTGCGTGTCCAGACGGCCGAGCGCCGCGTCGCCGACCTGGTCCGCGACACGACGACGGACACGCTCGACGCCGAGGACTTCCGCCAGCGCCTCGAGCGCATCGAGCAGCGGCTCACCGACGTCGGCCGCGAGGTCGGTACGAAGCTCGGCGAGCTCGGCGCGCTCCGCGAGCGCCTGACGCGCCTCGAGAGCCGCGTCGTCGACACGAGCAAGGATCAGATCACCCGCGCGGGCGAAGCCGCCGGCTTCCGCGACCGGATCGCCCGGCTCGAGGCGCGCCTCAGCGACCTGTCCAAGGAGCAGCTCGCCCGCGCGGTCGAGACCGCGGGGCTGCGCGAGCGCGTCTTCCGGATCGAGCAGCGCGGAAACGGCCAGCTCGCGGCGCCCGCACCGCCGCCGCTCACCGTCCGCGTCGAGGAATAGACCCG
>Ga0070741_10009152_pt1 | contig 19427 bp, 19 predicted proteins | sample Coa_R1_4_FD_66440 | JGI IMG/M metagenome (GOLD analysis project Ga0070741, IMG submission 66440) | Surface soil microbial communities from Centralia Pennsylvania, which are recovering from an underground coalmine fire - Coalmine... | ecosystem: Environmental > Terrestrial > Soil > Unclassified ...
GACCGCACCGTCGTGGAAGTGCAGTGCTTCCGCCTCGACGGCGCGCCGCAGGAGATGCACGAGCTCACGCTTCGCTTCGTGAACCTCGCGGCTTCGCCGGCATCGCTCGTCGCTTCCGACGACCTGGAGATCTTCGAGCGCTGCCAGGCCGGGCTCGCCGGGCGGGCGGGCGACTGGATCGACATGCGCCGCGGCGTGCTCGCCGATGAGCGTGGCGCCGCTGGCTGCCGCAGCCCGGGAACCAGCGAGGCCGCGGTCCGCAACCAGTTCGAGGCCTGGAAGCGCTGCCTGTGCGCGAGCTGAGGGAAGAGGTGGAGGCGCTGCTCCTGCGCGAGGCGCGTCTGCTCGACGAGCGGCGCTTCGCGGAATGGCTCGAGCTCTACGCCGAAGACGCGCTCTACTGGGTGCCGACGCGTCCGGAGCACCGCTCGCCCGCCGACGGCCTCGCGCTCTTCCACGAGAGCCGCGCGCTCCTCGAAATCCGCGTCGCGCGGCTGCAGCGCGCCGACATGCACGTGCAGAGCCCCCCGGCGCGCACGCTGCACCAGGTGTCCGCCATCGAGGTCTCGGCCTCGAGCGAGCCGGGCTGGCAGACGGAAGCGCGTTCCGCCCTGGTGGTGGCCGAATGCCGCGAAGCGCGCAGCCGCTGGTTCGCCGGCCGCGCGTTGCACGGCCTGCGGCGCACGCCGGCGGGATTGCGCATCGCCTTGAAGCGCGTCGACCTCATCGACAGCGACCGCCCCCACGGCGCGCTTGCCGTGCCGTTCTGATGGCGGCGCTTGCCGTGCCGGTCTGATGGACGAGCGCGCCGGCCGCCGCCCGGGCACGAGCCGCATCGGCGTGGGCACGCCGCGCTCGCACGCACGGCGCCTCGTCGCCGGGCGCGGGCGCTATGCCGACGACCTGCGTTTCCCGCGGCTGCTGCACGCCGCATTCGTGCGCAGCCCGCATGCGCACGCGCGGATTGGCTCCATCGATCTGACGAAGGCGCTTGGCCTGAAGGGCGTGGTCGCGGCTTTCGACGGCGGCGCGCTCGCCGCAGTCTGCACGCCCTGGCAGACGCGGCTCGCGACCTGGCCCGGCCATCGCTCGCCGCCGCAGTGGCCGCTCGCCCGCGAGCGGGCGCTCTGGCAGGGCGAGCCGGCCGTCATCGTGCTCGCCGAGAGCCGCGCGCTCGCCGAGGATGGCGCCGAGCGGGTCGAGATCGACTGGCAGCCGCTGCCGGCGCTCGCCGACGCGGAGTCCGCGCTTGCGCCGGGCGCGGTGCTCGTGCATCCGGAGCTCGGCTCGAACATCGCCTTCGAGCATCGCGTGAGGACCGGCGAGCCCGCCGCCGCGGCGCCGCGGCGCGTCGAGAGAAAGCTCAGGTTTTCGCGGCACACCGGGGTGCCGCTCGAGCCGCGCACCATAGTTGCGGATTTCGATCCGGGCGAGCGCCGCCTCACGGTCTACCAGTCGACGCAGGTGCCGCACCAGATGCGCGCCGCGATCGCCGAGTGCCTGGGCCTCGGCGAGCACGAGGTGCGCGTGCTGACGCCCGATGTCGGCGGCGGCTTCGGCGTGAAGCTCCACGTCTACGGCGACGAGATGGCGGTGTGCGCGGCTTCGCTGCTCACCGCGCGGCCGGTGAAGTATGTCTGCGACCGGCTCGAGGCCTTCGGCGCCGATATTCATGCCCGCGCGCATTCGGTAACCGTAAGCCTTGGCGTTTCCGCGGAAGGAACGATCGAGGCGCTTTCCATCGACGATGTCATGGAGGCCGGCGCTTACTCGGCGTATCCGCGCTCGAGCATCCTCGAAGGCCTGCACGTGCTCTTCTTCGCCGGCGCGCCCTACGAGATCGCCGCGCGCGATGCGCGCCTGCGCGTGGTCTGGCAGAACAAGCCGGCGACCGGCTCCTATCGCGGCGTGGGGCAGCCGATTGCCTGCGGCGCGGTCGAGGGCGCGCTCGATGCGGCGGCCCGCGCGCTCGGCATGGACCCCGCGGCGCTGCGCCGCGCGAACTACCGGCGCGAAGGCTTCACGCACGACGCCTGCCTCGAGCGGCTGCTCGATCTCATGGCTTATCGGGAGCTGCGTGCGCAGCAGGCGGCCGAGCGCGGCCGCGGCCGGCACCTGGGCATCGGGCTGGCCGCCTTCGTCGAGCAGAACGCGCCGGGCCCGAGCGCGTACGGCGCCGCCGGCGTGAAGATCTCGGCGCAGGAAGGATGCACGCTGCGGCTGGAGCCTTCGGGCGCGCTCACCTGCGTGAGCTCGCACGCGGACCAGGGGCAGGGCGTGGAGACCGCGCTCGCGCAGCTCCTCGCCGAGACGCTCGAGATTCCGCTCGCGGCGGTGCGCGTGGTCGGCGGCGATTCGGCGATGACCCCGGTGGGCCGCGGCACCTTCGCCTCGGGCGGTCTCGCGATCGCCGGCGAGGCCGTCCTCGTCGCCGCGCGCAAGCTCGCCGAGCGCCTGGTCGCGCTTGCCGCGGCGCTCTGGAAAGTCCCGGCAGCCGGGCTCGAGCTCGGCGACGGCGCGGTGCGCGAGATCGACGGCGCCCGGGCGCTGCCGCTCGCCGAGCTCGGCGCGCTGATGAATTACCGCCAGCACGAGCTTCCGCCGGGCATCGAGTCGGCGCCGGTCGTCACGGCGCACGCGACGATGAACGCGCCTTACCTGCTCGCGAACGGCGTGCAGGCGAGCCTGCTGGAGCTCGATCCGGATACCGGGCTCGTGCGCTTGCTGAAGCACTGGATCGTCGAGGACTGCGGCCGCGTGGTGAATCCGCTCCTCGCCGACGAGCAGCTGCGCGGCGGCATCGTGCAGGGCATTGGCGCCGCGCTCTTCGAGCAATCGCTGTACGACGCCAACGCGCAGCTCCTCAACGCCTCCATGGCCGACTACCTCGTGCCGATGGCGGTCGAGATGCCGGACATCGAGATCGCGCACGTCGAGAGCGCCGTGCCGGGGACGCTCCTCGGCGCGAAGGGCATCGGAGAGGCGGGCACGATCGGCGCGGCCGCCGCGGTCGGCAACGCGATCAACGACGCGCTTGCGCCCTTCGGCGCCGAGGTCCTCGAGCAGCCTTACACGCCCGAGCGCATCCTGCGCGCGCTCGGCCGCGCGCGCTAGCGATGCGGCTCCTCGCGGCGCGCGAGCGCACGGTCCCGCTGGGCGCGCCGATGCGCAATGCGTCCATCGCCTTCGACGCGATGACCGCCTCGGCGCTCGCCCTCGTCGCCGAGCATGGCGGCCGGCGCCTCGCGGGCTTCGCGTTCGACTCCATCGGGCGCTACGGGAAGGGCGGGCTGCTCAAGGAGCGCTTTCTCCCTCGCCTCCTCACGGCCCAGCCCGGCTCGCTTCTTGACAAGAACGGCCTGCTCGATCCGGATGCCTGCGTGCGCGCCGTCATGGCGAACGAGAAGGCCGGCGGCCACGGCGAGCGCCCGGGCGCCGTCGGGCTGATCGAGGCGGCGGCGTGGGACCTGCGCGCGAAGGCGCTCGGCGTGCCGCTGTGGAAGGCGATCGCCGATTGGTCCGGTACGCTCGATGCGAATCCCCGGATCGCGGTGTACGCGTCGTGCGGCCATTTCCGCGAAGGCGGCGGGCTTGCAGAGGAAGTGAAGGCCGCGCGCGACGCGGGATATTCGACCGTCAAGATCAAGCTCTCGGGCGACCTGGCCTCGGATCTGGCGCGCATCGAGGAGGCAAGGCGAGTGGCCCGCCTCGCCGTGGATCTCAACGGTTGCCTCGCTCCCGGGCGCGCGACGGAATGGTTCGAGGCGGTGGCGCCATTCGACCTCGCCTGGATCGAGGAGCCGGCGCCGCCGCTCGATTACGAGCTCCTCGCGCGCTACGGCGCCATGGCGCCGGCGCCGCTCGCCACCGGGGAGAACCTGTTCTCCTTCGACGACGCGCGCAACCTCCTGCGCTACGGCGGCCTGCGCGCCGGGCGCGATCTCGTCCAGGTGGATCCGCTGCTCGCCTACGGCGTGGGGGAGTACGTCCGCATCATCGAGGCCTTCGAGCGCGCATCGTGGACGCGCCGGGCCTTCCTGCCGCACGCCGGGCATCTCTTTGCCGCGCACTGCGTCGCGGGCCTCGGATTGCGCGCCGCGGAAGCGGCGCCCGATGCGTCGCTGCCGTACGGCGGCTGGTGGAGCGGCGCGCACGTAGCCGATGGCACAATGGCAATTCCCGAGCGGCCGGGCGTCGGCTTCGAAGCGAAGCCGAACCTTTTTGCGCTGCTCGCGCCGCTCGCCGAGTGAGGATCCCATGCAGGCCAAGCTGAGGCACATCGCGATCGCCGTCCCCGACCTGAAGCGCGCCGCGCAGTTCTACAAGAGCACCTTCGGCCTCGAGGAGGTGAGCTTCGTCGAGACGCCCTATGGTGACGGCCTGTCCCTCTCCGACGGCGTCATCAACCTCACGCTCCTCAAGTTCCATTCCGACGACGCCGCGGGCGACGAGCGCGGCAAGGATTTCGTCGGCATCCACCACATGGGCTTCATCGTCGACGACCTGGAGGCGTTCAGCGAGCGCATCCGCGCGAACGGCGGCAAGTTCCACCGCGAGCTGAAGGGCGGCGGCGGGGTGGACTTCGAGCGCAAGTTCCGCGACCCGGACGGCGTCGTCTTCGACATCTCGCACAAGGGCTGGGTCGGAATAAAGGGATGACGGCATCGCTCACGGAATGAAGATCGCGGTGCTCGGCGGCGGCAATGGCGCCCATGCGGCAGCCGCCGACCTTTCGGCGCGCGGCCACGAGGTGCGCTGGTGGCGGCGCAACGCGAGCGCGCTGCGCGACACGCTCGTCCTCAAGGACGCGCAAGGTGAGCGCACGGTACGCCTCGCCGCCGCCTGCCGGGACATCGCGGACGCCGTTCGCGGCGCCGAGCTCGTTTTCATGCCCGACCCCGCATTTACGCAAGCGGCCAATGCGGCGCTCCTGGCCCCGTACCTCGCCGAGGGCCAGGTCGTGTTCCTCGCGCCGGGGACCTTCGGCTCGTACGCCATGGCGCAGTCCATCCGGCGCTCCGGGAGCCGCTCGCAGTTCGCCTTCGCCGAGACCGGGACGCTGCCGTGGCTCACGCGCAAGCACGGCGAAGGCGTCGCCGCGATCACCGCGCGCGCGACCCGCCTGCCCACGGGGGTTTTCCCCTCGAGAGACAGCGAAAAGGTCTTGGGCCTTCTGAAGAAAATTTTTCCGGTCGAGCCGGTGGAGGACGCGCTTTCCGCCGCGCTCATGAACGCCGGGCCGATCATTCATCCCCCGCTCATCCTCATGAACGCAGGGCCGCTCGAGCACTTCGAGCGCTGGGACATCCACAACGAGGGCACGCAGCCCTCCATCCGCCGCGTCACCGACGCGCTCGACGCCGAGCGCATCGCCGTTCGCGAGCATCTCGGCTACCGCGCGCCGCATTTCCCGCTCGCCGACCATTACCGCGCCGACGGCGACGAATGGATGTACGGCCGCCGGGTGCACCAGAAGCTCACCGACTCCAGGGACTGGCGCGAGCGCATCGTGCTCGCCGAGCACCGCTACATGCGCGAGGACGTCGAGCACGGCCTCGCCTTCCTCGTGTCGGTATGCGAGTGGGCGGGCGTGCCCTGCCCGGTGGCGCGCGGCCTGCTCGCGCTCGGCTCGGCGATTCTCGGCCGCGATTTGCGGGCCGCGGGACGGACGCTGGAGAGCCTGGGGCTCGCCTCCCTTTCAAAAGAACAGATGCAGGAGGGGCTGCGTTGAGGATCGCCGCGCTCGGCGCCGGGCGCATGGGCCGCGGCATCGGCCAGGTCTTCGCCTACGCCGGGTACGAGGTGACGGTCATCGACTTCAAGGCGCGCCCGGTGGCCGAATCCCGCCGCCTCGCCGACGCCGGCCGCGCGGAGATCGACGCGAATCTGGGGCTCCTTGCCGGGCTCGGCCTGCTCGACCCGCCGAAGCGGCAGGCGATCCTCGGCCGGGTTCGCTTCGCGACGCTCGAGGAAGCGGCGGCAGCGCTCGCGCAGGCGGACGTGCTCTTCGAGGCAGTGACCGAGACGCTCGAGGCGAAGCGCGACGCGTTCGGGCGCGCCTGCCGCGATTTGCGGCGCGACGCGCTCGTCGCCTCCACGACTTCCTCCATGCTCGCCGATGCCCTGGCAGGCCTCGTTCCGCACCCCGAGCGGTTCATCAACGCGCATTTCCTGAACCCGGCATACCTCATCCCGCTCGTCGAGCTCAGCCCGGCGCAGCAGACGAGCGAGGAGACGTTCGCAAGAACGAAAGACCTCCTCGAAAAGGCGGGCAAGGTCGTGGTGCGCTGCGCGCCCTCTCCGGGCTTCATCGTGCCGCGCCTGCAGGCCGCGCTCATGAACGAGGCGGCGCGCCTGGTCGAGGAGGGCGTCGCGACGCCCGCCGAGATCGACCGCGCGGTGCGCTCCGGCCTCGGGCCGCGCTATACCGCGATGGGCGTGTGCGAGTTCATCGACTACGGCGGCCTCGACATCCTGTATTACGCCTCGCGCTCGATGGCGCGGGCTCTCGAGGCGCCGCGCTACGAGCCGCCTGCGCTCATCGCCCGGCTCATGGAGGAAGGCAAGCGCGGCACCCGCGAAGGAGAGGGGTTGTACGACTGGCGCGGCCGCGACCTCGCCGCCTACCAGCGCGAGCTCGTCGGCCGCTACGTCGGCCTCTTCCGGCATCTCGGGCTGCTGCGCCCGCCGGCCTAGCGCCGGTAGAATCGCTGCTCTCGCATGCTTTTCCCCACGACGCTCGTCGGCAGCTATCCGCAGCCCGAATGGCTGATCGACCGCAAGAAGCTCGCCGGGCGCTTTCCGCCGCGGGTGCGCGCGCGCGAGCTTTGGCGGATCGAGGAGCGCTTCCTCAAGGAAGCGCAGGACGATGCGACCCTGCTCGCCATCCAGGCGCAGGAGGAAGCCGGCCTCGACATCGTGACCGACGGCGAGATCCGGCGCGAGAGCTACTCCAACCGCTTCGCCACCGCGCTCGAAGGCGTCGACCTCGACAATCCGGGAAGCGCGCTCGATCGCTCGGGCCATCCCAATCCCGTGCCGCGCATCGTGGGCAAGATCCGCAGGAAGCATGCGGTCGAAGTCGAGGACCTGGTTTTTCTGAAGAAGCACACGTCGAAGAAGACGAAGATCACGGTACCGGGGCCGTTCACGATGTCGCAGCAGGCGCAGAACGACTTCTACCCGTCGCCCGAGGAAGCGGCGATGGACTACGCGGTCGCGGTGAACGCCGAGATCCGCGATCTCCTCGCCGCCGGCGCGGACGTCGTGCAGGTGGACGAGCCGTACATGCAGGCGCGCCCCGACAAGGCGCGCGCCTACGGCCTCAAGGCCCTGAACAGGGCGCTGGAAGGCATCGAGGGCGACACCGCCCTGCACATCTGCTTCGGCTATGCAGCGATCATCCACGAGCGGCCTTCGGGCTATTCGTTCCTGCCCGAGCTCGCCGGCTCGCCGATCAGGCAGATCTCCATCGAGACGGCGCAGTCGAAGCTCGACTGCTCGGTTCTCAAGTCCCTCCCGGGGAAGAAGATCCTGCTCGGCTGCGTGGATCTTTCGGACATGGCGATCGAGACGCCGGAGACCATCGTGGGACGGGTGAAGCGGGCGCTGCCGTTCGTGGCGAAGGAGGAGGTCATCCTCGCCCCCGACTGCGGCATGAAATACCTGCCGCGCGAGGTGGCCGACGGCAAGCTCAAGGCGATGGTGGAGGCGGCGCGCAGGCTGCGGCAGGACCATGGCGGCTAAGAAGGGTCTCGCGAAAGGCCTCACCAACTACGGCGACGCCGGCTTCTCGCTCTACCTGCGCCGCTCGTTCGCGAAGAGCATGGGCTACTCGAGCGACATGCTCTCGCGCCCGGTCGTCGGCATCGCCGACTCGAGGAGCGGCTTCAACAACTGCCACCGGCACTTCCCGGAGCTGATCGAGGCGGTGAAGCGCGGCGTGCTCGCCGCGGGCGCGCTGCCGATCGAGTTTCCGACGGTGTCGCTCGGCGAGGTGTTCCTCAGCCCGACCTCGATGATGTTCCGCAACCTCATGTCGGTCGACGTCGAGGAGATGATCCGCGCCCAGCCGATGGACGCGGTGGTGCTCGTCGGCGGCTGCGACAAGACCGTGCCGGCGCAGCTCATGGGCGCGCTCTCGGCCGACGTCCCGGCGGTGCAGCTCCTCGCCGGACCGATGATGCCGACCTCGTTCCACGGCGAGCGCCTCGGCGCCTGCACCGACTGCCGCCGCTTCTGGGCGATGCATCGCGCGGGCAAGGTGGACGAGCACGGGATCGAAGAAGTGGAGGGAAACCTCGCCACGACTGCGGGCACGTGCGCGGTGATGGGCACCGCCTCGACGATGGCCTCGATCGCCGAGGCGCTCGGCATGGCCTTGCCGAACACTGCCGCCATCCCGGCGGTGCACGCCGATCGCCTGCGCGCCGCCGAGGCGAGCGGAAGGCGCGCGGCGGAGCTGGCCCGCTCGCCGATCAGGCCGAGCGAGATCGTCAACGAAAAGTCGGTCGAGAACGCGCTGCGCGTGCTGCTCGCCATCGGCGGCTCGACCAACGCCATCGTCCACCTCACGGCGATCGCCGGGCGGGCCGGGATCGACGTCTCGCTGAAAAAGCTGAACCAGCTTTCCGATTCGACGCCGGTCCTCGTCGACCTGAAGCCCACCGGGCAGCACTACATGTCCGACCTGTATGCGGCGGGCGGCGTGGCCGCGGTGCTGCGCGAGCTGAAGCCGCTGCTGCACCTGGATTGCATGACCGTCTCCGGCAGGACGCTGGGCGAAGTGATCGAAAGCCATCCGGCGTGGGTGGACCGCGCGGTGGTGCGCGAAATGAAGAATCCGATCTCGCCCGTGGGCGGGCTGGTCGCGCTCTTCGGCTCGCTCGCGCCGAGCGGCGCCATCCTCAAGCGCTCGGCGGCCGACCCGGCGCTCTTCGAGCGCGAGGGGCGCGCGGTGGTGTTCAGCTCGCTCGACGACCTGGCCGCGCGCATCGACGACGCCTCGCTCGAGGTCAACGCGGAGGATTTCCTCCTGCTGCAGAACGCCGGTCCCAAGTCGGGCTACGCGATGCCCGAGGCCGGCTACCTGCCGATTCCGGCGAAGCTCGCGCGCGCCGGCGTCAAGGACATGGTGCGGATCTCGGATGCACGCATGAGCGGCACCGCCTACGGCACCATCGTGCTGCATGTCTCGCCGGAGGCGGCGATTGGCGGCGCGCTCGCGCTGGCGAGAAACGGCGACCGGATCAAGCTCTCGGTCAGGGAGCGACGGCTTGACCTTCTGGTGCCGGAGGCGGAGCTGCAAAAGAGGAAGCAGAGCTGGAAACCGCCGGTCACGCCTCCGACGCGCGGCTATGCCAAGCTCTACATGGACCACGTGCTCCAGGCCGAGCACGGGTGCGACTTCGACTTCCTTCGAAAGGCTTAACGCCTTCGGGTAATAGGCAGGCGCCGGCGCAGCGCCTACGCTGCCGTCTCGTGTTTCGAAAGGAGAACGAGATGAAGACCTTCCTGCTGACCCTGGCGCTCGCGCTGGCGGGCTGCGCCGCCGGCCTGGCGCTCGCCGAGCCGCCCGCGGAGGACGCGAAAGTCGCGAAGAAGGCGACCGACCGGAAGCCCGCGCCGCGCGACGCCACGATCTACCGCGAGGACGTCAGCCTCGAGGAGATGCAGCGCTTCCACAACTGAGCTACTTCTTGCCGTAGTTCTGGGCGAGGTAGCTCGCGATGGCGTCGACGTCCTCCTTGGCGATCGGCGCGCCGAAGACGTTGATCATCTTGTTGACCGACGCGGTCCAGCCCGCCTTGTCCATGAAGCGCGAGTTCATCGGGATGTAGTCGAGGCTGTGGCAGGCGACGCACACCTGGGCCTTGTCGCGGCCCGGCGCGTCCTTGAGCACCACCTTGCTTTCCTGCGCCATCGTGGGCGCGGCGGAAAGAAGCAGGGCGAGCGACAGGGTAAAACGCAGGGTGCGCATCAGACCACCTCCACGTAGATTTTCTGGATCACGTTGTGGTGATAGCCCGCGGGATTCCAGATCAGCTCGTTCACCTGGGTCTCGCCGCTCTTGCTGGTGGCGCGCGCCATGACGACGCGCGCGCCGCTCTCGCTCGTCGGCTCGCTGAGGGAGAACTCGCGGAAGCCGTAGCGGCCATGGTCCTTGCCGAGCTTCGCCGGCTTCCAGCTCGAGCCGGTATCGGTCGAGACCTCGACCTTCGCGATGCCGTTGCCGCGGTCCCAGGCCACGCCGCGCACCTCGATCGGCTTGCCGCGCGCGATCTGCTGCCCGCTCCTGAGCGAAGTGACGAGCGAATTCACCACCATCGCGGTGATCGGCTCGTTCGCGGAATAGAGCTGGGACTTGAAGGTCGGCGTGTCGAACTTGCCGCGCGGCAGGCGGTACGCGGTGCTCATCCAGAAGTTCTTCTCCGGCTGGGACATCACGCGCACCGAGGCGAGGTGCTTCACCCAGTAGGTCCCGGTCCAGCCCGGCACGATGAGCCGCGCCGGGAAGCCGTTCCAGTGCGGCAGCGGCTGGCCGTTCATCTCGAAAGCGATCAGCACGTCGTCGGACATCGCCATCTCGACCGGCAGCGACTTCACGAAGTCGGGCGTCTTCGGGATCGCCGGGCCGTCGGCGCCGTCCATCACGACCTCGAGCGCGCCGGGCTTTACGCCCGCCTTGGCGAGCACATCCTTGAGGCGCACGCCGCGCCAGAGCGCGTTGCCCATTGCGCCTACGCCCCACTCGACGCCCGCCACGTGCGGCTCGAAGAGGCCGCGCCGGTTGCCCGAGCACTGGCACACCGCCATCACCTCGGCCGCCTTGAAGTCCTTCTTCAGCTGCGCGAGGCTGAACTTCATTTCCCGCTCGGCGCTGTCGCCGCCGACGCTGAGCGACCAGTCCGCGGCCCTGATCGGCTGCGGGATGCCCGCGAGGTGGTAGCGCACGAAGAATGCCTTGTTCGGCGTGATCGCGGTGCGGAAGTATTCCACCGGCGTCTCGAAGTTGGGCGGCCGGAAGGTTTTCTTGATGAGCGGCACCTTGCCGGGAAGCGCATAGAGCATCTGCTCGGCGAGCGTGCCCTCCGGGATCTGCGCGAGCCCGAGGCTCGCCGTGTCGCCGACCGGCGCGGCAAGCGCCCGCCCGGCAGCGGCCGTGCCCATGGCGAGCGCGCCGGCGGCGCCCGCGCCCTGCAGCAGCTTTCTTCGAGTGCGATCCGGGCCAGAGCTCATTTCATCCTCCTCTTGTCGTCTTTCTTCGGGTACTCGAAGTTTAGGCTGAATTTCCCGTCCGGTTGCACGACGAGCACGGCGCGCGTCCAGCCGCGCCGCGCAGCCGCCTGCGACTTGCGTCCATCGAGGAGGGTGCGCGCCGGCTTGCGCACGTCGCAGGGGGTGAAGCTTTCGCGGCGGTCCTCCGCGCCGCGGCGCACCGCGGTGTACTCCACGTCCCCCGACGCCGCGCCCGGCGCGGCGAGCTCCACCGTCATCTCGGCGCGCACCCAGTCGTGCGGCAGTCCCTGCACCAGGCATTCGACGATGGACTGAACCGCGGCGGCCTCCTGCTTCGACGCCTCCTGGGCGGCGAGCGAGGTCGGCAGGGCAAGGACGAGGGCGGCGAGAAGCGGTCGCATCGGGCCGATTGTAGTGCAGCGGCCGCGGGCGGTTGACGCGCGGCCGGCAATTACTTTAAGCTTCATGTATCTACGCCAGCCCATGCGCGACGCCCTGCCGAGGACGGACCGACGCGTCGACCGCGAGTTCATCGCGCGCGCCGACGACCACCGCGCGCTGCGCATCTGGCTGCGGCTGCTCACCTGCACCCACCTGATCGAGCGCCAGGTGCGCTCGCGCCTGCGCGAGCGCTTCGCCACCACCCTGCCGCGCTTCGACCTGATGGCGCAGCTCGAGCGCCATCCCGAGGGGCTCAAGATGAACGAGCTCTCCCGCCTGCTGATGGTGACGGGCGGCAACGTCACTGCGATCGTGGACCAGCTCGAGAAGGAGGCGCTGGTCGAGCGGCTGCCGCAGCCCGCCGACCGGCGCGCCTTCCGCATCCGCCTCACGCGCGCGGGCGAGCGCGCCTTCGCCGACATGGCGCGCGCGCACGAGGACTGGATCGTGGACCTGCTCTCGGGCCTCTCGCGCCGCGAGCACGAGGCGCTGCTCAAGCTGCTGGCGAAGCTCAAGCTGAGCGCAATGGAGGAGGCGAAGGAATGATCGAGCCGCGGCATTTCCGGTGGCGCACCGAGGGCCGGGTCGGCGTCGTCACGCTCGACCGCCCGGAGCGCAAGAACCCGCTCACCTTCGAGTCGTACGCGGAACTGAGGGATCTCTTCCTCTCGCTTGGCAAGGAGAAAGACGTCCGGACGGTCGTCGTGACCGGCGCCGGCGGCAATTTCTGCTCGGGCGGCGACGTGCACGAGATCATCGGCCCGCTCACGCGCATGAAGATGCCGGAGCTGCTCGCCTTCACCCGCATGACGGGCGAGCTCGTGAAGGCGATGCGCGCCTGCCCGCAGCCGATCGTGGCGGCGGTCGAGGGCGTGTGCGCGGGCGCCGGCGCCATCCTCGCGATGGCGAGCGACCTGCGCTATGCGGCGCCGAGCGCCAAGGCGGCGTTCCTGTTCGTGCGCGTCGGCCTGGCCGGCTGCGACATGGGCGCCTGCACGATGCTGCCCCGCATCGTCGGCCAGGGACGCGCCTCGGATCTCCTTTACACCGGGCGCTCGCTCGGCGCGGAGGAGGGCCTCGCCTGGGGCTTCTTCAACGGCATCGGCGACGATGTCCTCGGCCTTTCGATCGAAAAAGCGACGGAACTGGCCGCCGGCCCGACTTTCGCGCACGCCATGACGAAGAAGATGCTGCACCAGGAATGGAATGTCGGGCTCGACGAGGCGATCGAGATGGAGGCGCAGGCGCAGGCGATCTGCATGCAGACGAAGGACTTCCAGCGCGCCTTCGAGGCGTTCGCCGCCAAGCGCAGGCCCGAGTTCCAGGGAGACTGATGGAGCGCTTTGCGCACTACGCCTGGCCGTTCTTCGAGCCCGCGCACGCAAAGCTCGCGCGCGAGGCCGAGGCGTGGGCGCGCGACAACCTGGCGCACGCGCATGGAGAGGACGCGGACGCCATCTGCCGGCGGCTCGTCCAGGACCTCGGCTGCGCCGGGTACCTGCACCATTGCGCCACCGAGCGGCCCGACGTGCGCACGGTGGCGCTGCTGCGCGAGGTGCTCGCCTATCACGCCGGGCTCGCGGACTTCGCGCTCGCCATGGCGGGCCTGAGCGCGGTGCCGATCGCCCTCGCGGGCAGCGCGGAGCAGAAGGGCCGGTACCTGCCGCGCCTCGCTTCGGGCGAGGCGATCGGCGCCTTCGCGCTCTCCGAGCCGGGCGCGGGCTCCGACGTCAAGGCGCTCGCCGCGCGCGCGCGACGCCAGGGCGCGTCTTCCTGGCTCCTCGAGGGCACGAAGACGTGGATCTCGAACGGCGGCATCGCCGACCTTTACGTCGTCTTCGCGAAGAGCGACGAGGGCATCTCCGCCTTCCTGGTCGATGCGCGCGAAGTGGACGCGCGCAGCCGCATCGACATCGTGGCGCCGCATCCCATGGCGCGCGTAAAGCTCGACGGCGCGCGCGGCGAGCTGCTCGGCGAGGCAGGCGAGGGCTTCAAGCTCGCGATGCGCAGCCTCGACGCCTTTCGCACCACGGTCGCCGGCGCCGCGCTCGGCTTCGCGCGGCGCGCGCTCGACGAGTCGCTCGCGCAGGCGAAAAGCCGCGACATGTTCGGCCGCAAGCTCGCCGATTTCCAGCTCACGCAGGCGAAGCTCGCCGACATGGCGACGCAGATCGATGCCGCGGCGCTGCTGACCTACCGCGCGGCCTGGGTTCGGGATTTTTCAGGAAACAAAAATACGATGGAAGCGGCGATGGCCAAAATGTTCGCCACCGAGGCGGCGCAGCGGATCGTGGACGACGCGGTGCAGCTCTGCGGCGGCCTCGGCGTCATGCGCGGCCATCCGGTGGAGCGCCTCTATCGCGAAGTGCGCGCGCTGCGCATCTACGAGGGCGCGACCGAGGTGCAGAAGCTCATCATCGCGCGCGAGCTCATGAAATGACCTACACCGCCTACGCCGACAGCTTCGCGCGGGACAACCTGCCGCCGCGCTTCCAGTGGCCGGAGCTGCTGTTCGATCTCCCCGAGCTGAAATACCCCGCGCGCATGAACTGCGCCGCCGAGCTGCTCGACAAGCCGGTGACGCGCGGCCACGGGCATCGCATCGCCCTGCGCACGCCGGACGGCGAGTGCACCTACACCCAGCTCTTCACCCAGGCGAACCGCCTCGCGAACGTGCTCGTGCGCGACCTGGGGCTCAGGCCCGGAAACCGCGTGCTGCTGCGCGGGCCGAACAATCCCATGATGGCGGCGGCGTGGTTCGCGGTGATGAAGGCGGGCGGCGTCTGCGTGGCGACGATGCCGCTCCTGCGCGCGAAGGAGCTCACCGAGATCGTCAACAAGGCGCAGATCACGCATGCGCTTTGCGACAAGCGCCTGGACGCCGACCTGAAGGCGGCGTTGCCGGGCTGCCCTTCGTTGAAGGCGATTTCGTACTGGTACGACGACGGCCCCGATTCGCTCGACACGCTCGCGCTGCGCCAGCCGCTCACCTTCGGCAACGCGCCCACGGCGGCCGAGGACGTGGCGCTGATCGCCTTTACCTCCGGCACGACCGGCAAGCCCAAGGGGACGATGCACTTCCACCGCGACGTGGTCGCGATGTGCGACTGTTTTCCGCGCTCGATCCTGAGGGTGCACAAGGATGACGTCTTCTGCGGCACGCCGCCGATCGCCTTCACCTTCGGCCTGGGCGGGATGCTGTGCTTCCCGATGCGCTTCGGCGCCTCGACGGTGCTGATGGAGAAGCTCGCGCCCGAGTCGCTGCTCGAGACGATCCAGAACTTCCGGGCGACCGTCTGCTTCACCTCGCCCGTCATGTACCGCGGGATGGCGCAGCTCGCCGGGCGGTTCGATCTCTCCTCGCTCAGGAAATGCGTCTCCGCCGGCGAGGCGCTGCCCGACGCGACGCGCCAGCTCTTCAAGGGGGCGACCGGCATCGAGATCATCGACGGCATCGGCTCCACCGAGATGATCCACATCTTCATCTCGCATACGCCGGAGCGCGTGCGCCGCGGCGCGACCGGCTATGCGATCCCCGGATACCGCGCCGCAGTCCTCGACGAGAACGGCGGCTTGTGCAAGGCCGGCGAGGTCGGCCGCCTCGCGGTGAAGGGTCCCACCGGCTGCCGCTACCTCGCCGACGACCGGCAGGCGGACTACGTGCAGGACGGCTGGAACGTGACCGGCGACGCCTATCTCATGGACGAGGACGGCTACTTCTTCTACCAGGCGCGCACCGACGACATGATCATCTCGGCCGGCTACAACATCGCCGGCCCGGAGGTCGAGGGCGCGCTGCTCGCGCACCCGGCGGTGGCCGAGTGCGGCGTCATCGGCGCGCCCGACCCGGAGCGGGGGACGATCGTGAAGGCGTTCGTGGTGCTGAAAAAAAACTTCCCCCGCTCCGACGACATGAAGAAAACCCTCCAGGAGCACGTGAAGCAGGCGATCGCGCCGTACAAGTATCCGCGCGCGGTCGAGTTCCTGGACGCGCTGCCGCGCACCGAGACCGGAAAGCTGCAGCGCTTCAAGCTGAGAGAACAGGGGAAACGAGCATGATCCAGATCCTGCAGCCGCCCGGCTGGGCGCGCGCCAAGGGGTTCTCCAACGGCATGGCGGCGAGCGGCAGGCTCGTCTTCATCGCCGGGCAGATCGGCTGGACCGGCGAGCAGCAGTGGCAGGCGCGCGATTTCGCCGGCCAGTTCCGCCAGGCGCTGAAGAACATCCTCGCCGTCCTGGAAGAGGCGAACGGCAAGCCGGAGCACATCGTGCGCCTCACTTGGTACGTGCTCGACAAGAACGAATACCTGGCTTCGCTGAAGGACGTCGGCGCCGCCTACCGCGAGCTGATGGGCAAGCACTATCCGACGATGGCCGTGGTGCAGGTGGCAGGACTCGTGGAGAGCGAGGCGCGGCTGGAAATCGAGGCGACCGCGGTGGTGCCCGAGGGGGGGAAATGAAAGTCACCGTCATAGGGGGAGGCCCGGGCGGGCTGTACTTCGCGCTGCTGGCGAAGAAGGCCTGGCCGCGCTGGGACATCACGGTGTACGAGCGCAACCGGCCGGACGACACCTTCGGCTTCGGCGTCGTCTTCTCCGACCAGACGCTCGATACCTTCAAGGCCTACGACGCCGTCACGTACGAGCGCATCCGGCGGCGCTTCGCCTACTGGGGGGACGTGGACGTCGTCTACAAGGGCCGCGTGCTGCGCTCGGGCGGCAACGGCTTCTGCGGCTGCTCGCGCGTCGCGCTCCTCAACATCCTGCAGGACCGCGGCCGCGAGCTCGGCGTGCAGATGCGCTTCCAGCGCGAGGTCGAGGACCTCGCGGAGTTCGCCGACTCGGACCTGATCGTGGTCGCCGACGGCATCAACTCGAGGATCCGGGAGAAATACAAGGCGCATTTCCAGCCGAGCGTCGACCTGAGGCCGAACAAGTTCACCTGGCTCGGCTCGACGCGGCCGCTCGATGCGTTCAAGTACTTCTTCCGCGAGACGCCCGAGGGCATCATCCTCGCGCACTGCTACCAGTACGAGCCGGACCGCTCCACCTGGGTGATCGAGACCGACGAAGCCACCTGGCGCAACTTCGGCTTCGACCGGCTGAGCGAGACCGACATGCTGCCGGTCCTGGAGAACGTCTTCGCGGAAGAGCTCGAAGGCCACCGGCTGATCGCGAACCGCTCGCTGTGGCGCAATTTCCCGAACATCGTCAACAAGACCTGGGTCCGCGACAACGCGGTCCTCGTCGGCGACGCGAAGGCGACCGCGCACTTCTCCATCGGCTCCGGCACGAAGCTCGCCATGGAGGACGCGATCGCGCTTTTCGAGTCCTTCAGACAGCAGGAAAACGTGAAAGGCGCGCTCGCGCACTACGACACCGCGCGCCGGGAAGAGGTCGAGAAGACGCAGCACGCGGCGAACGTGTCGCTCGCCTGGTTCGAGCACATGAAGCGCTATTTCGCCATGGATCCCGAGCAGTTCGCCTTCGGCGTCATGTCGCGCTCCAAGCAGATCACCTGGGAGAACCTGGAGCTCCGCGATCCCGGCTTCGTCCGCCAGGTGCACCGCTGGTATGCGAAGAAAGTGAAGGAGCAGGGCTTCGACGTCGACCTGGAGAACCCGCCGGTGCCGATGTTCACGCCCTTCCGGCTGCGCGACATGATCGTCGAGAACCGCGTGGTGGTGTCGCCGATGGACCAGTACTCGGCGGTGGAGGGCGTGCCGGGCGACTGGCACCTCGTGCACCTCGGCAGCCGCGCCGTCGGCGGCGCCGGGCTCGTCTACGTGGAGATGACCTGCCCGTCGCCGGAGGCGCGCATCTCGCCGGGGGACACCGGGCTGTGGAACGAGGCGCAGCGCGACGCGTTCCGCAAGATCGTCGGCTTCTGCAAGGCCCATTCGAAGGCGAAGCTGTGCATGCAGCTCGGCCACTCCGGGCGCAAGGGCTCGACGCAGCTTGGCTGGGAGCGCATGGACTACCCGCTCGAGCGGGGCAACTGGCCGCTCGTCTCGGCCTCGCCGGTTCCCTACTACGAGGGGGTCTCGCAGGTTCCTCAGGAGCTGGACAGGAAAGGAATGGAAAAGATCGTGGCGGATTTCGAGCGCTCCGCCCGCTACGCCGACGAGGCCGGGTTCGACATGCTGGAAATCCACATGGCTCACGGCTACCTGCTCGCGAGCTTCCTCTCGCCGCTCACCAACCGGCGCACGGACCAGTACGGCGGCCCGATCGAGAACCGCATGCGCTTCCCGCTCGAGGTCTGGCGCGCGTGCAGGGACGTCTTCCCGAAGGGGAAGCCGATGTCGGTGCGCATCTCGGCCACCGACTGGGCGCCCGGCGGCCTTTCGGGCGAGGATCTGATCGCGCTCACGCGCATGCTGAAGGACGCGGGCTGCGACCTGATCGATTGCTCGACCGGCCAGACCGTGCCGCAGCAGAAGCCGGTCTACGGGCGGATGTACCAGGCGTCCTATTCGGACTGGGTGAGGAACGAGGTCGGCATCGCCACCATGACCGTCGGCGCAATCACCACCGCGGACCAGGTGAACACGCTGCTCGCCGCCGGCAAGGCGGATCTCGTCGCCCTCGCGCGCCCGCACCTCACCAATCCGCACTTCACGCTGCAGGCTTCGGCGTGGTACCAGCACCTGCCGCAGTTCTGGCCGCCGCAATACCTCTCCGGACGCGACCAGGCGTTCCGCCTCGCGGCGCGCGAGCGCGCCGAGCTGGCCGACGTGCGCCTGCGCGCGCGGCCGGCGAGCCACGAGGTGAAGGACGAGAAGCCCGGCGCGGGCACGCGAAGGGCGGCGTGATCACGCTCTGGGAGCTGGAAGGACGGGGCGGCCGGCGCTACAGCCTGTTCTCCTGGCGCACGCGCATGGCGCTCGCGCACAAGGCGCTCGAGTTCGAGACGCGCCCGGTGCGCATGAGCGACAAGGCGGCGATCGCCTTCTCCGGCGGCAAGACGGTGCCGGTGATCAAGCGCGGCGACACGGTGGTGCGCGATTCCTGGGCCATCGCGGACTACCTGGAGGGGACTTTCCCCGAAAACACGCTCTTCGGCGGCGACATCGGCCGCGGGCTTTGCTACTCGTTCAACACCTGGGTGGACCGCGCCGTGGTGCCGGCGATGCTGCCGCTCGTCGTCGCCGACATCCACGAGCGCGTCGACCCGGCCGACGACGCCTTCTTCCGCCAGATGATGGAAGGCTTCGTGAAGATGCGGCTGGAGGACACCCGCGCGCAGCGCGAGCCCGGCCTCAAGCGCCTCGCCGCGATCCTTGCGCCGATGCAAGCGACCCTCAAGCGCCAGGCGTATCTCTGCGGCGCGGCGCCGGCGTACGCCGACTACATCCTGTTCTCGGTCTTCCAGTGGGCGCGCGTCATGAGCCCGCAGGAAGTGCTCGCCCCGGAAGACCCGCTGTGCGCCTGGCGTGAAAGACTGTTAGACCTGTTCGGCGGCTTCGCGCGGAACGTCGCCGTGGCCTGAGCCTGCGCTAGCATGCGCTTCTCATTTTTCCTGCGGTAGCATGAGTTCCATGCTCGAGCGCGTCGGCAAATACGAGGTGAAGCGGCTGCTCGGCAAGGGCGCGACCGGCTCGGTGTACCTCGCGACCGATCCCTTCGGGCAGCGCGACGTCGCCATCAAGGTGATGGACCGGCTGCCGGAGGACGAAGAGGAGGCGCGCCGGCACCTGCGCTTCTTCCAGAACGAGGCCTCGCTCGCCGGAAAGCTGCGCCATCCGC
>Ga0070741_10009153_pt1 | contig 19426 bp, 22 predicted proteins | sample Coa_R1_4_FD_66440 | JGI IMG/M metagenome (GOLD analysis project Ga0070741, IMG submission 66440) | Surface soil microbial communities from Centralia Pennsylvania, which are recovering from an underground coalmine fire - Coalmine... | ecosystem: Environmental > Terrestrial > Soil > Unclassified ...
CAAGGGGATGGCGAGGGTATTGGCGCCGGCGCCGAAATTCATGCCGTAGGAGGGCACGTCCGGCATGCCGACCTCGATCGACATGGACGGCAGCGACAGCGCCCCGGCGACGAAGACGTGGTTGCTAGGGCCCGATGCCGATCCGCCCGAAAGCGTCGCGCCCGAGGCGGTGGCGTTCGAGGCGGGAGACGATGAAGCCACAATCGTGACGCTGTTGCCGGCGGTGCCGATCGTGTCCGACACGATCTGGATCGTCGTCCCGGCAAGATCGGCGCTGTAGCTCTGCGCCGAGATCGCGCCGACGCCGCTGGCATTCAGGGCGATCACCGCATTGGCGATGGTCTCGGCAAGCGTTGCCCCAATCTTGATCTGGTTGCCGGCCGGGGTCGCCGTGACGAAGGTGAAGACGGTGCCGCCGATGGTGATGGTGGCATTGTTCGCCGGCTGGGCGCTGAAGACGAAGTTGCCGGTCGCGGCGACGCCGACCGTCGTCGTCGGCGCTCCCATGAGGAGCTTCAGCCAGTAGCCGAAATTCCGGAGATCGATCGGGACGACGATATTGCCTTCGTTGTTGATCACGTCGCGGGCTGGCTGCTGCGGATCGCGGCCGTAGCCGAGCAGATCGCTGGCAATCAGCGCCTGGTCCTCGCCGATATCGGCCGAGACGAAAGGCAGCTTCTTGAAGCCCGAACCCGGCACTGTGCCGTAGGTCGATTCATACGCCGCCGCCATGATGGCGTTGGCGCCGCGTGCGCGTGCCATGGGATTCTCCTGAGTTCAGGTCAGAGGGTTGGAAGTCGGGTAGGTCGCGACGATGACGGCGTCAGCCCAGCGGCCAGCGACTGTGCCGCCCGCCTCGAGGTCGTCGGTCGAGGGCGCTTCCGGTTCGAGGAAGTCGCAGAGTCCGCCGAGGGTGCGATCGGCCTCGACCGCCGCGCCGATCGCACTGAGCACCTGATCAAGGGCCTGCTCGCGCGTGAGGGGGGCCGCGGCGAGAACCGCGATCTCGATCGGGATACGGTGCGCGTAGATATAAGTGAGCGGCGACAGCGTGACCTCCGGATCCCCGGGGTCCCCGTCGCGGACGATCACCAGCCCACCGGCCGGGATACGCTCGGGCTTCGCGGCGTTGCGCTCAGCCTTGGCTGCCGGGAGAGCGGTCGCGATCAAGGCTCGCACCGCATCCAGCACTTCTTCCCGCCGGCTTGCCATCAATCATGTCCAGTGCTGTGCGATGAGGCCGGGGACGCGATCCGCCCAACGGTTTCCGGCGCCTTCGACGTCGAGGCGCTTCCTGAGAGTCACCTGCGGCACGAGAATGAAGACGACGATGGTCTGCCGCACGGCGATCGGCACGTAGGAGCCGCCCGCCTTCGTCTTCCGGACGCGCGATTGCGCCCGTCCCGATTTGCCGAGGCGGGCATCGTCGGCGACCAGCAGCGACGGCGCACCGCGGCGGTAGACGAACCGGAGCCGCATTCCCGTCCGCCGCTCCCAGCCGCTCGGCGTGACGCGCTTCCGCGCGCCCGAGGCGTCGAGCCCGGTGGCGCCGGCTGCCGGCATCGGAATAGCGAGCCAGAGCCCGCGTTTCGAGCGGATGGTCACGCCACGCTCGAAGGCATCGATGATGTTCGGCGCCCGCGACCAGACGAAGGCCGCGGCATCGACGCTGAGACCGGAGGCAGGATAGCGCTTGCCGCGCCAGGTATTGGCGAGCCGCCCGCCGAGACCCGAGCCGGTCACCTGCTCACGCAATTCGGCCTTCAACCCGCCCGTCACGTCGTCCATGGCGGCGGTGACGGCCCGCTCGACATCGGTCACCGCGCCCTTCAGCACGGCGCCGACATCGTCGGCCTTGAAGTCAAAGCGCATGGGATCAGGATCGCAGCGCCGCTTCGCAGATCCAGACGAGGCGCAGCGTATCGGCGGTCGGCTCGGCGATGATGTCGAAGACGCTGCCGGCGATCTCGACAGTGTCGCCGACCGCTGGCTCCGCGACCTCCACCGTCCGCACGTCGATGAGGACGGAAGGCATCACCGCCCGACTGTCGCCGAAGCCGACGATCCTGTCGGGAGACTTGCGGATGACGCGCACAGAAACGCCGGCGCCGATCCCACCCGTTCGCCAGAGCGCATCCTCGCCGATGTTGCTGTCGGCGAAGATCACATCGACTGTGGCTGGAAAGGCCGCCAAGGCTCAGAAGCTGCCGTTCAGCCGGACTCGGCCGATGGTCTCGCCCGCACCGTTCCCGACCGCGTCGGTGGCCGTGCCGATCAGCGTGTTGCCGGAAGCGGTCTTGGTCGTCTGCTTGGCGGTGTTGTCCCAATAGACCTTGTCGCCCGGCGACCAGGCCTGCGAGCCGACCTTGGTCAGGTCGAACACGCCGACGAGCGCCGCCTCGATGGTCGCACCGCTCAGTGCCTGGCCGGTCGCGACACCGAAGATGGAGCCGACCAGGAGGCCGTCACCCGAGTTGACGTCGTACGGTGCGGTGAGCGTGATGGTGTTGCCGGGCTGGATGTAGTTCTTCATGGCGAGATGTCCTTTTCAAAACGACGAAGGGCGGCAAATGCCGCCCGTTCCGTCAGACCGATGATGATGAAGAGGCTTACGCGCCGGCGTTCTTGTAGAGGCCGCGCCAGTCGATCGCCTTCGCCCCGAAGTCGAGCCGGCACTTGATCTCGACGCCGTCGACATCGAAGCCGCTGCGGGTCTCGATATAGGCGCCCTGCTGGCCTTCCAGATAAGCGTACTCGACCGTGTCGATCTGGGCCGGGCTTGCTGCCAGATACCAGGCCGTCAGGCTGACCGCATCGAGCCGGGGCTCGGCGATTGGCGTGAGCGTCCGGATCGATTGCGGCACCACATCGCCGGTCTTGGCCGGAACGAGGTTCTGGGCGATCAGCTGCTCGGCGGCGAGTTCGAGGGAGGCGGGCACGACCAGATAGGCGGGGCGGATGTTCAGGATCGTCTTCTTGTCGAGGCCGGTCTGCTTCGCCATCGAAGCGCGGCCTTCGCCGACGCTAGTGACGCTTAAGGCCGCGCCGGTGCCAGCGAGGTTCTTGTGGGTGGCATGGAAGAGCGCGACGCCATCCGCCATCGCCGCATTGGCGGTGATGATCGCCCAGACGACGTCGCTTTCGAGCGTCGCGATGGCCGTGCCGTACATCGCCGGGATGCGGGTGAAGGCGTCGAGGTCGTCATTGATCAGCACCTGACGGGTGACGCCGACGACCCGGCCGTAGGTCTCGATTCGGTAGCTCTCCTTCGATTCCGCGATGGTGCCGCGCTTGAATTCGCCGCTCTCATTGACTTTGAGGAGCTGCGGCGCCTCGCCGATCTGGACCCGGTTCATCGCCTTGAAGTCGGTGGCGAGCACCTGCCGGCAGAAGGGCACAAAGGTGCGCGGATAGACATCATAGGCCTGCCGCAACGTCTTGTTGGTGACCGCCGACAGCACCTCGGGGAAGTCCGAGGTCGAGTGCAGCGCCCGGGTGGCGATCTCGTCACGCGAGAAGCCGCGGACATTGACGCCGGCCGAACCCAGGAACTCGCGGGCGAGTTCGAGAAGCGTCATGCCGCGATACTCGCGGGCGGGCTCGGAGAGCTGGAACAGCGTCGGGCTGTAGCGGTGGAGAAGCGCGTTCGCCACGGCGTCGCGGCGGGTGACACGCTCGTCCCGACCGCCGAGTGGCACCGAGACATGCGGGAAGGTCCGCGTCCGCTCGGAGTTCTCGGCGACCTTGTCGAGGAAGACCCGGCGTGCCTCGTCGATGCCGACGCCGCGAGACACGAGGTCCTCGGCCATCGTCCGCTCCAGTCCAAGGCGGGCGGCAAGGTCGTAGATGGTGCCGACCCGGGCGCGCTCGGCTTCCTGCGTGCGGGCGACCAGCGCTTCGGTCTCGGCCGCCTGCTGCTGTTGGCGAGTCTCGATCGCCGGGGCCGCAGGCTCTGCAGGACGTTCGGCCGATCGGGTGCGCTTGCCTCCGCCGGTTTCCTTGGCAGGAGGCACGGGCGGCGGGGCCTCGTGCTCGACCTCGGTTGCCGGCGCGGCCGGCGCGTTGTCGGTCTTGTCCATGGGTAGGTTCCTTGCGTTGGTGGCGCCGTCCCGGATGACGACGCAGGGCATGACGGGGTCAACCGAACGGAAGCCGGCCGCCGGATCGGCCCCGACCGGGACCGCGGAGATTTCGAAGGGGGTCCAGTCGACTGCTCGCCACAGCTCGGGACTGTTTGCGGGCTTCGAGATTTCGTAGCGTTGGACTTGGTAGCCGATGGAAACCGCCCGGATGTGCCCGTCTCGGATGTCGGTCCAGATCGGCGCGACATCCTCGCGGTCGCTGAAGCGGACGCGGGCGACCCCCCGACCGTTCTCGATCCGCGCCGATCCGGGCACGACCGAGCCGATCACCGACTCAAGCGCGAAACGGTCGTGAACCTTGAGGAGCGGCGCGCCGCCGTTCAGCCGTTCGAGGCGGACATGGCCCGGGTCCATGCTCAGCTCTTCGTCGAAGGGCTCGCCGAAGAAGGGCTGGCGTCGCACCCGCGCCCCGGTTGACCAGACCACATCGATCGAGCGGTCCGCCTCGTCGAGGGTCGCGGGAAGTAGGTCCGCCGCGCGGTGAAGCGCCGGCAGATCGATCATGTCGGGCATTGCAATCTCACTGTTGCGCATTGGCGGTCTCGGCCGCCTGAATCACACCGGTCTTGGTGACCTTGCGCGGGTCGCTGTCGAGAATGACGCCACGTGCATCAAGCTTGGCGTTCATGGCGGCGATCTCGGCAAGCACGGCGTCGGGGTTGTGGCCCTGCCGTGCGATAGCCTGAGCCAGCGTCATCGTGCCCGAACGCATGGCGAGAAGGTCAGCCATGGCGTCCTTCAGCGGATCGACCGCCTCGAAGCGCGGCGGCGACCATTGAACGGGAACGGTCGACGAGCGGAGCCGGCCGGCCGCCCACGCCTGCGCGGTGAACCAGTCCCAGACCGGCTGGCAGAACACCGGCACGAAGATCTGCCATTGCACCGCGTCGATCAGGCGACGGAACTCGACGAGCCCGGCGCGGATCGAGGAGTAGTTGACCTGACTGAGGTCACCCGTCAGCAGCTCGTAAGGCAGCCGGAAGCCGGCTGCGATGATGTGCAGCTGGGCCCGCAGCCACTCGGCGACACCGGCGGTCGTCGCCGGCTGGTTGAACTTGATGTCCTTGCCGCCGCGGGCATAGGCGATCAGCCCCGGCTCGAACTGCTCGACCCGGTTGCCGTCGGCGTCCACCACCGAGGGCGCGACGCCCTGCTCGGCCTCATCGGCGCCGAGGACGATGCCGACGACGCAGGCTTCGGTCTTCTTGCGGACCAATTCGGCCTGGGTCCAGTCGTCGAGATCGCGGAGCGCCCGCATGACCGGCGTACCCCACGGGACGCCTCGCACTTGCGCTCGCTGTTTCTCGTAGAGGTGCAGGACATCGGTCGCGGGTACTGCCAGACTGTCGAAGCGCAGCCGCGACGAGACGACCGCGTTGCCCGGATGCTGAGCATGCAGCCAATACGCCCGACGCCGGCCAATCGTGTCGAACTCGATCCCCTGAACAATCCGCCCGCCGTCCGCGAGATCGCCGTTCCTGGCGGCATCGAGCATGTCGGCCTCGAGGAGTTGGATCTGCAGGGGCACGTCCAGGCCATCGCCAGGACGGCGCGGCCGGCGGCGGAGCAGCACTTCGCCCGCCTCGATCATCTGCCGGCAAGCAAGGGTCTGCAGACCGAAGAAGTCCAGCTGCCCGTCCGCATCGCAGCGGGTGGACCAGTCCTCCCAAAGCTTGTTCACCTCCGCGTCGAGGCGGTCGTCACCGGTCGCGGCGCGCGGGATGATTCCGGCGCCGACGATGTTGTTGACCAGGACCGACAGCGCCTTGGCGGCATGCGGATTGTTGCGGACAAGATCGCGCATGCGATCCCGGAGAAGCCCACCGGCTACCGCGATCTCGGCATCCGCCGAGGTCCCCGCCGCTCGCCAGCCATCCGTGCGACGGCCCTTGGCGGCACCGTCGTAGCCGCGAGTCAGAGCCGCGAAGCTCTGCCGCGCGAGAACCCGGCGCAGTCCGACTCGCGGCGCGACCGTGCCGATCGCCCGGTCGAGCCAGTTCACGTCTGCCATCAGCCGTCGCCGCGGGAGAACCCGGCGAAGCCGGCGAGAGGGAGCGGCGAAGGCGTCGCTGCCGTCATCTCGCGCTCGATCGTCCGGATGCGCTTCAGAAGATCGTCGGCCGAGCCGTATTCGACGCTCTTGCCCTCGTAGCTGACGCGAAGCGTACCGGAGGCATAGGCGCGCTTCAGCGCGTCGAGTTCCACGTTGCTCCAGGTCACTTCAGCCATCCTTTGTCGACGGTGAGCCAATCGGAGCGGCGCTTGCCGCCCTCTACCGGGACTCGCGCGAGCACGCCGGCCGGCACGGCTTCGGCACCAAGCGTTTGCGTTGGGTCACCGGGCGGCCCAACCTGGTCTTCGAGGTCGCGCCATTTCTCATCGGCCCAGCGATCGGCGCCGACGATCCAGGCAGCGGCGCGGGCGTAGACGCGGCAATCGAGGACTTCGTTCCGTTCGCGGAGCTTCTGCCATTCGAGGCGCTGGAAGCCGCGGCGCGTTTTCACCGTCACCAGCTGCTCTGCCACGAGCTGCTTGATCCACTCGGCCTCGGAGCCGTGCGGCAGGTGGATGTAGCCGGCAGGGCACCGCGACCCCTCGGCGATCTCGTCGTCGGTCGGTCGCACCAGCCGCAGGAAGCGGTAGGTCTCGCTCTTGAAGGTGGCGACAGCAATTGTCCAAAGCCGGGCGCCGCGGCGGACCTTTCGGCCGCTCTCGGTCGCATCGACATAGCTCGGTCCCGTGATCGGCGCTGCGCGATTGAAGCCCTCGACGCCTTTGACCGGCGCCACCTTCGCAAAGCCAGCTGCACGCGCCCACGCGTACACGGCAGGCGCTTCGTAGCCCGTATCGATTCCGAGCTTGGCCAGGCCGAGCCGGACGCCATGGGAGTGCGGCCAGGTGCGATCGAGGAGCCGCGAGAGTTCAGCCCAGGTGGTCGCGTGCTCGGGACCACCAGCGATGATGATGTGATCGACCAGCCAGCTTTCGAGGCCGCGTCCCCAAGCCCAGATCGAGACCTCGATCCGGTCCTTCTGAACATCAGCGCCGGCTGTGAGGAACAGCCCACCGCTCGGCACCGTGCCGACCAGCCAATCCTCCCGCCGCTCATAGAGTCGCTGCCAGTCCGGTGCTTCGCCGGTCTCGATCCACGTCTCGCCGAGGACGCCGTTCTTGAAGCTGCGCTTAGCCTCGTCGGTGCTCGCTGCGTCCCACATCCGGGCGATGTCGGTCCACGAGAACCAGCCGACCGGCGAATAGAGCGCCGAGAGGTGGAAGCCGATGGTACCGCTGTCTCCTGCCAGTGCGGTTGCCCGCCACTCGCCGGCCTGAAGCAAGGCCGTCTTGTGGTGCTCCTCGATCACGCCGTCGCAGCCCTCGCAGAGGTACTGCGCCGTATCGGGCTTGCCTTTTTCCCAACGAAGCCGCTCGAAGCGCAGCCATTGGCGATGACTGCAATGCGGGCAGGCGACGAAGAAGCGGCGCTGGTCGGACGCCTCGTACTCGCGCTCGATCCGCGAGATGCCGTGGATCGTCGGCGTCGACGCCAGGAAGACCTTCGACCGCCACGAGAAGGTACGCGTGCGGGCCTCGGCGAGCGCGACGGGATCTCCTTCCTCTTCGGCCGAACCCGGATAGGCATCGACCTCGTCCAGAAACAGATAGCGGGCCGGCATCGAGCGGAGGCCGACGGCGCTGTTGGCGCCGGTGATCACCAGGAGGCCCGCCGGGAACTCCTTCGACAGCATGGTGTTGCCGGCGTCGCGCGAGCGGGCCGGCTTGACCCGATCGCGAAGCGCCGGACTCTCGACAATCAGCGGATCGATGCGCTGGCGCGAGAAGCGTTTGGCGAGTTCGACGGTCGGCTGGACCGACAGCATCGGTCCGGGAGCATGATGGATGACGTAGCCGATCCAGTTGTTGCCGGCCTCGGTGGCACCGACCTGCGCCGCCTTCATGAACACCACGCGCCGCGCAGCGTTGGCCGGTGACAACGCGTCCATGATCGCCCGCATGTAGGGCGTGCGGTCGGTCCGATAGCGCCCCGGTTCGGCCGAAGCTCGTGGGCTGAGGATTCGGTGGCGATCCGCCCATTCCGAAACCGTCAGCATCGGGTCGGGCGTCAGTCCGTCGCGCCATGATCCCGACAGTTCCTCGGCGCCCTCGAAGGCGAAGAGATCATCGAAACTCGGGTCGGACCTCGGCGAGCTCGGCGAGGTGAGCGCGGACATGCGTCTCCAGAATCTTCTGCATCGGATGCGCCTCCACGCCGAGTTCGGCCGCCATCAGCGCCGCGACCCGCGCCGGCCAGTTGACCCAGCCGTCGCGCTCCTCGCGGGCAAGACGAAAGACCAGCGCCGTCGCCCGCGCTCTGTCGACCAGCTCGCCCTTCATCCGCTGCAGCCGAAGCCGCGCCAAATGGGCCTTGGCGATCTCGTGTGCCGTGCGTGCCTGGACGAAGGTGACATTGCCGCCCGAGGGCAGGCCCTGTTCCTTCAGCGTCTCGCGAACGGAGCCCATCGCGGCTTCCGCGACTGGCTTCAGCTTCTCGGCAGCCGGCTTGGCTTTGGCCTTGGATTTCGCGCGGCCGGGATCGGTTGAGCGCTCCCACGCGGCATCGGCTTTTACCGGATCGACCGTGCCGTCCGGCTCCAGGGCGATGCGTCCGGCCTTGGCGGCGCGGAGCACGGCGACGTGGCTGACGCCCCGCTGCCGGGCATAGGCCCGGATTGATAATCCCATGATAGTTCAAGGCCGAAGAAAGCAATCAAATGATGCACTTATCCGCTTGGCTCCGGGCGCGCGCAGCGCATCTATGGGACATCGAAACCGATGGTGATCCCGACGCAGAACCGCCCCGACGACAGCAAAGCCCTCGACGCCTTCATCGCCAAGAAGATTGAGATCGACGACATGCTCGAACGCCTCGCGGTGCTCAGCGCGGACCACTTCAACGTCCATCCCGACGAGGTTCATTGGGGCCATGTCGGCACGCTTCAGTCCTACGTCGATCTGCTCCGCAGGATCTCCGATGCCGCCTTCAAGGAGGGCTAGCACGCCGCCTGACCCTCAGGGAGACGCCTCGGCCCCGACTGCCAGTCGGGGCTCGGGGTCGTAGAAGGCTCGCGATGGTCGCGGGTCTTCCGAACCCGAAGGAGACTCCCATGACCAAGCTTTCCGATTCCCAGCTCGTGGTTCTGACCGCTGCCTGCCAGCGGCCTGACCGATGCGTCTTCCCGATCACCACCAAGCTCAAGGGCAATGCCGCCGGCAACGTTCTGAAGAGCCTCCTCAAAAAGGGTCTGATCAAGGAAGTCCGCGCCAAACGCGACGACACGGTCTGGCGCCACGACGAAGGCCAAGGCCGGATGACGCTGCAGGCGACTCGCGCGGGGTTCGACGCTCTCGGAATCGATCCTGGCGAGGTCGCTTCCGAGGAGAAGGAAGACAACGACGACGCGTCCACAGGCTCTGTCGTCGAAACCAAAGCCAAGGCTCGCGCCGGCCGCTCGCAGAAGCGGAGCGGCAAGGCGAACGCGAAACCCGCCAGCACCCGATCCGACAGCAAGCAGGCGCAACTGATCGCGATGCTGAAGGCCCCGAAGGGCGCCAGCATCGAGGAGATCGTGACCGCCTTCGGCTGGCAGCCCCATACGGTGCGGGGCGCCATCGCGGGGGCGCTGAAGAAGAAGCTCGGGCTCGACGTGACCCCCGAGAAGATCGAAGGCCGCGGCCGCGTCTACCGCATCGCCGGCTAGTCGACTTCCGACGTACGATCATCCGCCGCCCCAAGTAGGGCGGCGGTTCCTCGTTCCGCGTGGCGAATGCGGGGCGCTTCGAACAGGCGATGCAGCGGCGTTCGTCCGATTCAGCGGCAATCACCATGGTGCCGCGCAGGCGAGGACCCGTAGAACCGCGTCGGCCAGAGGACGGGTGAAGACGGTCGGCCGGCGCATGCATTCAGCAGATATTTCCGTCGATCAACACACAACAAGACTTCTAGGCTCTGCCGAGCTCAGTTGCGTCGGCGGCTTTGGGCGCCGTTCCGCTTATCAGTGACTATTGACTTGATCTCGTCGAGAGAAGCCGCAGCTCTCTGCTCAACATATCGAATGAATTCATCCGTGGGCACAATTACCTTCTTACGTCTGTCCTGCCGATCATCGCCGAATTGAAAGAATCCTAACCGCTCAGCTTCCTCGACATACTTCTTGCAGGTGTCGACATGCTCAGCGGGAATCAGCCGACAGGCCTGCATCTTCGACATATATTTGCCCTCCTGGTGAAGGAGGTAAATGTTTGTGAGCAATCGATCGACGTGCATCAGAAATCGAAAATCGCCGACCTCGTCCGTGATTCGATTAATGAAGCCGGCGAAGTCAACCAACCGCTTCTGTACGGCAGCAACGATTTGCGCCTCGGAGTAACCCGACGTCGGCATGCCTCGCCCTCCAATTCCACCCGAGCGCATCCTAACTTACGATCTCCTGGAAGGCTGTTACCGCTGCGCCACATTCTGCAAAAAAGCACTAGAATCAAGGGCCAATGCTTCGTGCCGAAAACTAGTGACAAAAATTGGTTATTGTGTGATGATGTTGTCGGTTTGCGAGTGCCAGTGGTGCTTGCACCTATCGGTTGGCGGGATTGGGGCTTGGTGCAGAGACCCGCCGCGCTGGTGTGCGTAGACCTGTCGGAGCAGTCCCTGGAGGACCGATATGGTTGAACGTGCCATACATGATCCCGATACCGCCCCCGCTGTAGAGGGTGGATTGCTAGAGCAGTTCGTCGAACAGCTTTCGGCACATCTCGAAGAGCGTCTTCACCACGCTACTCGCGTGGTTGGGTCATACCTGAGGACCTATCTGCGCGCCGCTTGGCGGGCTATCCGGAGCGCCAGCTGGCTCGCATTTCAGGCTTGGTTCGCGTTCCTGATGCCGTACCTGGCCTATGCTTCCCTGGGGATTTACGCCATTGGCCACGGCCTAATCTGGTTCGGCATTCCGATGATTACTGGTGTGGTTCTCGTCTTCGGCCCGCCCGTCGTACTCGGGCTGTCGATTCACAAGAGGTTCGCCGGGGCGCAGTCTACGCAAACAGCCGAAGAGTCTAACGTGGTGAAACTCTTTGGCCGCCGCGCTAGGTTCAACGCCGCTGCCCTGATAGTGCCGGCAACCGAAACCGGACGTCGCTTCTGGCTGATTTACGTGGTGGGGGGCGCCGCTCTGATTACTATCGCTACCGAAGTGCTGTGGGCCATCGGCGTTCCTTGGGCAGCTGACATCCACGACTCGTTCATCGCCTGGCCGAATGTCAGGTTGCTTGACGAAATTGTTGGGCTCGTTCGCGCAGTCCTTCCCGGCTAGTTAGTTAGTCCGCTTCTGAGGTGCGTTCGTCCGCCGCCCTCAACCGGGCGGCGGCTTCGCGTTCGGCATGGCGGATACGGAGCGCTTCGAACAAACGCTGCAGACTGAAGCTCCGCGCGATCGATACAGCGGTGAAGATCGCCCCGATCTGCAGGTTTTGCCCGATCGATATCGAGAGATCGAACAACGGAAAGACGATTGTCTGCGTCAGCACCGCGGCGCCGAACCCGGCGACCACATTGGCGACCGCCTCCACAAGCGACATCGCTCTCGATTGACTGGTCGATGGTTGACAGTGCGCCATGGGCCGGCTGTGTTGTTCAGGCATGTCCTTTGACCAGGATGGTGCCGGGGCCGAAGGTGTTTGATTTTCTGAAGAGACGACTCGCACTCAGGCGCCGCGTGGAAATTCGCGCGCAGGCGCTGATCGATCGGCACGGCAACGAGGCCTGGTCGCTGGTCTACAGCAAGAGTCGGGATCACAGTCTCAATGACGAGGACCGGCGGTTCTACTATCTCGTCCGCGACCGGATCGAGCGGAAGCTCGGCATTCCCCCTCGCGTCGACACGGCCACGAGATATCTCGAACGAGATTGACTGGTAAGCCGAGCGACAACCGAATCATGCGGTTCGGCGCTCGCCTTTCATGTCGTCGAACGTGCGATCCTCTCCACCCAAAAGCGCAGCTTGGCCGGCGAAAGCCTGCCAGCGTTCGACGACGACATCGCAGTAGAGCGGGTCGATCTCCATCGCGAGGCACCGGCGCCCGACGGTCTCGGCCGCAATGATCGTGGTGCCGCTGCCGGCGAAGGGCTCGTAGACCGCTTCGCCCCTCGCGCTGTTGTTGACAATCGGCCGGCGCATGCACTCGGCCGGTTTCTGCGTACCGTGGACCGTTGCCTCGTCCTCGTCGCCGGTGGCGCCGATGGTCCAGAGCGTCGACTGGTCGCGTGCGCCTTGCCAATGCCCGGTCGCGCCCTTGCGGACGGCGTAGAAGCACGGCTCGTGCTGCCAATGGTAGTCGCCGCGACCCAGCACGAAGCGCGGCTTCGCCCAGATGATCTGCGAGCGGACCGGAAAGCCGGCGGCCTCCAGGCTCTCGACGACGGTGCGGGCGTGGACGCCGGCATGCCAGACATAGGCGACGTCGCCGGGGAACAGGGCCCAAGCTTCCCGCCAATCGGCACGGTCGTCGTTCGCGACCCTGCCGGTGCGCTTGGTCGCCGAGACGCCGGCCTCGTTTCGCCAGGACGGATCGTAGTCGACGCCGTAGGGCGGGTCCGTGACCATCAAGTGGGGGACGGCGCCGCCCAGCAGTCGGTCGACATCCGTCGCCGCTGTCGCGTCACCGCAGAGCAGACGATGGTTGCCGAGCAACCAGAGATCGCCCGGGCGCGTGACCGGGTCGACCGGCGGCTCGGGAACGTCGTCTTCGTTGCCGGAAGCTTCCGACTCCCCGCCGAGCCCGGCAAGCTGGCGATCAAGTTCGCTCTCCGGGAAACCGAGCAGCTCGAGGTCGACCCCGTCCTCCTTCAGGCGGGCCAGTTCGGCCGACAGCGTTGCGTCGTCCCAACCGGCATTCACGGCAATCTGGTTGTCGGCGATGCGGAAGGCGCGGGCCTGCGCGTCGGTCAAATGGTCCAGCCGGATGACTGGAACGTCGGTCAGACCCAGTTTCCTCGCGGCCAGCAGCCGGCCGTGGCCGGCGATGAGCACGCCGCGCTCGTCGACCAGGCACGGGACATTGAAACCGAACTCGGCGATCGAGCCGGCGATCTGGGCGATCTGATTGTCCGGATGCGTCCGGGCGTTGGCCGCATAGGGAAGCAGCCGCTCGACCGGCCAGCGTTCGATCTCCCCCAATTCAGGCGGCATTGCCGATTCCTGCCCCGGACACCGATCCGATGTCCACACCGCGCTCCGCGGCTATGTCCTCGAACGAGCGTCCGTCGCTCTCAAGAGTGACCGGCGAGGCCGGGTGGAGCAGGCGCCAGCGCAGGATCGCGACATCGATGTAGGCGGGGGCAAGCTCGATGGCGCGGACGCGACGGCGGGCCCGCTCGCCGGCGATCAGCGTCGTCCCGGAGCCAGCGAAGGGTTCGAAGACGATGTCGTGCTCGTTTGAATAGGCGTTCATGACGAACTCGGGCAGTGCCACCGGAAACACGGCCGGATGCTCGGTCTCGATGCCACGTGCCTTGTGGCGGGTGATGCGGATGACGTTGTCCGGGATCCGGGTCTCCTGGACGCCCTGACCGGCGTGAGTCCACTCGCCGACCGAGCCATCCTTGTCGCGCATGCCTCCGTGGGAATCGTTGATGTGTCCCGCCCATTTGCAGGGCACGATCTTGTTCGGTTTCCGCGCCGCGTGATTGAAGTGGAAGAGGAACTCGAAGGCGGGTGCGAGCCGGCCGTTCCAGTCGCCCGGTAGGCCGGGACCCTGATCCCAGATGTAGAAGCCGAAGCGGCGCCAGCCTTGCCCGCGCATCCAGTCGAGCCAACCCTGCCAATAGGGCTGCCACTCGTTGTCGCGGTGGACCAGCCCGAGATTGACCAGGACCTGGCCGTCGTCGGCCATCATATCGGGAAGGCGCCCGAAGACGCCCTGCATCAAGGCGTCCCAATTGCCGATGCCACCGGTGGTGTAGTCGCGCTGGTTGGCATAGGGCGGGCTGGTGAACAGGAGCGCGGCGCGCTCGCCGTTCATCACCCGCGCCACGTCCTCCGGTTTGATGCTGTCACCGCACAGGAGCTGGTGCGAACCAAGGCACCAGAGGTCGCCCGGCAGCGTAACCGGATTCCGCGGAGGGTCCGGCGTCTGGTCGCCGTCCACTTCGGCCTCGCCGTCATCCGCTTCGTCGAGCGGCGCCAGCAGGCGGCCGAGTTCGGTCTCGTCGAAGCCGGTCAGCGCCAGGTCGAAGCCGTCGCCGTTCAGCGCGTGCAGCTCGGCCGCCAGCAGCTCCTCGTTCCAGTCGGCGTTGAGCGCGAGTTTGTTGTCGGCGATCACATAGGCGCGCCGCTGCGCTTCCGAGAGATGATCAAGGACAAGCACCGGCACCGCGTCGAGCCCGAGCCGGCGGGCGGCATCGAGCCGACCATGGCCGGCGATGACCGTCCCGTCGCCCGAAACCAGCACCGGGTTGGTCCAGCCGAACTCGACGATGCTCGCGGCGATCTGCGCGACCTGCTCGTCGGAATGCGTCCGAGGATTGCGGGCGTAGGGACGCAGCCGGTCGAGGGGCCAATGCTCGACCGTCTCAGGCAGCAGGGGCGGCATGTTGGTTTCGGCGATTCCCGGTGACGCGCGGTTGGGGGCGGTAACCGGGCGCGCCGGTTACCACATGGGGTTACCACTCGGCACCGAGTCGAAACCCGCGCCGTTGCGCGCCTATGGCGCCCACGGGGCCAACCGTTGGGTGGTAACTGGTAACTCAGATTTTGCGGCTGTCAGTGGCGAACTTCCGCGCCATTGCCGCCAGCATAGGTTACCGGCCAGGAAGGACCCGGGCCGTCGCTCCAAGTCGACGCGGACGCGCCTCGCCTGAGCGTGACAGAAATCTACGCCGATCTGGCCGTTTTCGTCCCTGCGAAAAGTGTCCGGCGGACACTCTTCTCCGTCGTTCTCACGCGCACGCCGAACGCACCGTCGCGATCACGTGCTGGCGCGAACGCTTGCTCGGAACCCGACGCCCATTGAGCCGCCATGCGATGACGCAGAGCGCATAGAGCCAGTGCTCGTTTGCGGCGGACCTGACCATGCCGACCTTCCAGCAGATCACCTTCCAGCGTTCGCCACCGGCGCGCAGCCAAACGATTTTTGCGTCGGTCGGATCGAGCCCGTGCGTCCAGCTGAGCGTCCCTTCCATGCGGCTGATCGCATCAGGCTGGGGTGGTGGCCGACGCAAGCGCGGCGGCTCCTGCCCGACGAGATCGCTGAACTCGGCAACGATCTGTGGCCAGGTGTTGAAGTAGCCGCGGATACGTTCGCCAGGCAACCGCTTCAACACGTCTGCGGCTTCGGCGAGTCGTGCTTCGACCAGGCTCGGTGTCCACTCAGGCATGACGCACCTCCGATGCAGGAGGCCGGCCGTAGAGCTTCTCTCCGAGCTGCCGGACGAGCTCGCGCTCGGGCCAGGTCAGGCGTGAGTCTTCGATCGACACGGCCAGGAGGCCCTGCTCGCGCCAACCGTCGCGCTTGATCTCGTCGGGCGAGCGGCGCTGGCCGCCATACCCCTTCGGGAGCCACCTCACCGGACGCCTCCCTTCGTCTCGATCGCCCAGAGGAGGATGGCGATGGCGTCCGCCTCGTTGTCGTCAGCGGGCTTGAAGCCTCGGGCACGGACCGCTTCGAGGACCGCTGTCTTGTCGGCGTTGCCCTTCCCAGTGACGTGCCGCTTGATGCTGCCTACCGGCACGCCCTCATAGGGGATTTCGCGCTGCTCGCACCAGGACGTCAGCGTCGCAAGGAAGCCGCCGTAGAGATGCGCCGCGTCGGTGCCGATGTGCCGGCGCACCTCTTCGAAGTAGACCGCACCAATGCTTGCGACATCCGTGGCGATCTGATCGAGCCAGTCGCGAAAACGGAGATAGCGCATGCCGCCGCCGTCGTAGCGGCTCGGACGAAATGAGGTCGTGCCGCTCTCGATAGCGCCGGCGGCGAGACGCGTTGCCCAGCCGGTCGTCGTGCCGAGATCAAGCGCAAGGATCACCGTCCCGCCGGGGTCGAGCGACAGCCCAGCGGGCACGGGCGCCGGCATCGCCGGCAAAGAGGGGGAGATGTTCATTGCGAAGGCTCACAGGAGCGGGCCTTCGACTTCGGTCGATGATGAATCTATGCCGATGCGAATCTGCCGCCAACAGAAATCGTCCGCCAACGGGAATTCTGATCTGATGCTTGGCTGGTCGGGAACGACTCGACACTCCCGGCGGAGGTCGGGAACGCCCTTTTCTCGCGTTTGATCAGATGGTTAGGCCAACCGTTCCCCACGTCGGCTGTTCCCAACGGGAGTCCAACTCTTTTCATGTGAAGAGGACATTTGCCAATCGAGAGCGGCCGGCGAATCCCATTTCCCCATGCATATGTTTCTAACCCGTTGGGAACAAGGATGAGGTTGGGAACAAGCGTCGCAACATCCTGATTTCGTTGCGAGAAATCCGTTCCTAACCTCGGCAGGAAGGTTGGGAACGGGTTAGGAACAACTGGTATCACCACCGGCTCCGGATTTCCGAGATTGACCCGTTGCCTGACCTATTTCGACAGGAGCGAGGGCGAGGCCGAACCGACCGCCATGTCCTCTTTGCCAGAAGGCTCTTCGACACCAAGAATCCTGCGGACGTCGATTGCCTCTGCGGACCTATCGTTCAATTTCAGTTCCGCTTCGACATGCGCGAGGTGGTCAAGCATGAGATTAGCAGCGCGATCGGGATCGCGAGCGGCGATTGCCCTAATCAGCGCACCGTGCTCGGTTTCGGAGCACGATAAAATTTGCGGTGAACCGAATAGGCCGATGGTGAGCGAAGTCCGCGCCACGAGTTCTTCGACGAACCGGGTAAGCACGGGATTGCCGCCGAGTTCGGCGAGGCGGATGTGAAAGCTGCCGGAGAGACGGATCGCCTCGTGCCGCCGTCCCGCGGTCGCGGCGCCCGCCTCTCGCGCAACGTTGTCGCGGAGTTCGTCAACTTCGCCGTCAAGAATCCGCGTGACGACGCTGCGTACGATCGACGGCTCGACAGCCGCTCGCGCTGCAAAAACATTGCGCGCCTCTTCGGGCGACGGGCGTGCGACAAAGGCCCCGCGATTGGAGTGGAGGACAACGACGCCGCGACCGGCGAGCATCAAAAGAGCGCGGCGAACGCGCGCTCGGCTCGCTCCGAATGCGTCGCACAGAGCCCTCTCCGGCAGTTTTGTCCCGGGCGGCAGGCGGTGCTCCATTACCGCCGAAACGATGCGATCGACGATGCCCTGCTCAGGCGCTGATGCTTTGCCATCGCCGAACGATTCGATGTTATCGGCGGGGTGCGCTCCATGGACCGTATCGTGCATCAATTCACACCATCCGACTTCGCCACGGCGCTCCAAGGCTATCGTGCCCAATAGGGCGACACGAAAACCGCCCCGAACACAAGGATTCCTGTCGTTCCCCGCCGACTGCCTCTAGCGTATCCACGCCATGCTCATATTGTAAACAATCACTAGATCGATTGTTGACAATATTTGGGTTCGAGCATCCACTTGCCCTCGTCACGTTTACCGGCCCGCTGGGTTCGTTTGCCTAGGCGGCGTCAATTGGGGAGATAGGGACCATGATCAATAGACGTTCAGCATTGAAATACGCGGCGCTTGGCGCCGTGTCCGCGCTGGCAGTCATGGCCGGAGGCGGACTGTCCGCCGAAGCGGCCAACTCGAAGCTCAAGATCGGCTTTGTCGGCGTCACGAGCGGACCCGCCGCCGCGTGGGGGACCTCCAACGTCCGCTCCATGCAGACGCGGGCCGCTTGGCTCAACGAGACTGGGGGGGTCAAGATCGGCGACAAGACCTACGACATCGAGATCGTCACCTTCGACGACCAGAAGGATCCCAAGCGGGCGATCGCCGGCATGGAGAAGATGGCGCAGGAGGGCATCCACTACGTCGTCGGGCCGAATGTCGACGACGGCGCCGCGGCCGTCCGGCCGGTCGCCGAGCAGAAGGGAATCATTTACTTTCCGTACGCCTTCCCCAAGGAACTCTACACCAAGCCGGCCTCCAACGCCGTGCTTGGCATGATCGCCAACTACCAGTCGGGCCCGGCAATCTACAAGTACCTGAAGGAGAACAAGGGCGTGAAGACGGTGGCCTTCGTCGCCGCCAACGAGTCTGATCCCCTTAGCCAGCGCGACAGCGGAGTCGCCGCGGCCAAAGCCCTCGGTCTCGAGGTCGTCGCCGACAAGGATACTTACCAGAACGACACCCGCGACTTCACGCCGGTGTTGACGCCGATCGTGGCGCTCAAGCCCGACCTGCTGGTGCTTTCGGGTGTCGCCCCGGGCAATGCGCCGCTGCTTATTCGCGCCGCCCGGGAGCTTGGCTATCAGGGCCTGATCTCGACAGAGACAGCACAGGACGCAAAGGTGCTGGAGGAAGGCGCTGGCGAACTCGCCAATGGCTTCATTTCGGTCGGCGGCGCCTCGACCCCGGAAATCCGCTCGAAGACCATGGAGGAATTCATCGACCGCTACACCAAGATGTTCGGCGAATACAACGACGAGTCGAATACCAAGGTCTATGCCCTCGAATATATCATCGAGACGCTAAAGGCGAATCCAAAGGCGATCGACAATGTCGAGGAATTTAAGAAGACCATCGACACCTTCTCTGCACCGAACCCCTTTATGAAGGGCGACAACAAGCTCACCTATGTCGGGTTGACCTCGTTTGGCCAGAAGCGCCAACTGGCAGTGCCGATGGTCGTCAATGAGTACAGAGACGGCAAGTTTGAGACGCTGTTCGTCGGCCAGGTCGACTGACCGGCCTTAAGCTTCAATCCTGGGCGGAGGGCCCGGAGCATCCGGGTCCTCCACTTGCCATCCGGGGCAGGCGGCTCGATGCAACAAGTCATTGCCAACGGGCTCTATCTCGGAGCGCAGTACGCTCTGATTGCGCTCGGACTGACCCTGATATTCGCCCTGATGAATGTCCTGAACTTCGCCCACGGGCAGATGTACGTGCTCGGCGGCTTTGTCACCTACACCATCTATGGCCAGCTCGGCCTTCCTTTCGTCCTGGGCGTCCTCGCCTCAGGCGTTTCGCTCGCCATCATCGGTGCGCTGGTCGAGCGCTTTCTGTTCCGCACCGTGATCAAGCGCAGCGTGCGCGAGGAAAGCACCATGCTGCTCGCCGCCGGCATCGCCTTCTTCTTCGACGCCGTCATTCTCCTCCTCTTC
>Ga0070741_10009154_pt1 | contig 19425 bp, 22 predicted proteins | sample Coa_R1_4_FD_66440 | JGI IMG/M metagenome (GOLD analysis project Ga0070741, IMG submission 66440) | Surface soil microbial communities from Centralia Pennsylvania, which are recovering from an underground coalmine fire - Coalmine... | ecosystem: Environmental > Terrestrial > Soil > Unclassified ...
CTGGCACGAGCCGTACATGCCCAAGGAAGAGCTCGCGCGCGAGATCTCGGCCGGCGTCGCGTTCCTCGGCTTCTACGAACGCGGGCGCCTGCTCGGCGTCATGGGATCGCAGCCGGTGGCCGATGTCGTGCTCATCCGCCACGCCTATACGCGCAGCGCCGCGCAGGGGCGCGGCATCGGCAGCGCGCTCCTCGGGGAGCTCCTCTCCCCGCTGCGTGGTGTTCCGGTGCTGGTCGGAACGTGGAAGGCGGCCGCGTGGGCCATCCGCTTCTACGAGGGTCGCGGCTTCGCGCTCGTGGGCGAGCGCGAGAAGGAGCGCCTCCTGCGGCGCTACTGGACCGTGCCCGAGCGGCAGATCGAGGAATCGGTGGTGCTCCGGAACTGATTTTGCTAGGACCAGAGGCATGCGGCGCGCACGGGCCAATACGGCGGCTTTCCTCTTCGGCATCGGCTTCGGCGGCCTGCTGGACTGCATCGTGCTGCAGCATTTGCTTCACTGGCAGGAGATGGTCGGAGGCGACGCCTGGGCCTACTTCGGGATGTGGATCGTCGCGGCGCTCGGCGCGGTCTTCCTCTATTCGGCGTTCCGCGCGCCGGGGCGCATGCCGTCGGGGCGCGCCTTCTCCGGCTCGCTGCTCGTGGGCTGGGGCGCGTTCAATCTCGTGGACGGCATCGTCGATCCGCTCATCCTCGGCATCCACCACGTGCGCGACCTGCCTACGCACATGCCGGTCTACGACTGGGCGTTCCTCGCCGCGAGCGCGCTGGTGCTGCTGGCCGGGCTGGCGCTGCGCGACGCGCGCGACCCGGGGCCGGTGCGCGACCGGCGCTCCGGCGTCGACCGGCGCCTGCGCTCAATGCTCCATCAATAAGGAGCCGAAGCCCGGGATCCTGTCCTTGATTCCGTACTGGCGAAGCGCATACCAGTAGGTCGCGGTGTTGATCGCGATCACCGGCTTGTCGAGCCAGAATTCCGCCATCGCGGCGACCTCGGCCATCGCGAGGTTGGTGCCGACCTGCACGATCGCGTCCACCTTGCCCTGGTTCACCTTCAGCACCGCGTCGCGCAGGGTCTGCTTCGACTCGTGCGCGATCAGCACCGGGCTCCTGCATTTGAGCCCGAGCAGGTTCACGACTTCGTAGCCGCAATCGGTGAAGAAGCGCAGCACCTGCCGGTCGCCGGCCGGCATGTAGGGCGTGACGATGCCGAGCCGCTTGATGCTGCGCCCGTAGGCCTTGAGCGCCGCGCGGCACGCGTCCGCGCCCATGGCGACGCCGCGCTTTGCGGTCTTCTCGAGCTTGCGAAGCAGCCTCTGCGAGCCCGCGAGGCCGTCCCAGAAGGTCTCCGACGACATGCCGAGGACGACGTAGTCGGGGTCGCAGGTGAGGACCGACTCGAGCGCCGGGAAGAGCGCGCCGCGGATATCGTCCATCATCGCGAGGAAGCTCTTGTCGTCGGTGACGCGGCTGTCCGGGATGACGAGCCGCGAATGGTGGTGCGTGATGCCCCACGGGCGCATCGCCTCGAACTCCGGCTGCACCGAGGTGTTGGTCGAGGGCGCGAGGATGCCGAGCTTGCCGCGCGTGCCGAGGGCGTCCGCCATCGCGGCGCTAGAATGCCACAATGAGCGAGCCGGTTGGCGCCGTGGTCGCCCTGGTGGGGCGGGGGTTTTGCTACGAAGACCTGCGCGTGGGATTCCGCTTCCGCACGCACCGGCGCACGATCGCCGAGGCCGATCTGGCGGCGTTCGTCAACCTGACCTGGCTCACCGAGGAGCTCTTCACTGTCGATGACGCATCCGGGCGCGCGATCCAGGGCCGCGCGGTGCCGGCGGCGCTCGTCTATGCATTCGCCGAAGGGCTGCTTCTCCCGACGATGCAGGACACCGGGCTCGCGTTCCTCAACGCGACGCTCGACGTGAAAGGCCCCACGCGCGTCGGCGACACCATCCATGTCGAAGGGCAGGTGATCGAGCAGCGCCTGACCTCGAAAGGCGACCGCGGCCTCGTGCGCTTCGCGAACAAGGTGATCAACCAGCGGGGCGAGACGGTGCTCGAGTACAACCCGCTGCGCCTGCTGAAGCGCAAATAAGCGCTTTTTCCGCTTTTTCCTCAAAATCCGTCAAAAGAAGCAAAGAAAGGGTGAACTTTGCCCTCGTTCTCCCCGAAAAGCGGGCCCGCGGGGGCTGCGGGGCGCATAATGCCTAGCCGATGCAGCCGTCGGCCCAACTCTAAAGAAAGGCAATCCATGAAGCGGCTCCAGAAGGGCTTTACGCTCATCGAACTGATGATCGTGGTGGCGATCATCGGTATCTTGGCGGCGGTGGCGATTCCGGCCTACCAGGACTACATCGCGCGGGCGCAGGTGTCCGAGGCAGTGAGCTTGCTCGGCTCGGGCAAGACCCCGTTCGCGGAATACTATGCCGACAAGGGCCTCTGGCCGTCGGACACCGCTTCGGTGATGGGCAACACGGCGGGCAAGTACACGGCGAGCATCAGCCTTGCCGGAACGCCGGCAACCGCCGCCCCGGGCTCCGTCACGCTGCAGGCGACGATGAAGTCCTCGGGCATCAACAGCAACATCACGGGCCTGAGCGTCGCGCTGAACTCGGTCGACGGCGGCAAGACCTGGACCTGCAACACGTCCAGCGTCGCGAGCGGCGCCACCGCGCTGAACCAGAAGTACGTCCCGGGCAGCTGCCGCAACTAGATCGCGGCCGCACCGGCAAAAAGCCCGCCTCGCGCGGGCTTTTTTATTTTCGCCGCTAGAATTTGCGCCTTCTTATGGCGGCGGAAGAGAAAGGCGGCCCTCTCGCCGGGGTCCGCGTCCTCGAGCTCGGCAGCCTGATCGCCGGGCCGTTCTGCGCCAAGACGCTCGGCGATTTCGGCGCGGAAGTCGTCAAGGTGGAACCGCCCGGCGACGGCGATCCGCTGCGCCGCTGGCGCAAGATGCGCAACGGCGTGTCGCTCTGGTGGCACGTGCAGTCGCGGAACAAGAAGTCGGTCACCTGCGACCTGCGCCGGCCCGAGGGGCAGGAGGTCGTGCGCCGGCTCGCGAAGCGGGCGGACATCGTGATCGAGAATTTCCGCCCCGGCGCGCTCGAGAAATGGAACCTCGGATGGGAGGCGCTCTCGCGCGAGAACCCGAAGCTCGTGCTGGTGCGCATCTCCGGCTACGGCCAGAGCGGTCCCTACCGCGAGCGGCCCGGCTTCGCGGCGATCGCCGAGGCGCTGGGCGGGCTGCGCTACGTCACCGGCTTTCCCGACCGGCCGCCGGTGCGGCCCAACCTGTCGATCGGCGATACGCTCGCCTCGCTGCACGGCGTGATCGGCGCGCTGATGGCGCTGCACGAAGTGCGCAAGACGGGGAAAGGGCAGGTGGTGGACGTCGCCCTGTACGAATCGGTCTTCAACGTCATGGAGAGCCTGCTGCCCGAATACGACGCGCAGCGCTACGTGCGCGAGCGCTCCGGCAGCGCGCTTCCCGGCATCGCGCCTTCCAACCTCTATCCCTGCGGCGACGGCTCGTACGTGCTCATCGCCGGCAACGCGGACAGCCTCTTTCATCGCCTCATGACCGCGATCGGTCGCGAGGACCTGCGCGACGATCCCGCGCTCGCGAAGAACGACGGCCGCGCCGCGCAGATGGAAAGGATCGACGACGCGATCGCGGCATGGACTTCGCGCTTTTCGCGGGAGCAGGTCCTGGAAGCGATGGAAAAGGCGGAAGTCCCCGCCGGCCGCATCTACAGCGCGGCGGACATCGCCGCCGACCCGCACTTCGCCGCGCGCGGCATGCTCCAGGACATCGTCGCCGGCGACGGCGAGCCGCTCAAGGTCCCGGGCATCGTGCCGAAGCTCTCGGCCACGCCCGGCGCCATCCGCTCGGCCGCGCCGAAGCTCGGCGAGCACACGGCAACGGTGCTCGAGGAGCTCGGCTTCACGCCCGCCGAGATCAGCAGTTTTTACGAGAAGAAGATCATCTGATGATCGACCACATCGACCACATCGTCCTCACCACGCGCGACAAGCCGGCCTGCATCCGCTTCTACACCGAGGTGCTCGGCATGAAGCTCACGACCTTTCGCACGCCGACCGAGGAGCGCATCGCGTTCGTCTTCGGCGCGCAGAAGATCAATGTCCACGAGTGGGGGCGGGAATTCTCGCCGCGCGCGCACGTCGCCGCGCCCGGGACGCTCGACCTGTGCTTCATTGCTGCCGTTCCTCTGGAGGAAGTGATCCGGAACCTGGAGAGGGAAAAAATAAGAATCGAGGAAGGACCGGTGAAGAAGACCGGCGCGAAGGGCCCGATCCGCTCCGTCTACGTGCGCGACCCGGACCTGAACCTGGTGGAGATCTCGGTGTACGACAACAGCGACGCGCGCGGCCCGGCGGGCACCTGACGGCGGGGCAGGAGCCCGGCGTGCGGCCGGACTCCGGCCGCGACACCGACGTCACGAAATCGAGACCCTGAGTCCCTTGTCCTGAAGCGAGCGCACCAGCGCTTCGGTGTGCTCGCGGTCGCGCGTCTCGACGAGGAACTCGACCTCGGGCGTGCGCACGGACGCGGTGCCGAAGATCCTCTGGTGCTGCACTTCCACGATGTTGCCGCCCGCGTCGGCGATGCAGGTCGCGACCTTGGCGAGGCTCCCCGAGACGTCCTGCAGGGTGACGTGAAGCCGCACGAGGCGCGCGTCGCGCACCAGGCCGCGCATCAGGACCGAGGCGAGCACGCGGCTGTCGATGTTGCCGCCCGAAATGGGGATGCCGACGCGCTTGCCGGCGAAGCGCGCGCGATGGTCGAGCAGCGCCGCCAGCGCCGCGGCGCCCGCGCCCTCCGCGACGGTCTTCTCGATCTCGATCAGCGCCACGACCGCGCGCTCGATCGATTCCTCCTCCACCACCATCACGTCCTCGACGAGGCGCTGCACGACGCCGAAGGCGATGTCGCCGACGTCCTTCACGGCGATGCCCTCGGCGATGGTGTCGCCGCCGACGCGGATCGGCTCGCCCTTCAGCCGCTGCGACATCGACGGATAGGTCTTCGACTCCGCGCCGTGCACGAGGATCGCCGGCTTGAGGGCCTTCGCCGCGATCGCGATGCCCGAGATGAGTCCGCCGCCGCCGACCGGGACGATGAGCGCGTCGAGCCGCGGCTCGGCCTCGAGCATCTCGAGGCCGACGGTTCCCTGGCCGGCGATGACGCGCTCGTCCTCGTACGGGTGCACGAACACCAGGTGCTCGCGGCTCGCGCGGGCCTGCGCGTGCTCGCCGGCCTCGGCGAGCGACTCGCCGGCGAGCACGACCTCGGCGCCGTGGACGCGCGTGTTCTTGATCTTCGTGTTGGGCGAGCCCTTCGGCATGACGATGACCGCCGGGATGCCGAGGCGCGAGGCATGGTAGGCGACCGCCTGCGCATGGTTGCCGGCGCTCATGGCGATGACGCCGCGCCTGCGCTCCTCTTCCGAGAGCGACAGCAGCTTGTTCAGCGCGCCGCGCTCCTTGAACGACGCGGTGAACTGCAGGTTCTCGAACTTGAGGAAGACTTCCGCGCCGCTCAGCGCGGAGAGCGTGCGGCTGTGCACGAGCGGCGTCCGCTCGGTGGCGCCGGCGATGCGCGCGGCGGCGGCGCGGATGTCCTCGAGGCCGACCACGCGCCCAGTCTAGCGCAAGCCACTGTAGTCGTTCGGCTACACGGTTGCGCTGTAACAACCGCGCGCTCAGGGTGTGCGCCATGAAGGGGCCCGCGAAGCGCGTGCTGGTGGTGGAGGACAACCTCGACTCCGTGGAGAGCATGACGCTCGTGCTGCGCGACATGGGGCACCAGGTCGAGTTCGCGATCAACGGCTATGCCGCGCTCGACATCGCGCGCCGCATGCGGCCGGAGATCATCTTCCTCGACCTCGGGCTGCCCGGCATGGACGGCTTCGAGCTGTGCCAGCGCCTGAAAACCGAGGTCGGCCTCGAGGGCACGCGCGTCATCGTCGTGAGCGGCTATGGGCAGGACGAGTACCGCCGCCGCTCCGCGGAGGCGGGGTGCGAGCTGCACCTCGTCAAGCCGGTGAGCCCGCAGTTCCTGGAGAGCCTTCTCGGCACGGCCTAGCCCGGTCCGCTTGTCGGTAAAGAACGACAAGAGGCCAATATGACACGACTGTTAAATAAGGGGACGGTGATATCCGCCGCCCGGAGTGCTCCCTACCATGGGCCGGCCAACAAATAGCCGGGAGACCCCATGGGCGGTTCCATCCTCGTAGTCGAAGACGAACAAGCGATCCGCGACCTGCTCGCCGCGAACCTGCAGCGCGCCGGCTATCGCGTCATGTGCGCCGGAGACGTGCCGCAGGCCGAGGCGCTCGTGCGCGACTCGCGGCCGGACCTGGTTCTGCTCGACTGGATGCTGCCCGGCATCCCGGGACTGACGTTCGCGCGCCGGCTGCGCTCCGACTCGCGCACCAAGGACATCTCCATCGTGCTGCTCTCCGGGCGCGTGGAGGAGCAGGACAAGGTCACGGCGCTCGAGAGCGGCGCCGACGACTACGTGACCAAGCCCTTTTCCGCGCGCGAGCTGCTGGCGAGGATCAAGGCGGTCATGCGCCGGCGCGCGCCGCAGCTCGCCGACGACGTGGTCGAGGTCTCGGGCCTGCGCATCGACCCCGCCGCGCACACGGTGAGCGCGGGCGAGAAGCCGATCGACCTGTGGACCACGGAGCTCCGGCTGCTGCACTTCTTCATGACCCACCCCGGGCGCGTCTTCTCCAGGGCGAGGCTGCTGGACGAGGTGTGGGGCGAGCACGTGTTCGTGGAGGAGCGCACCGTGGACGTCCACATCCGGCGCCTGCGCCAGGCGCTCGCCCCGACGGGGCACGACAAGCTGATCGAGACGGTGCGCGGCACGGGCTACCGCTTCAAGCCCGAGGTCGACCTGGCGGCCGTCGCCGGGGCGCCGGCGCGCGTCGCGGCTACTCCACCGTCACTGACTTAGCGAGGTTGCGCGGCTTGTCCACGTCGTTCCCTCGCAGGAGGGCGGCGTGGTACGCGAGCAGCTGCAGCGGCAGGGTGCTCACGATCGGCGAGAGGACCGGCGGGCAGGCGTGCATGCGCGCCACGTGCACGCCCGGCGCGTCGGCGACGTGCGCCTCCCGGTCGGCCAGCACGTAGAGCTCGCCGCCGCGCGCCCGCACTTCCTGCAGGTTCGACTTCAGCTTGTCGAGCAGCGCGTCCTTGGGCGCGATCGCGATGACCGGCATCGCGCGGTCGACAAGCGCGAGCGGCCCGTGTTTCAGTTCCCCTGCGGCATAGGCTTCCGCGTGGATATAGGAGATCTCCTTGAGCTTCAGCGCGCCTTCCATGGCGATCGGGTAGTGGACGCCGCGGCCCAGAAAGAGCGCGTGCTCGCAGCCGGCGAACTTCGCGGCCCACTGTGCCATTTCCGGCTCCGTGCGCAGCGCGTTCGCGGCCGCGCCGGGCAGCGCGCGCAGGGCTTCGAGCATCCGGCTTTCCTGCTCGGCGGGCAGCCTTTTTCGCGTCTTCGCGAGAACCAGCGAAAGGACCAGAAGCGCGGACAGCTGCGCGGTGAACGCCTTGGTCGAGGCGACGCCGATCTCCGGGCCGGCGCGCGTGAGGAACTTCAGCCCGGCATGGCGCGTGAGGGACGATTCCGCCACGTTGCAGATGGCGAGCGAATGCGGGTGGCCGAGGCTCTTCGCATGCTGCAGGGCGGCGATCGTGTCCGCGGTCTCGCCGGACTGCGAGATCACCACCACCAGCGTGCGCGGGTCCGGCACCGTGTCGCGGTAGCGGTATTCGCTCGCGATCTCGACGCTGCACGGCAGGCCGGCCATGGCCTCGAGCCAGTACTTCGCGACGCAGCCCGCGTGGTAGCTCGTGCCGCACGCGAGGATCAGCGCGGCGTCGATTTTTTCCAGTGTTTCCCTGGCCTGGAAGCCGAACACCTCCGGGACGAGGCTCTGGGCGTTCATCAGGCGCTCGAGGGTCGCCTCGATGGCGGCGGGCTGCTCGAAGATCTCCTTCTGCATGTAGTGCCGGTAGGCGCCGAGCTCCATCGCGTCCGCGGTGAGCTGGCTCACGTGCAGCGGGCGCTCCACCCGGTGGCCGCGCGCGTCGACGATGCGAACGCTGCGCAGGGTGACCTCCGCGCAGTCGCCTTCCTCGAGGTAGATCATGCGGCGCGTCACCTGCAGGAGCGCCGAGGTGTCCGAGGCGGCGAAGTTCTCGTCCTCGCCCAGGCCGAGCAGCAGCGGCGCGCCCATGCGGGCGACCACCAGCTTTTCCTTGTCCTGCGACGAGATCACCGCGATGGCGTAGGCGCCGGTCAGTTCGCGAGCGGCTTTCCGGACGGCTTCGAACAGCCCGCTGCCGGAGGCGAGAAAGGAATGCACCAGGTGCGCGATCACCTCGGTGTCGGTGTCCGAGGTGAACTCGTAGCCGTGCGCGCGCAGCCGGGCGCGCACCTCGTCGTGGTTCTCGATGATGCCGTTGTGCACCACCGAGACGCCGCCCGAGACGTGCGGGTGGGCGTTGCGCTCCGAGGGCACGCCGTGGGTCGCCCAGCGCGTGTGGCCGATGCCGACGTTGCCGTGCAGGTCGTTGTCCCGGACCATCTTTTCCAGCTCGGCGACGCGGCCGGAGGCCCGCAGCCGCTGCAGGGTGCCGTTGATGACGGCGACTCCGGCCGAGTCGTAGCCGCGGTACTCGAGGCGCCGCAGGCCCTCGATCAGGATCGGGACGACGTTGCGCCGCGCTACGGCGCCGACGATTCCGCACATGAGGTCTTGGCTCCGGTTTTCCAGCGCAGCAGCGCGCCGGTGGCGAACGCCGCCGCCGCGTCGGCGACGAAGTCCATGAAGTCCGCGCTGCGCCCGGGGACGAAGGACTGGCGCAGCTCGTCGCAGAGCGCGACCGCGGTCGCGACGCCGACCACGAGCAGCGGCCGGCGGCCGTCGGTCGCGATCCACAGGAGCAGCGTGAGCGCCGCGTACGCGATGAAATGCCAGATGGCGTCGCCCGGCTCGAGCGGCGGGAAGGGCATCGCGGCGAGCGAGAAGATCTGCAGCGCGACGAGCCCGGCGCAGAAGAGGCACCAGTTTCTAATAAGCATTGCTGCCTTTCACGACGACCGCGAGGGTCTTGAGGATGATCTGCAGGTCGAGGAGCACCGACCAGTTGCGCAGGTAGGCGAGGTCGTACTCGACCCGCTTCTGCATCTTCTCCACGGTGTCGGTCTCGCCGCGCATGCCGTTCACCTGCGCGAGGCCGGTGATGCCCGGCTTCACCTTGTGCCGGATCATGTAGCCGCGGATCAGCTTGCGGTACATCTCGTTGTGCGCCACGGCGTGCGGCCGCGGTCCCACCACGCTCATGCGCCCCTGCATCACGTTGATGAACTGGGGCAGCTCGTCGAGCGAGCTCTTGCGCAGGAACGCCCCGAACCTCGTGATGCGGCTGTCGTTGCGCGTCGCCTGGCGCACCACGTCGCCGTCCTCGGCGACGGTCATGGTGCGGAACTTGTAGACGATGATCTTGCGCCCGTCGACGCCGTAGCGGCGCTGCTTGAAGAGCACCGGGCCGGGCGAGGAGAGCTTGACGCCGATCGCGATCAGCGCGAGGAGCGGCGCCACGAGCGCGAGGATGACGCCGCCGAGGAGGAAGTCGCTCGCCGTCTTCACCAGGCCGTTCATGCCGTAGAAGGGCGTCTCGCAGACCGCGACGACCGGCAGGCCGCCGATCGAGTCGACGCGCGCCTGGATCAGGTCGAAGACGAAGATGTCCGGCACGAAGTAGATCGACGCCGTGGTGTCGCGCAGGTCCTCGAGGAGCTTCAGGATGCGCGGCTGCGAGGCCATCGGCAGCGCGATGTAGATCGTGTCGACGCGGTTCGCCCGGCAGTAGTCGGCCAGGCGGGAGAGCGGGCCCAGGTTCTCCTTCGCCGGCACGCTCTGCGTGCGGCCGGAGGCGCGGTCGTCGAAGTAGCCGAGGAAGCGCACGCCGAGCAGGCGGTCGGCCTGCACGTGCCGCGCGAGCCGGCGCCCGAGGTCGTTCGCCCCGGCGATGACCGCGGTCTTGCGCAGCGCCTCGGTGGCGAGCACCCGGGGAAGGACCACCGGCAGCAGCCGGTGCGCCGCATAGAGCGCGACCGGCGTCGCCGCCGCCCAGGCGAAGAGCACGCGCGGATCGAAGGCGGGCAGCGTGTGCGAGGCCCAGCCGAGGAGGACGAGCAATGCCGCGATCACGATCCAGCCGGTGACGATGTCGAACGCGAGCCCGCCGGCGCTCGCCGAATCGCGCGCGAGGCTGCCCGGGAAGGTCATCGCGAAGACGAGCAGCGACAGGATCAGGCAGGAGCCGTCGAACGGCGCGCCGTACGCCGCGAGCGCGGCGACCAGCGTCCCGATGGCGACGACCGGGTCGACGGTCGCGCGGACCAGGGCGCCGCGCCCCGGCTGGCTCAAAAGCAGGCGCGTGCGCGGCTCGGAGGCGCGCGCTCGGATTTCGGGGGCGGCTTGCAAGGCCCTCGCAGCGTAGGGCAGTTGCGTTCATTGACGATGTTGCGCCCGCGGCGCGCGGATAGGCGCACCGGACTAGGGTTCGGCGGGTGGCGCCGAGCAACGACCGAGCGGGTGCATCTCCTATATTGGCCGCGCTCACTGGAGCCCAAGGACCTGACATGCGAGTGACAACCATAGAATCGCTTCACACCCCGGCTTCCGCTCCCGTGAGCGCCCCGGCGGCCGATCCGGCCGCCGACGCGCACTCCGCGGCGGCGGACTTCCTGCAGATCGAGTCGATCGTGCTCAACCTCGACGCGTCGCTGCGCGTGCACGCGCGCGCGCATTTCTTCAGCTGGACGCAGGGGCTACTGCAGAGCCTGATCCGCCACGAGCTGCTGGTGTGCGTGCTGTGCCACGGCAAGCCGCCGGTGTTCCGCGCCGACGGCTTCTCCATGACCACGCCCGAGCCGACGCTGTTCTCCGACATGTTCCTGCGCGACACGTCCGTCGCGCCGGCGCTGCTCAAGGCGTGGGAGGAGAGGCGCCACCAGCCCTTCTCCTTCGAGTGCGGGCCGGGCGCGCAGGGCAACCTGATCGGCAACGGCGGCTTCGCGCGCGAGATCGAGCGCCTGGGCGCGACCCAGCTCCTCGTCCACGGCCTCGCCGACAGCGACGGGCGCGCCCTCAGCCTGTTCGTCTTCGCCTGCCGGCCGGGCAGCGTCGCGGCGCGCCAGGCCTACCTTGCGCAGCTCGTCGTTCCCGCGATGCACGCCGCCTGGGCGCGCACGCAGGCGCAGAGGAACCCGGGCACGCTCGACAAGCCCTCGGGCCAGAGCGTGCTCACCGCGCGCGAGCAGGACATCCTGAAGTGGATCTACCTCGGCAAGTCGAACTTCGAGATCGGCGCCATCCTCAAGATCAGCCCGCTCACAGTGAAGAACCATGTGCAGAAGATCCTGCGCAAGCTGAACGTCGTGAACCGCACCCAGGCGATCGGCAAGGCGCTCGAGCTGCGGATCCTGAACACGTAGAAGCGGCTTTCCGCAAAAAAGCAAAAGGGCCCGCGGGCCCTTTTCTTTTTCTGTCCGTGAAGGAGCGATGCCCGGTCGCTGTTCGGCGACCCACTAGTCCGCCCGGCGTATCCCCGCGAGCGCGGCGCCGCCGGAGCGCCGTAATAGGACCCCCCTAGCATGCCGGGACGCTCATGAATCTCATCCGGTATCTCGTCTTCACGGCGCTCGTGCTCTTCGCGAGCGGCGCCGCCGACGCGGGCGAAGGCCTGCGCTTCGACCCGGCAGGCGCGGACCTGCGCTTCCAGTTTCCCGACGGGCTCTATGGCGCGGCGACGGCTCCGGCGGCGTTCTACTCCTTCTCGGACGTCTACCGCCTCACCGTCGCCGGGCCGCAGGCGGCGCTCGACGCCACCGGCGAGGCGGCGTTCGCCGACATCCCGATGCGCGTGGTCGCCGCCGAGACGCCGGTGGCGGCCTACGCGTTCTCGATCACCGCAGTGCGCCAGCCCGAGCGCTGGCTCCTCGTGCTCGCCGGCCTCGCCGCCGCAGCGTGGGTGGCGCGCCGGCGCCTCGTCCAGGCCATCTAGGGACGACCCCGCCCACCGATGCTCCGCTCCTGCGCCTTGGTCGTTTTCCTCGCCCTGAATTGCCTCGGCGTGGCGGCGTGCAGCCGCGGCGCCGGCGCACCCGAGGCCGAGGCGCGCCTCGCGGCGCGCGTGAACGGCGCCGAGATCGCGATCGAGAAGCCCGGGCCGCTCAACCGGCAGGCGGCGTCGCAGGCGCTCGAGCGCGTGATCGACCGCGAGCTCCTGGTGCAGAAGGCGCTCGCGGCGAAGCTCGACCGCGACCCGGACGTCGCGCGCGCGCTCGACAACGCGCGCCGCAAGCTCCTCGCCCAGGCCTACCTCGAGCGGCTCGGCGGCGCGAAGGTGCGCCCCGACGAGGTGCGCGCCTTCTACCAGGACAATCCGGCGCTCTTTTCCGAGCGGCGCATCTACCGCGTGCGCCAGCTCGAGATTCCCGCGGCGCTCGAGCGCACCGACCTGCTCAAGGCGGAGGCGGCGCGCGCCGCGGACCTCGAGGACCTCGTGCTCTGGGTGACGAACCGCGGCCTCAAGTACCGCATCGCGAGCCTGACCGAGCCGGCCGAAGAAGTGCCCCTCGCGCAGCTCGCCGAGCTCGCGCGCATGCGCGAGGGCGAGATCGCGGTGTTCGCCTCGGGCGCGGGCACGAGCGTGGTGCAGCTCGTGCACGCGCAGGAGGCGGCGCTGCCGCTCGAGCAGGCGGCGCCGGTGATCGAGAAGTTCCTCGCCGGGCGCAGGAAGCTCGAGCTCGCGGCCGCAGAGGTCAAGCGGCTGCGGGAGACGGCCAGCATCGAGTACGTAGGCGAATTCAAGAGGAATTGAGGGTTCGAACCGCATTTGACCGAAGCAATCGACTTAACGAAGAGGACACGATGAAGCGCATTCTGATCGGGTTGTTGTTGATGGCCGCGGCGCTGCCCGCATGGACGCAGACCCGCGAAAAGCTCGGCGTCGGCGACGCGGTGCACGTCACCGTGTTCCAGCAGCCGGATCTCACGACCGACGCTCGCATCTCCGAGCGGGGCACGCTCGCCATGCCGCTCGCCGGCGAGGTGAAGGTGGCGGGGCTGACGCAGAACGAGGCCGCAGCGCACATCGCGGACGCGCTGAAGAACGGCAAGTACCTCAAGCACCCGCAGGTGACGGTCGCGCTCACCACGGTGCGCAGCCGCCAGGTGTCGGTGCTCGGGATGATCGCCCGGCCCGGGCGCTATCCGCTCGACGACACGAGCATCCAGCTCGCCGACGTCGTCGCCGCGGCGGGCGGCATCGCCACCGGCGGCTCCGACACCGTGACGGTGATCCGCAACGGCGAGGCGCACAAGGTCGCGATGCTCGACAAGCCCTTCAGCCTGCAGAGCGGCGACACGGTGTACGTCGAGCGCGCCCCGGTGTTCTACGTCTACGGCGAGGTGCTGCGCGGCGGCGCGTACCCGGTGTCCCCGAACCTCACCGTGATGCAGGCGATTTCGCTTGGCGGCGGCATCACGCCGCGAGGCTCCGACCGGCGCGTCAAGCTCCGCCGCACCGGCCCGGACGGCAAGGTCGTCGAAACCGACGCCAAGCTGCAGGACATCGTGAAGGCGGACGACGTGATCTTCGTGAAGGAGTCCCTTTTCTAGGGAGAGAAATCCATGGACCTGAACCAATTCCTGCTAGCACTGCGCGCGCGCCGCAAGGCGTTCGTGCTGGTCATGGCGGCCACCATCGTCACCGCGGTCGTGGTGAGCCTGCTCGTGCCCAAGCGCTACGTCGCGACGACCACCGTGCTGATCGGCGGGCGCGACGAGCAAAGCATGACGAGCGAGACCTTCTCGCCGCGCGAGCGCCTGGGCTACCTGCAGACGCAGATGGACCTGATGACCAGCGGCCGCGTCGCGACGCGCGTCGCCCGCGAGCTGAAGCTCGCGCAGCGCCCCGGCGCGCGCGAGGACTTCGAGCACGACACCGGCGGCATCGGCGACATCAACGAGTGGATCGGCGCCGACCTGCTGAAGCACGTCAAGGTGGACAACTCGGCGAGCAACGTCATTACCCTCAGCTACACCGCGCCGAGCGCCAAGGACGCCTCCGACATCGCCAACGGCTTCGCCCGGGCGTACATGGAGACCAGCCTGCAGCTGCGCACCGAGCCGACGCGCGAGGCCGCGGCGTGGTTCGAGGACCAGCTGAAGGGGCTGCGCGCCGGCGTCGAGAAGGCGCAGGCGAGGCTCACCGCGTACCAGAAGGAGAAGGGGCTGATCGGCGTGGACGAGCGCGGCGACATGGAGTCGACGCGGCTCGCCGAGCTCTCGACCCAGCTCCTCACGGCGCGCAACGCCACCTATGAGGCGCAGTCGCGCTACAAGAACGCCTCGGAGGTGATCGAGAAGGGCGGCTCGCCGGAGTCGATCCCGGAGGTGATGTCGAACAGCGCCATCACCACCGCGAAGTCCGACCTGGCGCGCGCCACCGCGAACCTCGAGCAGCTCGCGAACGACCTCGGCCCCAACCACCCGGCGTTCATCCGGGCGCAGGGCGACGTCCAGGCGGCGCGCGAGCGCCTCGCCGCGGAGACCCGCAAGGCCGTGAGCGGCCTGCAGAACGCGGTGCTGCAGAGCCAGAAGCGCGAGACCGAGCTGAAGAACGCGCTCGCCGCGCAGCAGGAGCGGCTGATCACCATGCGCGACGCGCGCGTGCAGCTCGCGGTGCTCACGCGCGACCTCGAGTCCACGCAGCGCGCCTACGACACCGCGCTCACCCGCTACATGACGAGCAAGGTCGACAGCGCCGCGCGCACCACGAACGTGTCGCAGCTCACCGCGGCGGCGCAGCCGGTCGGGCCGTCGTATCCGAAGGTGCCGCTCATCGCCGGCCTCTCGGTGGTGGTGGGCGCGCTGTTCGCCGCCGGCGTCGTGTTCCTGCTCGAGACGATGGACCGCCGCGTGCGCTCGCGCAGCGACCTCGAGTCGCGGCTCGCCGTGCCGATCCTCGGCCGCCTTTCCAAGTGGCACCCCGCGGGCGGCCGGCTGCTGCCGGCGCCGGCGCGTCCCGCCCACGCCCTTCCGCATCCCTGGTGAGGAGTACTAGACATGCTTGCTAAACAGACCGACAACGTGCTGCCCCTGGAGCCGAGCAGCAGCACCCGCACGCCGGCGCCGACCGGCCGCCACATCGGCGCCATCCTCATGGACGAGGGCAAGCTGACCCCGTCCGACGCCGAGCAGGTGCTTGCGCGCCAGCGCGAGCTCGGCTGGCGCTTCGGCGAGGCCGCGATCGAGCTCAACCTGATCACGGACTCCGACCTGCGCCACGCGCTCGCCAAGCAGTACGAGTTTCCCTACCTGGTCTCCGGCCCGGAGGGCGTGAGCAAGGAGCTCATCGCCGCCTGGGATCCATTCAACCCGGTGGTGGAAGAGCTGCGCGGCGTGCGCACCCAGCTCCTCATCCGCTGGTACAACCCCGACGCCGGCCGCAAGACGCTCGCCGTGACGAGCCCCGGCAGCCGCGAGGGGCGCAGCTTCATCGCCGCGAACCTCGCCGTGGTGTTCTCGCAGCTCGGCAGCCGCACGCTGCTGATCGACGCCGACCTGCGCGCGCCGCGGCAGCAGAGCATCTTCAACATCTCGGACCGCTTCGGCCTGTCCTCCGCGCTCTCGAACCGCGCGGACCTGTCCTCCGCGGTGCCCGTCCCCGGGCTGACGGGCCTCTCGGTGCTGCCGGCGGGGCCGCTGCCGCCGAACCCGCTCGAGCTGCTCTCGCGGCCGGGCTTCGCGGCGCTGCTCGGCAAGGCGCAGCAGGAGTACGACGTGATCCTGCTCGACACGCCGGCGGCCACCGCCTACGCGGACGCGCAATGCGTCGCGTTCCGCGCCGGCGACGCGCTGCTGCTCTCGCGCAAGGACCACACGCGCCTCGGCGACACCGAGCGCGCGGCGCGCGAGCTCTCCGACGCGAGCGCCCGCATCGTCGGCACGGTGATGAACGCGTTCTAGCGGGCCGGCGTGAAGAGACCCGATCGCAAGCTGGCGCTCGCCGCGGCGGCCCTGATGGTCGCCGCGGCGGCGGCCGCCGCCGCCGTGGGACCGCAGGGCGCTCCCGAGCGCGCCGCGGGCGGCCTGGAAGCCTTCGACAACGGAGACGCCGTCATGCCGTATCTGGTGCAGAAGAGGCTCGTTTCCTGGGGAGACCGCTGAGATGGCCTATGCCTCGCCTGTCGCGCGCGCGCCGGCGGAGCGCAGCTTCGTCCCCGCCCTCGCGGTCGCCGGGCTCGCGCTGCTCGGCGTGGTGGGCGGCGTCGCCCTCGCCGTGGGCGAGCTCGACGCGCTGTTCGTCTCGCTTTCGGTCATCGGCTGCCTCGCGGTGTTCGTCGACTTCCGCGTCGGCGCCGTGCTCCTCATCCTGCTGCTGCCCATCGAGCCGACGGTGTACATGCCGCACTCGATCGGCGGCCTGACGGGCCTCAACCCGATCAACCTGCTCGAGGCGGCGACGCTGCTCTCGTTCGCCTTCCGCAGGGACAGCCGGCTCTCGAAGTTCGTGCCGGGGCGCGTGTTCTGGCTCTACCTCGTGCCGATCTTCATCGGCGGCCTGCTCGGCGCGCGCCATGTGAATGACATCCCGGCCGCGTTCTTCGACACCGGCGGCATCAACTTCACCGACGCCGGCGGCTACCTGCGCGACATGATGGCGAAGCCGCTCACCATGGTGCTGGTCGCGCTGCTGCTCGCCGCGGCGGTGGAGCGCTCGAAGAAGCCCGAGACCTTCCTCATTCCGTTCATCGCCTCGGTCTGGATCATGGCGCTGCTCGCCATCCAGTTCGTGGCGTTCTCGCACATCAGCCTCTCGGAGCTGTCCGCGGCCGGCGAGCGCGGCTTCTTCTCCGCCATCGGCGTGCACGCGAACGAGCTCGGGCGCCTTTTCGCGGTCGCCTACGCGCTGCTCCTTTTCGTCTGGTGGGAGTCGAAGAACGGCCTCCTCAAGACCGTGCTCCTCGCGACGATGGGCGTGCTCGCGCTCGCGCTGCTCCTCACGTTCTCGCGCGGCGCCTTCCTCGGCTTCGTCATCGTGAACGTGCTGTTCCTCCTCTGGAAGTTCAACATGCGCACGCTCTCGCTCGCGCTGCTCGCGGCGGTGGTGGGCCTCATGTTCATGCCGGGCGCGGTGGTCGACCGGGTCATGATGGGCTTCAGCGGCGGCGGCAACCTGAACGACGTGAGCGCCGGGCGCCTCGACGGCATCTGGCTGCCGCTTCTCCCCGAGCTCTTCAAGAGCCCGGTGTGGGGCAGCGGCCTGGGCTCGACCATGTGGTCGAACGCGATGCGCAACGGCCTCATGCTCCTCGTCGGCCACCCGCACAACGCCTACATGGAGGCGGTGCTCGACATGGGCCTCGTCGGCCTCGGCCTGATCTGCGCCTTCTACTTCGGCGTCTGGCAGAAGCTGCGCGAGCTCGGCAGCAACATGTACCTCTCCCCGGAGATGCGCGGCTTCTTCCAGGGCGCGGCGGCGGGCCTGGTTGCCTTCGCCATCACGAACTGGGCCGGCAGCTCGCTCGTGCCGCGGCCGGAATACGCCTTCCTCTGGCTCGCGATCGGCATGATGTACGGCCAGCTCGCAAGGAAGCCGGCGCAAAGCTGATGTCCACGGCGACGCTGTTGCGACAGGGCGCCGCTGCACGGGAGCGCCCGGGCGAAGCGCGGTCTGAAATTTCCCGCGCGCCGCGCGCCCGGCCGCACGTCTGCTTCGTCGCGCCGCACGCCTGGCCGGTGTTCTCGCGCGACCCCGCGATCCAGGTGGTGGGCGGCGCCGAGGTGCAGCAGAGCATCCTCGCGCGGCTCTTCCAGCGCGCCGGCTACCGCGTCTCGATGGTCACGCTCGACTTCGGCCAGCCCGCGCGCGTCGAGGTGGACGGCGTGACGGTGCACAAGACCTACCGCGCCGAGGCCGGCCTGCCGGTGGCGCGCTTCCTGCACCCGCGCCTCACGAGCACCTGGCGCGCGCTCGCCGAGGTGGACGCCGACATCTACTACCACCGCTCCTCCGCGATGCTCACCGGCATCGTCGCCGAGTTCTGCCGCCGGCGCGGCAAGCGCGCGGTGTATGCCGGCGCCTCGGACATGGATTTCGTCCCGGGCCGGGAGCAGATCCGCTTCCGGCGCGACCGCTGGCTCTACCAGCACGGCCTGCGCACCGTGGACGCGATCGTGGCGCAGAACCAGCGCCAGGTGGACACCTGCCTCGAGCACTACGGGCGCAGCGCGGTGCTCATCCCGAGCTGCTACCACCTGCCGCCGGACGCGCGCCCGGGAAGCGGCGACACGGTGCTGTGGTGCGGTACGGTGCATACGTACAAGCGGCCCGAGCTCCTGCTCGAGCTCGCGCGGCGCCTGCCGCACCGCAAGTTCGTCCTCGTGGGCGGGCAGGGCGTGGACGAGACGCAGACCGCGCCGTACTACCGCGGCATCCTCGGCGAGGCGCGCGCGCTGGGCAACGTGCACGCGACGGGCTTCCTGCCGCTCGCGCAGGTCGAGCCGCACTTCGACCGCGCCCGCGTCTTCGTGAACACCTCGGAGTACGAGGGCATGCCCAATACCTTCATGCAGGCCTGGGCGCGCGGCATCCCGACCGTCGCCACGGTCGATGTCGGCGCGCGCAGCGGTCCCGACGGGCGCGGCGAGCTCATCTACCGCCAGTTCAGCAGGGTGGAGGAGGCCGCCGAGGAAATCGAGCGCCTGTTCGACGACCGCCTCTACTGGCAGCGCGCCTCCGCGCGCGTGCGCGAATACTTCGAGGCGACCCACTCCAGCGCGGAAGTGCTCGCGCGCTACACGCGCCTCTTCGAGAGCCTGGCGTGACGAGCGTCGCGATGACCGTCGAGCGGCTCAAGCGCCGCGCGCTCTCGCTCGGCGCGGTGAAGACCTTCGACTACGCGATGCAGTTCCTGCTGCCGGTGGTGCTGGTGCGCTGCCTCGACGCGGAGACCTTCGGCGAATACCGCCTGCTCTGGCTCGCGGTCGGCACCGTGATGTCGCTCGCGCCGCTCAACATCCCGCAGAGCCTGTACTTCTTCCTGCCGCGCTCGGCCTCGCGGCTGCGCCGCGTGTACCTGATGAACACGCTCGCGTTCCTCGCGGTGACCGGCCTGCTCGCCGCGTGGGCGGTGAGCGCGTGGGATCCGTGGCGGCCGGCGGCGATCGCGCCGCTCGCGCGCTACGGGGTCGCGGTGCCTCTCTTCGTGCTGCTCTACGTGATCACCTACACGCTCGATTTCCTGCCGACGATCGAGGAGCGGATCCGCCTGCAGGCGATGGTCACCGTCGGGCTGTCGGCGACGCGCGT
>Ga0070741_10009155_pt1 | contig 19424 bp, 12 predicted proteins | sample Coa_R1_4_FD_66440 | JGI IMG/M metagenome (GOLD analysis project Ga0070741, IMG submission 66440) | Surface soil microbial communities from Centralia Pennsylvania, which are recovering from an underground coalmine fire - Coalmine... | ecosystem: Environmental > Terrestrial > Soil > Unclassified ...
ACAGCCTAGCGTATCACCCACGCTGGACCAGGAAGGGCAAGCCATGGCGAACAGCACGACAGCCAGCCGGAACGGCATCCCGCTGCTACGACGGGCCGACAGCGACCAAGGCGCGGGAGCAGCCTCCCGGCCGGCTCCGCACGAAGGGATAAGCACAGCCGTGCCTGGCCGTCCGCTGACCATGCGGGCCGTCATCCAGGACGGCTACGGCGCGCCGGAGCGGGTGCTCCGGCTCGACGAGGTCCCCGTGCCGCCGGTCGGCGCCGGCGACGTCCTGGTCCGGATGCGGGCCACCAGTGTCAACACTCCGGACTGGGCCACCGTCACCGGAGTGCCGTACGTCGGGCGCCTGGCCTCCGGGCTGCGCCGGCCGAAGCGCGCTGTCCGCGGCAGCGATGTCGCTGGCGTCGTGGAGGCCGTTGGCGGGCGGGTCACTGGCCTGGTTCCCGGCGATGAGGTGCTCGGGTCCACCTGGTTCCTGGCCGGCGCATTCGCTCAGTACGTGGTCGTGCCGGCCGCCCAGCTCATCAGGAAGCCCGCCGGGCTCACGTTCACCGACGCCGCGGCGGCGGTGATGACCGGGCTCGCCGCGCTGGTCGCCATGCGCGACGTGGCCCAGGCGGGCGCAGGCATGCGCGTCCTGATCAACGGCGCCTCGGGCGGGGTCGGGACGATGGCGGTCCAGATTGCCAAGGTGCTAGGGGCGGAAGTCACCGGCGTGTGCGGCACTGCCCGCAACATCGAGCTGGTCCGGTCGCTCGGGGCCGACCACGTCATCGACTACACGAAGGAGGACTTCACCCAGAGCCGGCAGCGTTTCGACGTCGTGCTCGACAACGTGCTGAACCACCCGCCGAGGGCTTCCGCGCGGGTGCTGGCGCCGAACGGCGTGCTCATCCCGAACAGCATCGGCTACACCGGCGGCCTTTTCGCCGGCCTGCCCAGGATGGCGCGAGCCGTGCTGATGGGGCGGCTCGGCTCCACTACCGTACGGCTCGTGTCCCCTGCCGTGAACCGGGAGAACCTGGATGCGCTGGTCAGGCTGCTCGAATCCGGCGAGATCAGGGTGGTCATCGACAAGACCTACCCGCTCGACCAGGCAGCGGGCGCCGTCACGCACATGCTGGAGCATCACCCCAGCGGCAAGATCGCCATCACGGCATAGCGAGCGTCTGAGATTGCGGTTCCCGGCATCCGCGGGGCATGATCAACGAGGTGATGCAGCCGAGGGGACGCCTCGCCACCCGCCGGATGTCCGCGCACTGGGTCGTGCTCGCGGCCGCCGCGCTGACCACGCTGGTGGCGGCCGTGATCGGGGCAGCGCTGACCGTGTTCGCCGGCCAGGCGCTCCCGCTCGCGGCCCGCCACGACCTGTCGTCCGCATCCGGCACCGCGCTGTTGATCTCCGGGCCGGTGAGCAACGGCCAGGTGGCGTCGACGGCGAGAACGCTGCGGACGGATGTCAGGCAGTCGCTGCCCGGGGTGCCGTTCGGGTTCTGGTCGGGTACGTGGTCCGACACGCTGAGCCTGGTGCCTGGCGCGCTGCCCGCCCGGCCGGCCAGCGCGGGCAAGGGGAGCATTCCGCGCCTCGTGGCCGCGGCGCTGGGCGGTGTCAGGAGCCATGCGGTCCTGGTCGCGGGCCACTGGCCGGGCGCGCCAGCCAGCTCAGCGTCCGCTACCCGCCCGGCGTCAGGCACCACCGGGTCTGAGGCGGCGGACCCGGTTCCCGCGGCCCTCCCGGCGGCTGCGGCGGCACTGCTGCACGTCTCGCCCGGCGACGTGCTCAGGCTCAGGTACGGAGGCAACCGCGCCGGGGTCAGCTTCCGGCTCACCGGCCTGTTCACGCCGCGCAAGCTGTCCGGTTCCGCCGCCGCGTACTGGTCGATGGGAACGATCGGCGCCGGCGGGTCAAGCACCGCGAGCGGATACACAACGTACGGGCCGCTCCTGGTCAGCCCGGCCGCCTTCGGGCCCGCGCTCACGGCGGACAGCGGGACCTGGCTCGCCCAGCCGGACATGGTGAAGTTCACCGACACCGACCTGTCCGCGATCTCGGGCGACCTGTCAGCGTTCGAGCAGGCGATACAGAGTTCCTCGACGCTGAGCGGCATGCAGGTGTCGACGACCCTGCCGGCCGTGCTGAGCGCCACCGCCAGCAACCTGTCCGTCGCCCGGTCGCTGCTGGTGATCGTGGCGCTGCAGCTCCTGGTGCTCGCGGTCGCCGCGCTGCTGGCCACGGCCCGCCTGCTGGCCGCCCAGCGGGAGGGCGAGACGGCGCTGCTCAACGCGCGCGGCGCCGGCCGCTGGCAGCTCACCCGGCTGACCGCGGCCGAGGTGATCCCGCTGTGCGGCCTCGCCGCCGTCATGGGCGGGCTCGCCGGGATCAGGCTGGCCGCCCTGCTCGCCACCGCCGGCCCGCTGCGGAACGCGGGCATCCATCTGCCCGGGCCGAGCCTGCTGACCGGAAGCGCCAGCCTGGCCGGAAGCGCCAGCGCCGCCGCGTCGGGAAGCGCCGCGGGAACCTGGCTGGACGCGGCCGCCGCGGCCCTCGTCGTCGCGCTGGTTGCCAGCGGGGCGATGCTCGGCCCCGTGCTCGGCACCGGTCCGGCGATGACGGAGGCCCGGGCCCGGCGCGGCCGGCCGGCCATGATCGCGGGTGCCACCCGGGGCGGCGCGGACCTGGCCCTCGTGGTGCTGGCGTTCCTCTCGGGCTGGCAGCTGCGCCGCTACTCCGCGGCGAGCACCGGCCCGGACACCATCATCGACCCGGTGCTCGCGCTCGCCCCCGCGCTGGCGCTGGCCGGCGGAACGGTCATCATGCTGCGGCTGCTGCCCGCCGCCGCCCGGGCCGGGGACCGGCTCGCCGGACGCGGGCGGCGGCTGACCGCATCGCTGGCCGGCTGGCAGGTCAGCCGGCAGCCGCTGCGCCAGGGCGGCGCCGCGCTGCTGGTGGTGATGGCGGCCGCCACCGGAACCGTTGCCCTGGCCCAGCACGCCAGCTGGACCCGGTCCGCCAGCGACCAGGCCTCGTTCGCCGCGGGCGCGGACGTCCGGGTCGACCTGTCCGACCCGCCGCCCCTGGGCCGGGTAGGCGCCATCGCCGGTGCCGTCGGCGTCCGGAACGCCATGGCGGCCTCCTCTACCCCCGGCGCGACGGCCGACACGACACCAGGGGAGCTGCTGGCGGTCGACGTGAGTTCCGCCGCCGGCACCGTCCGGATGCGTCCCGACCAGGCAGGAACCGGAGAAAGGGCGCTCTTCGGGAAGATCACGCCCAAGACCCCGCCCGGCACCGCACTACCCGGCCGCCCGGGCGCGATCATGTTCCGGGCCGCCATCGGGCAGGCGGGGGGTACGACCTCGAGCATCCTCGCCGCCGAACTCGGGCCGGTCGCCGTCACGGTCACCGTCGCCGACGGCAGCGGCGACACGTACCAGCTCAGCGCGGGCACGCTGCCCGCCGACGGCCGGGATCACACCCTGACGGCACCGCTCGGCGGCGACCAGGTCAGTTACCCGCTGCGCCTGCTCCAGGTCCAGGCCCGCTACGAGATGCCGCTGAAGCAGAACGCGGTGCTGACGCTCACCGAGACCGGCCTCCCGCTGTCCGGCTGGCAGCCGAGCGCGACGTCGCCGGACCTCGAGGGCCTCCAGCAGGATCAGCAGACATACGGCCCTTCCGCCCTGCCGTCCACCGATACGTGGCAGGCCAGCGGGGACGCCGCGACGTTCAGCTTCGGCTCCGGGTACGGCCAGGACCAGTCCCTGGACGGCCCTCCCTCCACCGCGCCGACCAGCGCGCAGGTAACCCTCAGCGCTCCCGCCGAATCGGCTGCGACCCCTCTTCCGGCGATCGCCACCAGCGCGTTCGCGGACGGGAACGCCGTCGGCCCCGGATCGGTCGTGCAGGCGTTCGTCAACGGCGCCCAGTTCCCGGTCACGATCGTCGCGGTGGTGAAGACTTTCCCCACGGTCCCCGCCGCCTCCGGGGCGATCATCGCCAACCTGTCCTCGGTGCAGCTGCGGCTCGTCACCCAGGCGGCGGCGCCACTCGCCGTCACCGAGTGGTGGCTGAGCACCTCCGGCCATCAGATCCCGGCCGGCCTGGCCCGGACGCTCCCGGCGGGCACCGAGATCACCGGCGCCGCGCAAGTGGCGGCGGCGCTGACCGGTGACCCCCTGTCGGCCGCCCCGCAGGAGGCACTGCTCACCCTCGCCGCCGCGGCGGCGCTCCTCGCCATCACCGGGTTCTGGGTGTCGATCACCTCGAACGTCCGGCAGCGCCGGGCCGAGACCGCGCTGCTGGCCGCGCTCGGCGTCAGCCAGCGCTCCGCGGCGCTGCAGCTGTGCCTGGAGAAGCTGATGCTCAGCCTGCCCTCGGCCCTGCTCGGCCTCGTCCTGGGAACCGTGGTCGCCCGGCTGCTCGTGCCCGCCGTCACCCTGAACAGCGCCGCGGCGCAGCCCACCCCGCCGCCGCTGACGCTGTATGACCTGCCCCAGACGCTGCCGCTGGCCGCGGCCATCGCCGTCCTCCCCGCGCTCGCCACGGCCCTGATCATGATCAGGCGCCCGGACCCCGCGGCCGAACTGCGTGCGGCGGAGGCGGCATGACCATGCAAGCTGGACGCGTGCCAGCGCTGACGAGCACGGGCAGGCGCCTCACTGGCACGGGCTCGTTCGCGACGCTGGCGCTGGCGCTGCTCGTCTTCGGCTGCGTGCTCGCCGCCACCGCCGGGCCCCGCCAGGCGCTGGCCGTCCGGACCCAGGCGCTGCGCCAGGACATCGGCACCCTCCCGGCATCGGGGCAGACGGTCACGGTGAGCAGCAGCTGGAACTCGTTCACGAACGGCGGAGCCATACTCCAGCAGTCCGTCCTGGACGACAGCGACCTCGGTGACATCGACGTCCAGCTCAACGCCGACTTCAACCACGGTGCCGTACACATGGCCCCGGTCCCCGCGGACTGGGCCGCCATGACCACCGTCCCGCAGACCACGTCCCTGGAAAACGCCGGCGACGCGGTCCGGGTGGAACTCAGCCTCCGCGTCCCGGAGACCGGCTACCTCCAGGTGCTCGCGGGAAACCTCGACGCCCCGGCCGCGAGGAACCGCGCCTACGGCTTCCCCACCGTGATCAACGTGGCGGTGACGCACCAGACCGCGAAACAGCTCGGCCTGAAGGTCGGCTCGGCGGTGACCACCGGCGGCATCCCCATCCCGTCGCTCGGCAAGAACATGCCGGTCAGGTACAGAGTCGCCGCGATCGTGGCGGAAAGGCAGCCCGCTTCGCCCTTCTGGCAGGACGACCCGGCCATGTCGGCGCCCTCCCTGATCCAGCCGAGGCAGAACCCCCCTCCGTACTGGATCGCCGGCGCGTTCGCGCTGCCCAGCGAGACCGCCGCGATCCAGACGGACTACGGCAGCCGGTCCCTGAACCTGCAGTGGGTGCTGCCGGTGAGCCTGGCCGGGGTAGCTGGCGACCAGGCCCAGCCGCTGGACGCGGGACTGACCTCCCTCACGTCGCGGAGTCCGAAACTGACCGGCAAGTTCGCGACCGCAGCGTACGGGCTGACGGTCAGCACGGGCCTGCAGCAGGTGCTGGGCACGTTCCTCGACACCGCCGCCTCGGTCGACGTGCTGCTGTGGCTGCTGTACATGAGCCTGGCGGTGACGGCCGCCGTGGTGCTGCTCCTGGCCGCACGGATGACCGTCATGCGCCGCTCGCCGGAGTTCGCCCTGCGCCGGGCGCGCGGCGCTTCCCTGCTCCAGACCGGGCTGACCGCTGCCCGCGGGACGCTGATCAGCTGCCTCCCGGCCGCCGTCCTCGCGGGCGTGGCCGCCGTGCTGCTGGTGCCAGGACCGGCACCGCCCGGCGGGTGGTGGCCGGGCCTGGCCGTTCTGGCCGTCGCCATCGCGGCGCCGGCGGCGATCGCCGTCTGGCAGCAGCGGCTCCCCCGGTCGGCTGGCGGCCGGGCCTCGGGCGGCTACTCCCGGCCTGGCCAGCCCAGCCTGGGGTACGGCGCGCTGAACTACGGCAGGCGCGGGAGGAGACGGTTCCTGGCCGGCCCCCGCCTCGTAGCCGAGCTGACGCTCATCGCCGCCGCGATCGCGGGCATCGTCGTGTTCCGGCAGCAAGGGCTGCAGCCCGGCACCGGCGTGGACTTCTACACCAGCACCGTCCCGGTGCTGGTGGCCATCCCCGCCGTCATCATCGTGCTGCGCGTCTACCCGCTCATCCTCCGGGGGCTGCTCAAGGGTGCGGCCCGGGGGCGGAGCGCGGCCGGCTTCCTCGGCCTGGCCCGCGCCGCCCGGACGGCGCTCACCCCGGCGCTACCCGCGTTCGCGCTGGTGCTCGCGATCACCGCTGCCGCGTTCACCGGGATGGTCCGCGACGCGGTCACCTACGGCGAGGTCAGCGCCTCCTGGCAGACCGCCGGCGCCGACATCGCGATCAGCGATGTCGCCGCGGGCGGCTCCATCTCGGCTGCGGCCCAGCACGCGCTCGCCGCTGTGCCGGGGGTCGAGCACGCGGCGACGGTGACGGACTGGCAGCTGGACGCACCGGACGGATCACCGCTGACTGCCCTGGCCGTCAGCCCCGCCGCCTACGCGGCGCTGGTCGCGTCGGAACAGGGCTGGCCGGCCGTGAAATCCGGGCTGCTGGACGGAAACGGGGTGCTCGTCTCGCCGCAGGCGCTGAAGAGCTTCGACGGCAGCAGGACCCCGGTACTGACGCAGGACAAAGGCGTCGCGCCGCTCCGGGTCCGGGTCGCCGGTGTCCTGTCCGGGACTCCCGCGCTCCCGGCCGGCGGCGCTTTCGTCCTGATGTCCGACGCCCTGGCCTCCCGCCAGGCCGCCGTCACGCCGAACGTGATGCTGCTCAACGGGCCGGGCATCGACACCGCTCGGGCGACCGCGCTGGTGAGCAAGGTGGTGCCGGCGGCAGGCACTGTGATCCGTTCGGAAATACTGGGATCGCTGACCGGCGCACCGGTGCAGCAGGGCGCCTTCGGGCTGTTCATCCTGGCCCTGGTGGCCGCCGCCGGGCTCGGGCTGGCGGTGATGCTGCTGCAGCTGGCCCTCAGCGCCGCCGACCGGGAGGCCGCGCTCGCGCGGCTGGCGACGATGGGACTCGGGCCGGGCCAGCGGGCCCGGCTGGTGCTGCTTGAGGTACTCCCGGCCGTCCTCGCGGCGGCGGTCGCGGCGGTCGCGTGCGCACTGCTGCTGCCGCGGATCGTCGCGCCCGCGATCAACCTGTCGGTCTTCACCGGCACCACGGCGGCGGGATCGGCCGTGCGCGTCCCGCTCACGACCGACGTGGCGTCGTTCCTGCTGCCGATCGCCGGGCTGGTGCTGGTCGCGGCGGTGACGCTGGGAATCGAGATACAGGCCCGGTGCGGCGTCGCGGCCACCCTGCGCCGAGGTGAATGAGCTGACCGAGCTCGAGGCGCTTCTGGCGCCAGGGACGGCCGGCTTCGGTGCTGAGACGCTGATCATGTGCGGCTGGTGCGGATCTGCAGCCCGGAAGAGTGCAGGCCGGGTGTTCGGCGGTCTTCTGAGCTGTTGCGGGCGGGCCGCGTCCATACTGGTCAGGTGAAGCCCGAGCCCGGTTCCTTGGCGGAGTACTTCGATGGCTGGTACGCCGATATGACCGGGTCGCCGGTCAAGGACGAGATCCAGCAGCGCCATCTGGGCCTGCCGCCGCGGCTGCTGTCCACGAGCCTGCTTGGCTGGCACGGGATCGCCGAGGCCGCCGAAGGGCTGCGCCTGGTTCCCGGCGACACGCTCGTGGACCTGGCCTGCGGCCGCGGTGGCTACGGCCTGGAGATCGCCGCTCGCGCCGGGGCCCGGCTGGTGGGGATCGACTTCTCTGCCGAGGCGGTGCGCCAGGCTCGCGAGCAGGCGCGGCGGCTCGGCGCAGAGGCGGACTTCCGCGTCGGCGACCTGGCCGCAACCGGGCTCGACGCCGGGTCGGCCGGCGCTGTCTTGTGCGTCGATGCGATCCAGTTCGCGGTGCGGGCGGATGCGGCCTACGCCGAGATCCGGCGGGTCCTAGCGCCGGGCAGGCACGCGGTGCTGACCTGCTGGGAACCTCTGGACCGGGATGACAAGCGCCTGCCCGGACGACTGCGGCAGGTGGACTTGAGAGCGGGACTGACCGCTGCCGGGTTCAGCGGCGTCGAGGTGCGTGATCGCCCTGACTGGCGGGCATGCGAGCGAGCCATGTGGGAGGAAGCCGCGGCGCTCGACCCCGGTGGTGACCCGGCGCTGTGCTCGTTCCACGAGGAGGGCGTGCGCGCCCTGGAGATCTTCGGGCTGGTCCGCCGGGTCATAGCCACCGCCAGCGCACCCTAGGCCACCATGCAGTCAGCTTCCGTCGCCGGCCGGCTCATTCTGGTCAGCCGCCATCCGCGAACTCCGCGACCCAGGTGCCCCGGCGACGAGGGAAGGCTCACCCGGCGACGACCGGACCGCTCGGCGCGCCGAGCTGCCCCGGCCGGCCGCGTCCCGGCCCCGGGGGCCGATGCCAGGCCGGGTAGGGCAGGCCGCACCACAAGTGGGCGGCACACCCCCGTGACCAGCACCCGCGTGTAACGCAACGATGAGCGGCAGAGCCCGCGCCTTTCCGAACATCCCGGTCCTGAGACCCGGTCGGACTGAACCCTGAACGCGCGGTGTGCACACTCGATCGAGCTGGAGGGTTCTCCTTGCGCAGCCTCATATCACCGTCGGGATCCGCAGGTTTCCCCGCGCGCGCAGTCGCTGTACTCACTGCCCTCGCTGGCGCTCTCGTCGCAGCTCTGGTCTTCGCGCCTGGCCTCCTGGCGGCACTCGGCCGGGATAGCGACCTCGCCGATAGGCACAATCTCGTCGATGACTCACGCGACGCGTTCCTCGGGTATTGGCGTGCCGGGAAAGAGAATTTCTCCCCGGAGCTGCAGGGGGTTGTCGACTACTGGTTCCGTTACAACGCGGCGAGGGCGGTGATCGCTTCGCTCCTGCTGATCGTCCTCGTTGCGCTCGGCTTTCTTGTCTGGAAGGCGTTCCTGACCGATAGTCCTGGAATGGCAAGGAGGGCGGCTCTTGCGTCGGCCGGCGTATTTGTGTCGGGGCTCGCGCTATTCGCTTTGTGGACCGCGGTGGCCAGTATCCAGGGTGCGGCGGCGCCGTTCGCCGCGCTCCTGCCGGTGCTGGGGGTAGGCGCCGCCCCCCGCGGCGGAACGCTGGCCGATGCAGTCGGCCAGATCAAGCGGCAACTGACTCACTTTACGGGCGGGAGTGAGCACGCTCGTCCTGCCCTTGACGGGATAGTCAGTGATTACGTCCGGTTTCACGTGGTCCACGTGATCGCGGCGGCGCCTATCGCACTCGTCTTCATGGGCGCGGGCGTGGTGTTGTGGACGAGGGCGAGGAAGGGATCGCCTGACCGGCGTACAAGGCGCACATTGAGATCGTTCGCCGTTTCAGCGGTATTGTTGTCGCTTTTCTTCATTTTCATCCTTGTAGCGAACGTGGATACCGCAGCAAATCCTGAGCCAGGACTCCTGGCTTTTTTCAACGGCAGCTGGTGATGCACCGTCGCAGGCAGCCGGCAGCTGGACGGCCACGGGTTACTGGCCCTAGTCCCAGCAGAGGCAGAAGGGCTTGCCGACCGGATCGGCGTAGACCCGCCAGTTCACCCCGCCGGAAGACAGCGAGGTGGCGCCGAGCTTCAGCACCGCCGCCTCGGCCGCGTCGACATCGTCGACCGTGACGTCGAGATGGAACTGCTGCGGGTACGCGGGGTCGGGCCACCGCGGCGCGTGGTACTCGGTTATCTGCTGGAACATCACCGGCTGCGCCCCGTCCTCGCCGATCATCGCTACCCCCTCACTCTCGTACGTGACGGGCTTGCCGAGGAGTTCCGCGTAGAACGTGCTCAGCTCCCTGGCGTCCGGGCAGTCGAGCATCACGCCCATGAGCGTGGTCTCCTGCTTCGCCGGGAACAGGCACAGGTCGAACGGGTGGCCGGCCGGGTCGGCCAGCGTGTACCAGTTCTTGTCCTTGCGCAGCAGCTCGGCGCCCAGCCCGGCCGCCTTCTCCGAGCCGGCCTCGAGGTCCGGCACCCGCACGTCGAGGTGCGCCTGCTGCGGGTACGCCGGGTCGGGCCAACGCGGCGCTATGTGGTCAGGGCTGAGCTGGACGGCGATGCGCCACCCGTCCCCGGTCTCCATCGTGATCCAGTCGTCGTCGGCGTACTGCTCGGCCCACCCGCCGAGGGCGGTGTAGAACGCGGCGAGCCGCCGGGCGTCGGGTGCGTCGAGCACCACCGTGCGCAACGTGCCGATCATCGGACACTCCCTCCTGAGTCATCGCTCATCATGCCCGGCACGCCTCGCCCGTACCTTCGAAGGGTGCATGCGGGGGCTACCGCTTCGGCTTGTAGGTCAGCACGACGACGCCATTGCCGACCTCGTTCACCTCGGCCAGGTCGAGATGCGTGGTGGTGATCCCGGGCAGGAGAGGCTCCCCGGACCCGGCGATGAATGGGTACACCCACAGGTGCAGCTCATCCAGCTGCCCGCCTTCCAGAAGGGCCCGGCTGAACGAGCCGGTGCCGTACTTCAGCAGCGTGCCCTCACCGGACTCCTTGAGCCTGGCGGCCGCCTCGACGGCGTCACCCGGCAGGATCTGGCTGTTCCAGGTGGCGCCGGTCAGCGTGCGCGAGGCGACGTACTTCGGCAGCGAGTTGATCCTGTCGGCCAGCTCGCCAGCGCGGCCGGGCCACGACGCGGCAAAGACCTCGTAGGTCGCCCTCCCGAGCACGAGAGCATCGGCGGACTCCAGCAACTTAGCGGCGTACGCGGCGTGCTTGTCGTCGTGGAACCGCGCCTGGGCGCCCCAGAAACTCTCGCCGGAGACCATCCCGTCGAGTGAGACATACGTTGATTCGACCAGTTTCCTCATGGCGGGGAGCGTACGAGCCTTATCCAGGACGTGTCTTGTACCGAAACGCAGGTCACAAGTCCAGGAACATCCCACCGCGCGCCAGCTCGGCCGGCGTGTGGCCGATCAGCTGCCGGAGCACGCGGGTCAGGTGCGGCTGGTCGTAGTAGCCCGCACTGGAGACCACGTCCGCGATCGCCGTACCCGCGCGCAGCAGCCGGGCTGCGTGCCGCGCCCGCTCAATCAGCTGCAGCTTGCGGCGCGACAGGCCGACGGCCCGGACGAACCGGCTCTGCGCGGTCCGTTCCGGCACGGTGCCGGTCGCGCCGCCGTACTGCAGCTCCTCGACCAGGGGATCGAAGACCAGCAGCCTGCCCCGCTCGAGACGGTCGATGAAGACGTCGATGTTATGTGGCGTGGGCATCTCCCATGCCCGGCCGTCCAGCAGAATCCGGCCATCAGGCATGATCGGCAGCACCACGTCCTGGAGGTTGGCGAGCCGGGCGGGAGGAAACATCGGCAGGTACGCCCCGAGGCGGAAATCGGCTCCGAAGTACTCCGCGTCACGCGGGCACGACAATGTCGCCGCCCTCGTCTCCGGGCCGCGCAGGTGCACCGCTGTGGCGCCGCCGACCTGGACGAACCCTATCCCCGGGTTGACCGAGGCGATCGAGCTGAAGACGGCCGGACTGTCGCACCTCGCGGTCCATACCCGGGCCAACGGCCCGGCTGGCCCGCTGACGACGTCGATACTCAGACCCACGGGTCTGGGCGGTCGTGGTAGAGCTGCAGGCCGTTCACCGCTGCGTATGCCATGCCCGGTATGACGATACGCAGCCTGCGAACTCATCGCGATGCGCCGCTCCGAACCCGGAGCTACGGGAGCTCGCTCAGCAGGTTCGTGTTCCAGACCAGGATCGTATAGGGCCCGACACGGTAGGTCCGCTCAGGCTGGCCGAACGTCGCCAGCGCCGCCTGTCGCTGGGTAAAGCCAGGGTATCCCGGCGTACCGGGGAAGAGGACGACGAAGTCCGCCGTGCTCTTCCCCGGGTCGTACCATTGCGCTTTGGATTCACGGGTGCTGGGGGTGAGCCGGGCGCCCGACAGTGTTACTTCCCGGATCCGGACGCGGTCGCCGCTGGTCAGCGTGACGACGTTCGACTCCCAGTAGCCGGACAGGCCGGTACGCAGATGCCGGGCCGCCAGCCACGATGTGAGGCGCTGGTTCTGTGCGTCCGCCGGCGGGTGGCTGAGCTCAAGCGCCAGGCCGGCCAGGTAGCCGAGTAGCACGAGGAGCAGGAGCGGTGCCAGCCTGGCCGCCAGGAGCCGTCCGGCCAGGAGCCGTCCGGCCAGGGCGGCGGTGAACGGCAGCACAGGTGCGATCTCGCGGGTCTGCGTGACCACGCTGGCCCTGGTACTGAGAACGTAAACGGCCACGTTGACGGCCACGCCGGCGATGAGCAGCTGAGCGACCAGATCGCGGTCCCGCAGGAACCGCCACGCCGCCAGTCCCGTCCCCCAGACCGCCAGGAATACGCCGGCCACGTGCAACCCGGTGAAGACGGCACCGGCCGTCACGCGAAGCCCGAGAAAATCGGCACCGCCCAGGAGCAGGACCCCCTGGGCAGCGATGCCCAGGTTGCGGACCAGGGCCGCCCCGCCCGCGAGGTGCGCGGTGGGCATCGGCATGTAGAACCCGCCGTCAGCGCGGAGGAGGTGCAGGGCCAGGAGGGCTGCCGCCGTCCCCGCGAGCGCGGCCGCGGCGAGAGCCAGGTCATACCGTCGCGACGCCAGCGGCTCGCGTTCTACCGCCACGGTCTGGCCGACCCGGATCGCGCATACTCCCGCGAGAGGCAGCGCCCCGATGTAGAGCACCAGCGTGTCCGCCACCTCGGCCCAGCCGAGGAGCGCTCCGGCGATGACCGGGATGTACCAGCGGGGACGGGCATGATCCAGGATCAGCCAGACCACCATCACCGGCACGGACGTGCCGATGTGATCCGGCGAGGAAAGGAGGATGTTAACCCCGGAAACCAGCTGCGGCGCGAGCATGATGCCGGCGGCGATGAGCACCCGCACCAGCGCCTGACGGCCGGTGGCAGTGCCTTTGGCCAGCAAAGCGGCCAGCAGCGTCGCGAGCGTGTAGGTCATGGCCGCGGCCACGTGCACCACGTCCTGGTTCAGCCCTCGCAGCAGCTCCACCAGCATGTACTGCGGCAGTTCGGTCGTGTAGAACGAAACATCCGACAGTGACCAGCCGTGCAGCAGCAGGTTGCCGTGCAGCATGTCCCAGGCCTGCAGGGCATTGCTCGCGCCATCGGAATTCACCGCCCGGGTCCGCGCCAGCCGCAGGTAGGCGGTGAAGGCGGCCGTCACGCCGAGCACCCATAGCGCGGCTACCGCCCACGTGCGCTGCCGCGCGCTCACGTGCCCCATTCAACCATCCGCCGGCCGGTGCAGACGGCGCTCATCACGGTAGAGGCAGGAACCTGGGCATGCCCGACATCGTCCCTGTAGGGGGAGTGCCCATTGAGGACCGGTGATGACGAGCAAGGAGCGCGAAGCGGTCGTCCTTGGCGACACGGCCAGAACAGATCAGGAGCCGGCCAGCGCAGCCCGCCTGCGCCCCTGGACGGCGGCGGCAGTGTCAGCCGCGGCATTGGTGGCAGTGCTGTGCGTCCGTAACCGTTTCCTGTTCACCACCCGCCTCTACGAGGACGCGGACATGGGCGCGAACTCGATCCTGGTCGAGCAGGCCCGGCATTTCAGGCTCCTGGTAGGAAACTACTCCCGGGACCACTTCCACCATCCCGGGCCCGCGTACTTGTACGTCAAGGCGGCCGGCGAGTCCTTGCTCTGGGCCTGGCTGCACGTCGTGCCGTCCGCGTGGAATGGCCAGCTGCTGGCGGTATACGCGCTGAACGCGATGTTCGTCGCGCTCGCCGTCGGCGCGGTCTGCGGCTGGACCGGGTCGCTGCGCGGTGCTGCTGCCTGCTTCGCGGCTGTGGTGGCTCTCGCGTCCGCGCACCCGGCCGTGCTCAGCTCAGACTGGATGCCGTACCTCTACGTGGTGACGTACACCGCCTTCCTCGTCGCCGCCGCGTCGGTGGCGGCGGGAGCCGTACGGGACTTGTGGATAATGGCGCTGACTGGCTGGTTCCTCATTCACGGGCATGTGTGCTTCCTGTTTTTCGTGCCGGTGATCTGTCTCGCCGTGTCCGCCGCGGTCCTGTGGCCGCGGCGGCGGCGCCTCGGCGCCGCGTTGCGGTCCTTCTTCACCACGCAACGGCGAGCGTGGGTTCCCGTGGCGGCTATCAGCGCAGTTTTCGCCTTCCCGGTCGTCGCCAACCTGGTGCTGCACTGGCCGGGGCCGTTCGGTGACTACCTGGCGTACGCATCGTCCCGGAAGGCGGGCGGCCACAGCCTGGCGGTGGCGGCGCGGGACGCGCTGTGGTACTGGTGGCCGCACCGGAACGCCTGGGCGGTCCCGGCAGCCGGGTACGCGGTGGCTGCGGCGATCAGCAGATGGCTCGTCCCGGTCCCGCTGCGCCGGTTCCTGATCGCCCTGCTCGCCGTCGACGCACTGTCATCGCTGGCGTTCCTCTATTACGCCACGACCGGGATCGACAAGATCTCTCACCACTACATCGGCTATTTCTACTGGTCGGCTCCTGTCATCGTGCTCCTGGTCATCGCGCTGGGGGTGGCCGAGGTGCAGCCGCCGAGGCTGGGGGCCACCGCGGCCCTCGGCGCGGCGGCGCTCGCCCTCGCCGCTCTCGCGGTAGCACCGGACACGCAGACCAGCACGAACAGCAGCGATCCGGCCGTGCCCAGCAGCGGCCCGGACACCGACCCCGCGCTGCCCGGTGCCGTCGCCGCGCTCGCCGCCCGCGCAGGCGGCCGGATGATCGTCTTGCGGTTCGACTATCGCTCCTGGCCCGACGTGACCGGTTTCCTGGTCCAGGCCGAGCGCACGGGGGTGCGAGCCTGCGTAGCGGACCCTGCATCAGCTCTCGTCGTGACCAGCCAGTTCATCTGCACCCGGTCAGACATCGCCGACGGCAGGACCTACTGGCTCACTCCGGTCGCTCCGCGCGGCCACGTAGTCACCGCACGGCTCAGGCAGGGCGTGGTAACCGCCGGCCCGGGCGGGTCGTAATCAAGAGAAAGCACGCCGCGCCACCTGTCTACCGCCCTGCTGGCAAGAGGGTGCCTAGCCGTCAATGTCCGCCGGAGGCGGAACGAGGGCGGCACCTGACCCTCAGGCGGGGCGCACCAGGCGCGTGTCGTAGGCGAAGATGACCGCCTGGACGCGGTCGCGGGCGCCGATCTTGGCCAGGACGCGGCCGACGTGCGTCTTTACCGTGGACTCGGCCAGGTTCAGCACCGCCTTGGCGTCAAGCAGTGAGCCCAGCTCACGCATCGGGCTGTAAAGCTGCGAGTACGGCCTTCCGTTGACCGTGACCTTTCCCTGAGTGAGAAAGTCGAGGCCTAGGATGAGCCGCATCGTGGTCGTCTTCCCGGCGCCGTTCGGTCCCAGGAAGCCGGTAACCATGCCGGGGCGCACGGTAAACGTCAGGTCGTCGACAGCGGCCCTGCCTCCTTACCGCTTAGTTAGCCCGCAGGCTTCAATACTCATACCCCGGACGCTAGCCAGCGCGACCCCGCTAAGCGTCCGACCACGGACCCCACCTGGCTCCCGCCGTAGTACCACGGGACGACCCATAACCGAGGGCCGCTGCAACATTGCGCACTTCCCTTCCCGGTCGCGGCATCCCCGGTCGGGCGCCCACTTGGGCCGCCCTGGCCCGCGTTGCTGCTAAGCAAGGACCTGTTAACCTCTGAGGCGCAGGTCAGATCGCAAAGCTGCTGCTGGAGCACGAAGGACAGGCCGTCATTCCTAAATCGTTAAGGCGCCGTCGTGACGTATCGATGGCAGGCGGGGAGCAGCCTGTGGCATCGCTGCATGATGGCAGCCGAGAGCCTGAATACTTTCAGCAGAGATGCTCACTGCGGTAACGTCTTCGCAGGGGGAAATTGCATGGCGCTGTGACTTCACGGAGCGGCGGATGTGGCTGAGCTTCCTCGGACCCCTGGTGGTTCGGTCAAACGGGTCCGAGCTGCCGGTCATGCCAGCCAGGCAGCGCGTCATACTAGCGGCGCTGGCGCTGCCGCCCGGCCGGGTGGCCTCATTGGATACGCTCAGCCAGGTTCTGTGGGATGCCCAGCCTCCTCACGGAGCCGCAGTTTCGGTCCGTAGCTACGTCAAACGGCTACGGCAGGCCCTCGGCCCGGCCGCCGGTGCCCGGATCGTCACCCGGACTCCGGGTTACCTGCTCAACGCGGATGAGCACGAAGTGGACGTGCTCATCTTCTGTAGCCTCTGTGAACGCGGTGAGCACATAGCGCGGGCGGGCGAGTGGGCCAAAGCAGCCGATCTGTTCGAGCAGGCGCTAGCACTGTGGCGCGGGGCGCCGCTGGCCGACGTGTTGTCCGAGGTCCTGCACCGGGAACAGGTGCCGCAACTGGAACAGCTGCGGCAGCAGGCGCTGGAAAGCCGCGTGTCGGCCCGCCTGCACCTCGGGCAGCACGTCCAGCTGATCCCGGAGTTGCAGGCGCTGGTGGAGGCGCATCCGTTCCGGGAGGCCTTCCACGGCCAGTTCATGACCGCGTTGTACCAGGCCGGGCGACAGAGTGAGGCACTAGCTGCCTACCAGCGGGCACGCGACATGCTGGTGGCCGAACTTGGCGTCGAGCCGGGCGAGGATCTGCGGCGGTTGCACCACGACATCCTGACCGGGGTCGCGGTGCCGCGCCGCGGGCCCGAGACGGTACCGGAGCGCGCGGTCAACGGCCAGGGGCGCCGGGGCCACATGGTGCCGCGTCAACTGCCGGCGGTGGCGGCACACTTCGTCGGCCGGGTGGCGGCACTGGCCGAACTGGACGCCCTGCTGCCGGACGCTTCGTCCCCGGGGGACCCGGCGCCGGATGCGGCCGTTACGGTAATTACCGCGGTGGGCGGGATGGCAGGGGTGGGTAAGACGGCGCTGGCGACGCGCTGGGCGCACCGGGTGGCGGACCGCTTCCCGGACGGGCAGCTGTACTTGAATCTGCGCGGGTTCGATCCGCTCGGCATCCCCGTCGAGCCGGACGCCGCGATCCGCGGGTTGCTGGAGTCGCTAGGTGTCAGCGCCGAGCGGATACCGGTCGATGCTGAGGCTCAGGCCGGCCTGTACCGCAGCCTGCTGGCCGATCGTAAGATGCTGGTGCTCCTGGACAACGCGCGCGACGAGGCTCAGGTCCGGCCGCTGCTGCCGGGCAGCCGGTCGTGTCTGGTCCTGGTGACCAGCCGGACCCGGCTGACCGGGCTGGCTGCGGCGGAAGGCGCCCGCCTGGTCAGTCTGGACGTGCTATCCGAGGCCGAGACGCGGGAGATGCTGGCCGCCCGGCTGGGCGCCGCGCGGGTCGCCTCCGAGCCAGCGGCCGCGGCCGAGCTGATGACCGCGTGCGGGCGGCTCCCGCTCGCGCTGGTGATCGTGGCCGCCCGGGCGGCCGACCGCCCGGAATTCCCCTTGGCGGACCTGGTCGCCGAACTACGCGACGATCAGCCGCTGACCGCACTGGAAACCGGAGACGCGGCAACCAGCGTGCAAAGCGTTTTCGATTGGTCCTACCGGCAGCTGGAGGCGTCCGAGGCGCGGCTATTCAGGCGGCTGGGGCTGCACCCGGGTCACGACGTCTCGGTCCACGCTGCCGCCCGGCTGGCTGACTTGCCGCTCGGGCAGGTCCGCCGCCTGTTGCGTAATCTGGTGCGCAACGGCCTGCTCGGCGAACCGCGTTCCGGGCGGTACTCCTGCCACGATCTGCTGCGGGCTTACGCCGCGCGGCAAGCTGAGATAAACGACTCCACGGGACAGCGCCGGGCTGCGCTGACCCGCCTCTTCGACGACTACCTGGCCATGGCGGGTGCCGCGACGGCCACGATCGCGCCGGGTGAGCAGGACTACCGGCCCGACGGGGGGCCGCCCAGCGCCGACGCTCCGTCATTGGCCACGGCGGTAGCGGCACGTGGCTGGCTAGACGCCGAACGGGCCAACCTGGTCGCCGTGGCTGGGCACGCGGCCAGACATGGCTGGCCGCACCATTCAATCCGGCTGGCCGCCATCTTGTTCCGTTACCTTCACGAAGGCAGTCACTACACCGATGCGCTCGCCGTGGACGGCAGCGCGCTCGACGCGGCCCGACTCACGGGCGACCGGATAGCCCAGGCCGACGCGATACGGCGCCGATGCGGGATCGATTTCCGGCAGGGCCGTTATCAGCAGGCCATCGACCAGCTCGAGTCCATCCTGCCCATCTACCACGGCGCCGGAGAACGGCGGGGGCAGGCACGCACGCTGACCAACCTTGGTGTAGCGCTACGGGCCCTGGGCAGGTACCAGGAAGCCCTGTCTCGTCATCAGCAGGCCGTCAGCTTGGCCCGGACGGTTGAGGACCGGTACGGCGAAGCCTTCGCTACGGACGGACTCGGCACCGCGCTCTGCCGGCTGGGACGTTACGATGAAGCCGCCGAGCATCACCAGCGGGCCATTGTGCTGTATCACGAGCTGGGGGCGAGCTCGATGGAGGCTTTCGTCACGGATAACCTGGGCGAAGACCGGTACCGCCAGGGACGGCTAGCGGAAGCGGCCGACTGCCACCGGCGGGCCTTGGCGCTGAATCGCGAGGTAGATTGCCGTTTCGGTGAGGCCAGCGCGTTGAACAGCCTGGGCGCAGATCTGAATCGTCAGGGCCATCACGAGGTCGCGGCGGACCACCACCGCCAAGCGCTCCTGCTGTTCCGCGAGGAAGGCGACCCGGCCGGCCAGGCGGCTGCGTTCAGCGGGCTCGGTGATGTCCTGGTCGCGACCGGGCAGCCCGCGCAGGCAAGGACCGAATTCGAGCGGGCGCTGGAGCTGGCCAGCCTGGTCGCCGACCGCCGCCAGCAAGCCCGCGCACACGACGGACTGGGCCGCGCCTACCTCACGAACGGAGACACCCGCCGGGCCCGTCACCACTGGGAGCAGGCTCTGGAGCACTACGCAGAGATGGGCTTCCCCGAAGCCGAGCAGATGCGAGACGGCCTGGAAGCCCTCCGGGTGAAAGTTCAGTCGTAAAAGCCCGGCAGCGCAGCCGCAAATCCAGCCGCAGCGAGACCAGGATCATCATAGGACGATCAGATCCAAGCGAAGCCGCCATAGCCACCAGCGGACCACTCGGATGCCACGGGGTCTCGGTAACAGTCGCTGCCTGCACCGATCGGTACGGCATCCCGAAAGAGGCCCGATTACGAACTATGTACTGTCATCCGTGCCGTACCGTGCCGCCCGTCCCTAGCAGAGCCGGGCCGTCGCCCATCCGGGGCCGGATCTCGTCGAGATACCAGCGCAGGATCAGGTCGAGCCCGTCCAGTATCGGCACCCAGCAAGGCCGCGGCCCCGAGATTTTCACGTCCTTGCC
>Ga0070741_10009156_pt1 | contig 19416 bp, 13 predicted proteins | sample Coa_R1_4_FD_66440 | JGI IMG/M metagenome (GOLD analysis project Ga0070741, IMG submission 66440) | Surface soil microbial communities from Centralia Pennsylvania, which are recovering from an underground coalmine fire - Coalmine... | ecosystem: Environmental > Terrestrial > Soil > Unclassified ...
GTAAATGCGAGCATGGCAAACTGCCAGTTAAAAATGCTGGTCAATGCTGCACCCCCCGTCCTTGCAAAGAGACCACCCAAAACCTGGCCGCTCACGTAGATGCCCATTGTGAGGCCCCGCCATCTTCCAGCGAATTCTTCGTTCACATATGCGATTGCCACACTGGTCAGCCCTGGCATAAATAATCCCTGGAGGGCACGGAGGATAATCAGAACGGTAAAGTTGGGGGTAAATGCGCACAGTAGCGTGGGGATTGCAACCAGCAAACTAGCTCCAACCATTACTGGTTTGCGCCCGACCACCTCGGAGAGTGGGCCGTAGAACAGTGATCCGATTGCTACGGCCAGCACGAGCATCGAAATGCTGAGACCGGCTGTTGGTGCGCTGACATGAAAAGCCTGGCTCAATACTGGCAGAATAGCTTGTGTTGTGTACATATTGGCAAAGACAAAAGCGGTCGCGAAAAAGAGAGTTGCCAATGCTCCTGGTCTTAGACGTTCTTCTGGTAGAAAAGGGGCCGAGGATGTTGTGGTTACATTAGGCATGAGATAGGTCCTTCCTGGTATCCTTTCGCTTTTTTCGTTCTGCTCAGTTAAATGTGTAGCTTTGTATTCTTCAATCCCGTGATCATAAATAGGGAACTGGTGGCACCACCTACGATAATGTGCTGGGCGATGAGGTGCACAGATACTGAACAGAAGAAAAAATACTATCTTCTCTGAAGATTATAGAACATGCCCTCTCATCGCTTGTAGCGTGAATATTGCCCACAAGACTTATTGATATGTCTTCAAGCTGACGGTGTTGTCACTCCTGATCCCCCTGTATTCGGCTAACAGCAAAGGTATCTCGCTTCATATCATGCAACCGAGCCGATAAAACTGATCATCGGCTCCCTTGAGGGTAAGCGTCTATCCTTGCTGATTTGAGTTTGTGCTAGTGTTGTATCTCACGTCAGAAGGAAAATCGATATGTTTACTCTTGCATCATTACAAGCTAACATTAGTCCTGACATCGGGTGGGTAGATTATCTGATCATCGCGATCTACTTCGCTGTGACTCTCGGCATCGGTTTAGCGCTCAGAAAACGTATGCTTTCTTCAGAAGATTTCTTCCTCTCCGGTCGTTCGCTGCCAAGTTGGGTGACTGGACTGGCATTTGTTGGCGCGAACCTGGGTGCGCTTGAAATCCTGGGTATGGGCGCGAATGCTGCTCAATATGGCATTCTTCAAGCGCATTTCTACTGGATCGGTGCTATTCCGGCCATGATTTTTGTTGCTATCTTCATGATGCCGTTCTACTATGGGAGCAAGACACACTCCGTGCCTGGTTTCCTCAAGTTGCGCTATAACGAGGCCACGCGAGGCTTTAATGCCATTACCTTTGGCATTTTGACGGTGCTTACTTCAGGCATTAACATGTATGCGGCGGCTCTGGTTTTCAATGTGCTGCTAGGCTGGTCATTGAATGCATGTATCTGGCTGGCTGCCCTGTTTATTATGGTTTACATCCTGCTCGGAGGTCTGTCGTCGTCTATCTACAATGAGACGCTTCAGTTTTTTCTTATAGTCGCAGGACTCTTGCCGCTTACCATCATTGGCTTGATTAACGTTGGTGGCTGGTCTGGTCTACAGGCCAAAGTTAACAATCCTGCCTTCTTCCATCTATGGGCTGGTACTGCTGGAAGCAACAACCCGTTCGGTGTCAACTTTATCGGCATCATTCTGGGTCTGGGCTTTGTATTAAGCTTCGGCTACTGGTGTACCGATTTTCTGGTTGTACAGCGAGCGCTGGCGGCTGAGGATCAGGCGGCGGCGCAGCGTACCCCATTGATCGCCACATTCCCCAAGCTGTTCTTCCCTTTCCTGGCGATTGCCCCTGGTTTGGTTATCCTCTCTGTCATGCCTGGACTGGGTCATGGTGGGGGCTTCAATAACTCGTACAACATGGCGATCCCCTTTGCGATGGTTCACTACTTCCCCAGCGGACTCCTGGGACTTGGTTTGACCGCTTTGCTCGCAAGTTTCATGTCGGGCATGGCTGGCAACGTGACGGCCTTCAATACCGTCTGGACCTACGACATCTATCGCTCATATATCAAGCGTGACGCGCCAGATCGCCACTATCTATGGATGGGGCGTGTTATCACTGTTGCAGGTATTCTCATCAGCGTCGGTACTGCTTACCTGGCAGCGAGTTTCAACAGTATTATGGACTATGTGCAGGTCCTGTTCTCCATTGTCAACGCGCCACTGCTGGCAACGTTCCTGCTTGGCATGTTCTGGAGGCGCACGACGCCCTGGGGTGGTTTCTTTGGTTTGCTCATTGGTACCATATGTTCCATCGCTCTTTGGGTCATGGAGCAGTTCCTCCACATCTTCTCATTCGGCACTTCCGAGGGTTCCAGCATGTGGCGTGCGTTCATCGCCTTTGCCGTCTGTTTTGTGGCGACCTTTGTGATCTCACTCTTCACGAAACCCAGGCCAGAAACAGAACTCAAAGGGCTGGTCTACAGCTTAACGCCAAAGGCCGAAGTCGTTGAGACCGCCTGGTACAAGAGACCAATCGTGCTGGCTGCTGCGGCCATCGTCATCTTCGTTGTGCTAAATATCATATTCTTCTAATGAGCGAAAGGAAAGATAAAAATTATGAGTCAGAACGATGTACAGGGCATGCAGCCTTCGGGCCAGAAGCATAGAATGTCGATTGCGCTGACAATTGGAGCCACTATTGGCTTAATCGGTCTTGTTCTCTTGCTCTATGGATTGTTCGGGCATGCCGATTACAGCCGTAGCGATGGCATCAACATCAACCTCTGGTGGGGATTGCTGATGTTTGTCTTCGGTATTGTAATGGCCGCTATCGGTTACATTTCTTCGCACAGGCAGGCAACCAATGAACCTGCTGCTCTAGCAAAAGAGCAATAAAAAACACTGCAAAACTGCTTGTGTGCGTGACAGCACCACTCAGAGAGGACCAACACAAAATCGCTCTACACCCGGTTTTGTGTTGGTCCTCTCTGAGTGGTGCTGCTACTCGCTTCCTGATACTTGCCTTCAGTAGTATAATTTCCACGAACGCAATACTATTCATAATTATTGTAGGAGTAATCTATGGCAGATAAACGAGCAGAATTTCCTATAGAGCAACAGCTTAGAAAAGATATCGTTGTGGCGCAGAAAGCGCGTGACCAGCAGAAACTCGACACCTTGCGTATGGCCCTGGGCGCTATTCACAATCTTGAAGTGGCGCGTACCGACCGCAAGCACCAGGAATACGGGCAGCCGCTTACCGAAGGCGATACCCTGAAGGTCATAGAGCAAGAGATCAAATCGCGCAATCAGGCCCTTGCCCTTTTCAAACAGGGTGGGCGTAACGATCTGATCGAAAAAACACAGCGCGAAATAGACATCCTGCGCCCTTACGTCCAGGGTTCGCAACTCAGCGATGATGAACTGCGGGCCATCATTGCGCGTATCATCGAACAGAACGGTAAAGAGTTCCGGCGTGTTATGCCGCTTGCCATCAAAGAAACCAAAGGACGTGCCGATGGGGCGCGTGTGCAAGGCATCGTTAAGGAAATGACACAGTAGCGCCTGTCTCTTCTACATCCTTATCCAGCATTGTCGTAATCCAGTCTATCAGATCGAGGGTTGCCTGGATACGGCCAGATGTCTCTCCGAGAAAGAGCTGTTGTAGCCGCATCTCAATATCCTGTGTTCCCCTGGACAAATCCTTGAGATGCGGCCATACAGACCCACTCGGAGGCATCGGTTTATCGTTAACAGCCCATACTCCAGTCAGAATGACCCATGATTGCGTATCGCTGAGATAAGCAGCTCTGAGTATATCTCCTACTGCCAGTGCCGCCTGTATTTTGCGATATGCGCTCTTCAACCAGTAATTAATCTTTTTCCGTTCGTCTTCTGGTGTGCGATAGTTTTCAAAGCGGCTTCTTGCCACCTCTGCCAGCTGAGCAAACGCACCAGTTGGATCAAAGAGAATGCGGCCATCCAGGTAGGGATAGACATGCATTGGATCATTTTCGAGCTTATTCTGTGCTTTAGCAAGATCCCAACAATCTTTCTCAACCACAATTCCACGACGTATCTCCGCCTGAAGCGAGGAACTGTTATCCATTGTCGTCACGAGGAAGCGCAAATCAATATCCGAACCGGGCAATGCATCCCCTCTGGCAACCGAGCCAACCAGCAGGATCCCTAACAAACCCTCTTTCCCGGAAACCTCATTGACGATCTCTTGAACAATATCGTAGTGTGGTATCTGTTCCATGTACTCGTCCTCCTTTTGATCTGGTTGATGGACCCAATGATATGTAACATTTGGGGATTTGATTGCCCACCAGGGGCGGCGCTAGCGCAGACCGCGTAGCGCCGCCCCTGGTGGGCAATCAAGCCTCGGGATTTACAATGATATAACAAATTATTGTTGAGCAGCTTGCTTGACAAATACTTTCGTTGGCACGTAGGATATAAAAGTATATTGGGGCATATTTTCTAGATGCTCAATAATCTGGCTCTGAAGATTACTCGCATGCGGAGGTCAAAGAAGCAACAATGAGGATCTATAATACTTTGACTAAACGAGTGGAAGAGATTATCCCGCTAGAAGCGAATAAAATCAAAATATACTCGTGCGGTCCTACCGTCTACCGCTATATTCACATTGGTAACCTGCGCACCTTCACAATGGCCGATTGGCTGCGTCGGACTTTTGCCTATCGTGGCTTTGAGGTGCTGCATGTGAAAAACATCACAGATGTAGGACACATGCGGCAGGAGATGCTGGATCGTGGTGAGGATAAGATTATCGCTCAGGCCCGCCGCGAGGGGAAGACTTCAGCGCAAATTGCCCAATACTATACTGAGGCTTTCCACGAAGATGAGAGCGCCTTGAATATCCTGCCTGCCCATGTCTTCCCTCGTGCTACGCAGCATATTCCTGAAATGATCGAGATTATCCGAGGTTTGTTGCAAAAAGGCATCGCCTATGAAATAAATGGCTATATCTACTATGATATCAAGCGTTTCCCTGGTTATGGTAAGCTTTCGGGCAATCTACTAGAAAATATGCTTGCGGGTGTGCGTGAAGGGATAGATACAGATCGGCACAATCCAGAAGATTTTCCTTTGTGGAAACCTGCCGAGCCCGATCGTGAGATGGCCTGGGACAGCCCCTGGGGTCGTGGCTTCCCTGGCTGGCATATCGAATGTTCAGCTATGTCTATGAAATATCTCGGACCGCAGTTTGACCTGCACACTGGTGGCGTTGATAACATCTTTCCCCACCACGAAGACGAGATTGCGCAGAGCGAGGGCTACACAGGCGAGCAGTTTGTCAACTACTGGGTCCATGCTCAACATCTGCTGGCCGATGGGCAGAAGATGGCGAAATCTACTGGCAATGCCTACACTCGTTCAGAGATCGAAGCACGTGGTTTTGATCCAATGGCCCTGCGTTACTTCTATACAACGGCCCTCTACCGCAGCCGCTTAAACTTCACTTTCCGTGCCCTCCAGGCCGCTCAGACCGCCTTGGAGCGTCTACGCGAACTGGCCTATCAACTCTACACGCGATCCGATCAAAGCCTTGTTTTCTCCGATGAGCCAGCTGGCCCCAATCCCTGGCATCAAGCATTCCTATCCGAAGTGGAGAACGATCTGAATATCCCTCGTGCTATGGCGGTTGTCTGGTCTATGCTGCGTGCCCACGAATATGATCCTACTTTGCGCCTGCGTGTGCTGCTCGATTTTGATCGCATTCTCGGTTTCGACCTCAAGAGTTACCTCCAGAGCGACCGCCCACTGAAGAAGCGCGATCCTCAGACATATCTTGCAGCGGTCCCTGCCGAAATTGCTCAGCAGGTGCATGAACGCGAAGGTCTGCGTAGTAGTGCCAGTTATGCACAGGCCGATCACATCCGCGCAGAGATCAGCGAGACCGGTTATGCTATCCGCGATACTCCCGATGGCTCGCTGGTTTTGCCGCGTCGTCCAGAAGAAGAGTTTACCGTACTGTCCAGCTCCAGCGATGCCCCCAACAATCTGCCCACAGCGGATCGTTTTGAGTTTTCGATCAACCTGCTGGCCCATAATAGCCGTGAGGACTTGGAGCGCTGCATCCAGAGCATTTGTCGTCATGCCAATCGCCGCGACATCGAACTCGTCATCATCGATAATGGCTCGACCGATGACACCCTGTCCTATCTCCAGCATCTGGCGCGTCGGGGAGAACTGATTGCCGAAGATGGCCAGCCCATAGGATTGCAGGTACTTTTTGCCGATCATAACATGGGTTTCGCTGCTGGACGCAATGCAACCATGCGAGCCAGTCGCGGACGTTACATTATCCTCATGGATACTTCTATTGAGGTGACCGGTGATATCTGGGAACCCCTGTCGGCCACTCTCTCTGATCGTAACATCGGCATTGTTGGACCCTATGGTCTGGTAACCGACGATCTGCGCGAGTTCCGTGAAGCTTCGGGGCCTGATGTTGATGCCATTGAGGGTTACCTGCTGGCATTTCGTCGTGAATTGCTCTCCGAGGTCGGTTGGATCGACGAGAAATTCCGTTTTTATCGCCTGATGGATATCTACTACAGTTTTTTCTTCAAAGCTGCTGGATATCGCGTCTTGGCTGCACCATTGGTAGCGCAGCGTATTCAGAAACACGTGCATCGTGAGTGGGAGAGCCTGAGCGAGGATGAGCGAGCGACCAAAAGCAAGAAAAATTACGACATTTTCCGTGATCGCTGGCATCATGGGCAAAGCTTGCTTGTTGCCAACTACCATCCTCAAAACCTGTGGCGTGGGCATGATCATCCCTATCACCTTGAGGGCACGCACACTCACGAGCCCGACGAACTGCCGCTGCCCGGTACCATGCATACCCATACACACCAGCACTGGCCCGATCATTCTCACGAGCATCCCCATTATCACGACCTGAACAGGTAATGGAAATGGGGAGTTCCGAGGAACACACAACATGTTTTGTAACTGCTCAGGGCAGAGCTCCCACAAGGGGCTACGCGGTTCGCGCCGCCCCTTGTGAGAGCTCTGCCCTGAGCAGTTACCATGTTTCATAGTACAAAACCGAATAGAACTTTGTTTTGTACTGTGGAACATGTTGTGTGTTCCTCAATATTATTGTAGCTATCCAAGATAGGAGTCTCATCATGCTTGAGGTTGATGGCACGCTCATTATTTCCTCCCCTGAGCAACTACACCACCTGGATCAACAGCGGGTTGTCGTGCTCAATGGGGATATCGGCCCGCTCAATAAGGAGCAAGAGCAGGCACTTTGTACGTTTGTCAGGCGTGGTGGAGGATTGATCTGCCTGGGTGACGCGATAGAAGCGTATTATGAATACGATCAACTTGGCGCAGTCCTGGGACCTTTGCATGGCACCTGTACTCCGCGCTGCGAAATTATCGCCCGTGTTGCCGTTTCTGATCATTATATGACGCGCCGTGTCGATGCATCCTTCGCTGTTGTTGAGGCTGTCTATCTGCTCGATCTCGTTCCCGAGGATGCCCAGGTGCTCTGGCAAACTTCCTGGCGTTATGCTCTCTACACACTGGCCTATACTCGTGAATATGGGCTCGGACGCGTTTTCTGCACTACCCTTGGTTCGAGCACAGAAACACAGGCTCATCCCATCTTTGAGCAAATGCTCACGCGGGCTGTACGCTATGTCGCTGGAGCAGAAGCCGAAGATCGGCCTGTCAATGTCGCGCTCATCGGCTATGGCGCAATCGGTCTGGAGCATGGAACTGCCATCAACAATGTCCCCGGACTTGCCTTCTCGTTAGTCTGTGATCGCAATGAGCAGCGTTTGCAACAGGCGGCTCAGGTGTTTCCAGGCGTAAGAACCTGTATTAACCTTGCCGAGGTAATCGAAGATCCCGACGTTGATGTCGTTATCATCTCAACTCCGCCCAATACACATGCCTCTATTGCCATGCAAATGCTGCATGCAGGCAAACACGTCGTGACGGAAAAACCCTTCTGCCTGACAACTGCTGAAGCCGATGCCATGATCGAGTCTGCTAGAGAGCGCAAGCGTATGCTCACCGTCTACCAGTGTCGGCGTTGGGACCCTGACTATCTGGCGATCCAGCAAGTACTCAAGCGTGATACCATTGGTCCTGTCTTCCACATCGAAACTTTCATTGGTGGGTATGCACATCCCTGTGACTACTGGCATTCTCACGAACCTATCTCCGGTGGTCTCGTCTATGATTGGGGAGCACACTACCTGGACTGGATTCTCAATATTATCCCTGACCGTGTTGTCAGTGTGCACGCAATTGAACATAAGCGTGTCTGGCATGATGTCACCAATGCCGACCAATCCTGTATCTCTCTGCGCTTCGCCGGAGGACAGGAGGCGCAATTTATGCACTCAGACATAGCAGCTGCCTTGAAGCCCAAATGGTACATCCTGGGTGAGCGTGGTGCCATCGTTGGGCATTGGCGACAGGAATTCGTCAAGACGCGCAAATGGTCTGGTGACCTCATCGAAGAGCGTCTGGCACCTTCCGAAGCCTTACCAGACCTCCACGTCTTCACGCGTGATACTGGTGACGCCATTCACCAGCAGCATCTCATGTTGCCTCCTATGCCTGCTTATGCCTTCCACCGTAACCTGGCAAACCACCTGCACAACGGAGAAGCCTTATCTGTCACTCCTGAAGAAGCACGCCGCAACATCGCAGTCATGGAAGCTGCAAAGCGCTCCGCCAGTCATGGAGGTGAAATCATCAACATCGATTGCTAATTATGCAGCCCCTGAAGCATAACAATAAAAAACAAACATTCAAGCTATTTTTGCTCGAAGAGCAAAAATAGCTTGAATGTTTGTTTTTTATTGTTATGCTTCAGGGGCTATGGCTAGTTCTCCTGCGTACTCTTCATCCCCAGCTGCATGGCGGCTGGCGTACTCTTTGAGTGCCCAGGCAGAAACCAGCGAGATTACTGCCATAATAACAATGTAGATCGCTATTGGAACATAGGAATGATAGGTTGCAACCAGCAATGCCGCTATGATTGGCGCTGGACCTCCTGCCGTAAGCGATGCAAGCTGGTATCCTAACGAAGCCCCACTGTAGCGCAGATTGGTACCGAAGCGTTCTGAAATGAAGGATGCTTCTGGTCCATACAGCGAAGCGTGACAGATGCCGATAGCAAAGGCCAGGGCCAGGATAACCAGTACAGGAATCTTCGTCCCCAGCAACAGGAAAAATGGGAAGGCAAACACCGCCATCAGCACGGAAGCTCCCATGAACCAGCCCCTTCGCCCAACACGATCAGAGAAGATGCTGGCGGTTGGCATGGCAATGAAAGAGACTACTGCTGCTACAACAATGCCTGTGTAGAGCAAGTTCGTCGGCAGTTTGAGGGATGAGACGCCATAGGACAGGATGAATGTGGTGAAGATATAGAAGGGGGCTTGCTCACCAGAACGTACCAGCGCTGTCAGGATAATTTCTCGCCAGTGGTGTTTGAATGCGTCCACTACTGGTGATCTGGCGATGCGGTTCTCTTCCTTTACGCGTGTAAAGGTTGGTGTTTCCAGAATGCGCAAGCGAATAATCAGTCCGACGATGATCAGCACAGCACTGAGGAGGAAGGGGATGCGCCAACCAATGGCAATGAATTGTGCGCCTGGGAAAAGGTTCTGGAAGAGGATAACGATCAAGGCAGAAATCGCCAATCCAACAGGCACTCCTGTCTGGGGCCAGCTTGTCCAGAAGCCTCTGCGCCGTGCATCGCCATACTCCATCGACAATAGCACCGAACCGCCCCATTCACCGCCTACACCTGCACCTTGTAGGAAGCGCAAAATAGCAATCAGTAAGGGGGCCAGTACGCCGATCTGTGCATAGGTAGGTACTACTCCCATCAGGAAGGTAGCGATACCCATCAAAAGCAATGTCGCCACGAGCGTCGATTTGCGTCCAACGCGATCACCGAACCAGCCAAAAAATGCACCGCCGATAGGGCGTGCAATAAAGCCGATATAGTAAGTGGTAAATGCTGCCAATACTCCTGTCAATGGATCGAGCGTGGGGAAGAAAAGTTTTCCGAAGACGGTAGCGGCGAGGAAACCATACAAAAAGAAATCATACCATTCGATTGCTGTTCCCACCGTGCTGGCTACAATGACAGGTAGCATTCTGCGTGTAGAGACGGGTTCCGAAGTAATGCTTGCCATAAAGCCTCCTGTGCTAGTCTTATCACTCTGACTAGTAAGCATGACACACTACAACAACGTTTTTATACATCAAAGCCATCTTTGGCTATGATTGCAAATGAGTGGTCGCGTTCCTCACGCAGGATTTGCTATTAAACAGCTTTTTATGGCTGTTCCAACTAGAGCACATCAACAAAAAGTATTATCGTGGTTGGCACCTCTGTCTCTCAACTTGCCATGATTGGAGCGTGCTCTTGTTACAAAGATACGTCGTGTAAAGCCTCTTGTCAAGGTAGCAAGCGACCAGCAGCGAAATCTCGTTCCTGTGCAAGTGCCATATCTACCCGCGAGAGATTCTTGCAATTTTTCTTTTGTGCTTTGTCTAAAAGAAAAATTGCAAGAATCTCTCTGAACGTTGTCTCTGGCACGTCCCGCAGGTATCGCCCATCGCCTTTAGAACGCATTTCCACTTGCGGAAGCTCCATATTTCCGTTACGCTATGGGTGAGGGGATTAGATTCTATCGTTCTTGTGGAATATGTGGTGGTTTCTTAGTGCCCAGGGAGGAACCCTGATGTCAACATCAGCAATTGAGCTGCCTTTATTTCCGTTAAACGTCGTCCTCTTTCCAGGAACAGTCAGGCCGTTACATATCTTTGAGCCGCGTTATCGTCAAATGGTCAAAGATTGCCAGCGCGACAGCAAGCCTTTCGGGCTGGTATTGGCGAAGCCAGATAGTGAGCACCTGCACGAGGAGCCATATCCTATCGGCACAATGGCCAGGATACACAATCTGATCAGTTTGGAGGATGGGGGTTACAATCTTATGGCTGTAGGGACAAAGCGTTTTCGTATCATCAGCCAGCATCGTGAGAGGCCCTATCTTTCGGGATTCGTCGAACCATTTGAAGACATCGCTGAACCTGGAGAGGAACTTGTCGAGTACGGAAAACAGGCACGTAGTTTGTTCAGCAACTATCTGAACCTGTTGCTAGAGGCTGTCAACCAGCAAGACCTTGATACAAATCTGCCCAATATACCCGAAGATCTTTCGCATTTCATCGCCTATTTTCTTGAGGTCGACGACGAGCAAAAGCAGCACTATCTGGAACTCAACTCGACTCTACAACGTTTACAGGCCGAAATAGCTATTTTGCGTCGAGAAATACCCTTTATGCGCCAGATTCTCTTCAAGAAACTACCTGAGGAGCAGTCCAGATTAAACTAATCCGGCTGAAAGGAGTACAATTTGTGAACTTTCGTCAACAACTTGATACCGTATTGCGTACTCGTGATGTCAAGCAAGTACGCAATTTTCTTATAGCCGAAAACCAATGGAGCGAGGATGTCCCGGCTGATCCCGAGTTTGCCATGTGGATGATGATCGCGGCTAATCCGACCTTTCGTGACCTGCATGAGCAAGCGCATCAGTGGCTGGAAAGTCATGGGCATGCCGAAGACGTAGCGCTTCTGAGGAAGAGAGGCAAGCAACAACCAGGGCCGGTTAGCGGTCGGCAACGCTCAAAAGGTGGAAAACCAAGCAAGCCAGCCCCGGCGAAACACCAGAAGCCGGGTTAATGCCATCTTTATTATCTCGGCCAATTTGACGTTAGTGTCTATTTGGTGATATAACCTCAAAAAAGCAATGGTAATTGCTTGAAGCGGTTTGAAACTTTGCACCAGGTAATAGCCATATGCGCTTAAAAACGCACCTCTCGGAGTTCCCGCTTCCTGCGCCTTCGGCGCCATCAATCGTTTAAATGCAAGACCATCAAAACTTGCATCTAGAATGGGAGGATTCTTCTAATTTCTCATTGGTCAGCATTCATAGCAATTCACAGGAAAACTGTGCTTGATTCAATCAGAGCGACACGACGCCCTGATTATTTTTTATGGCCTCGTCGTTTCGAGGCTCTATTTTGATCAGGAGGAATAGGATGAGTAAGAAGCTCGCCTGGGGCATTATTGGTACAGGCAGAATTGCAGGAATCTTTGCCCAGGGCCTTGCAGAATCGAAAACGGGAACGCTCCTTGCAGTGGGTAGCCGTTCACAGGCCGCTGCTGATACATTTGGCGAAACCTGGCAAGCTCCACGTCGCTACGGTAGTTACGAACAACTGCTCGCTGACAAGGATGTCGAGGCCGTGTATATTGCAACCCCTCATCCCTGGCATGCTGAGTGGGCGATTAAAGCCGCTGAAGCTGGCAAGCATATTCTCTGCGAAAAGCCCCTCGCGCTCAACTTTCCAGAAGCTATGGCAATCGTTGAGGCTGCGCGCCGCAACGATGTCTTCCTGATGGAAGCGTTCATGTATCGTTGTCACCCGCAGACCGCGAAACTGATCGAGCTGATTCGCTCTGGTGCTATCGGGCAGGTCCGTGTGATCCAGGCTTCATTCAGTTTCCACTCCCATTTCAGCCCTGAGAGTCGGTTGCTGAACAACGCCCTTGGTGGTGGTGGTATCCTCGATGTCGGTTGCTATTGTGCATCTATGGTCCGGCTCATTGCCGGTGTTGCTACTGGCAAAGACTTTGCTGATCCAATCAAGGTCACGGGGGGCGGTCACGTCGGCGAAATTTCTCGCGTGGATGAATACGCTATCGCCTCGCTGACCTTCCCTGGCGGTATCCTCGCGCAGTTGTTCACTGGAGTTCAGGTGAATGCGGAGAATGTCGTGCGTATCTTTGGCTCCGAAGGCTCGATTACAGTGCCTTCGCCCTGGACGCCTCGTTCTGGACAAGCCACCAGCCTCATTCTGAAGAAAGATCGCGAAAAAGAAACTCAAGAGGTCACCGTTGAAAGTGCGGGCCTCTACTCTACCGAAGCCGATACCGTGGCCGAATATCTCGATGCACGGCAAGCTCCGGCTATGAGTTGGGAGGATTCGCTCGGCAACATGCGTACTCTTGACCTCTGGAGGACGGCTGTTGGGGTAACCTACGATGTAGAAAGCCCTGATGAGCCGGGACAAACCTTGCCTGTTCACAAGCGACCGCTTGCTGTGCGTCCCAACACTGCAATGAAGTACGGGCGTGTCCCTGGCGTTGAGAAGCCTGTCTCCCGTCTGGTCATGGGCGTCGATAATCAGATGTGGTGGCCACAAACATCAGTCATGCTCGATGATTTCTTCGAGCTTGGTGGTAACTGCTTTGACTCTGCCTATATCTATGGCGGTGGCAGGTGTGAGAAACTGCTAGGACAATGGGTAAAAAATCGTGGCATTCGCGAGCAGGTGGTGATCCTCGATAAAGGTGCTCACACACCCCACTGTAATCCCGAAGCGCTCAGCAGACAACTGCTGGAAAGCCTGGATCGCCTGCAAACAGATTATGTAGATATCTACATGATGCACCGCGATAACCCGGATATCCCGGTTGGCGAATTCATCTCGGTCCTCAATGAGCACAAAAACGCTGGGCGTATTCGTGTATTCGGCGGATCGAACTGGTCTCTTGCGCGTATCGAAGAGGCGAACAAATGGGCTGCCGAGCGCGGATTGGCTGGCTTTTCGGCGATAAGTAACAACTTTAGCCTGGCCCGCATGGTTGAGCCTCCCTGGGCAGGCTGTATCGCTGCGTCTGATGCGCAATCGCGTGCCTGGCTTACCAAAAACCAGATGCCCATCATGCCCTGGTCCAGTCAGGCCCGAGGCTTCTTCACCGGACGTGCTCGCCCAGATGATTTCTCTGATCCCGAACTGGTGCGCTGCTGGTATAGTGAAGACAACTTCCGTCGTCTTGAGCGTGTGCAAGCCCTGGCGAAGGAGCGCGGTGTCCTACCCATTGCCATTGCGCTGGCCTACGTACTTTGCCAACCCTTTCCAACCTTCCCGCTCATCGGTCCGCGCCAGTTGTCCGAAACGCACACATCGTTTCCTGCGCTTTCTATCGAATTAACGCCCGAAGAATTGCGCTGGCTCAATCTCGAAGACTAACCGGTTTCGTCACTATTCCGATCAGATCGGAATAGTGACCTATTTTCTGCTTCTAGACTTCTCGGGAACTGGTGGTAAGCCAGTTCCCGCCTCTCATGTTTTTCTAATGTTTTACCTTTACTCTATAGGTAAGAGCAGGCTTCCTGTACAAGGTTGGGGCTTTGCCTCTAAAATAGCCTGAACGGCAATGGATTTGACATGATTGCTTCTCCCATCTACCATAAACAGAGCTATAGACCCGATTGTTTTTTATAGGAGTGTAAATAAGGCGCGTATGAATAAACCTCTATCACGAATCCAACTCAACACGATTTCTGATGTTCGCAGTGAAACTGTTCAATCCCAGCATATGGTCATGCGAGCCATGAGAAAGGTTCCCGAACTGACCTTCTATTTCTGGATCATTAAATTGTTGACCACCGCATTTGGTGAGTCGGCCTCCGACACAATGGTCAATCATCTCGATCCGGTGATCGCAGTGGCTCTGGGTGGCATTGGGCTGGTTGTCGCGCTGATCCTGCAACTGACTGTACGTCGCTATGTCGCATGGATCTACTGGTTCGCAGTCGTTATGGTTGCCGTCTTCGGTACAATGGCTGCCGATGTGATACATGTTGTTCTGGGCGTCCCGTATCTGATCTCAACCATCGGCTTTAGCATTGCGCTTGCCGTGATCTTCGTGGTCTGGTATATCACCGAAAAAACTCTCTCTGTTCACAGTATCTATACCCGTCGCCGCGAGCTGTTTTACTGGGCCACGGTCATGACGACGTTTGCGCTGGGCACTGCTGCAGGTGACATGACGGCATCAACCCTGAACCTGGGATTTCTCGCCTCAGGTATACTCTTTGGCGTTTTGTTCGCTCTCCCGGCTCTTGGCTACTGGCTCCTGGGCCTCAACGAGATTCTTGCCTTCTGGTTCGCCTACATTATGACTCGTCCGTTCGGTGCTTCGTTTGCTGACTGGCTGGGCAGGCCAGCAGATGCAGGTGGTATTGGACTAGGGAGAGCGCAGGTTACCCTGGCCTTAGCGGTTTTGATTATCGGCTTTGTCGGTTACCTGACCGTCACGCGTAAGGATATCAAGGTCGAAGAACGCTAGCTTCTGTCTTGCTGGCGCTAGTACAACAAATTCGTAATCCCAGGAAGCCGTAGATACAAAACATATATATTGTCCGATATGCACGCACATCGGACAATATATATGTTTTGTATAGTATAAATTCATAAAAGATTTTGTTCAATAGCATAGCGTGTTGCAGCGCTACGTGTACTGATCCCTAATTTACTGTAAATAGAGCGAACATGAGAATTGACAGTAAGTGTAGTAATTGTAAGTTGTTGAGCAATTTGTGTACTGGTCAGTCCCTGTGCTACCAGGCACAGCACCTCTATCTCGCGTGCTGTCAGACTGCCATGAGGTAGGGACAGGGATGTCGAAGAAACATTCTCTTCTTTTCTTTTCTGTGTATCTTCACAAAGAAAATTTTTTTGATTATTAACAATCATCGTTTGTTCCTCTGCTTCTGCCAATGTCAGGTAGTAAGCAGTGTATATCTGGCGAACAGAAGCTTCCTCGCCACTTTTCTCCAGACATTCATGACCATAAGCTCGAATTGTCTCCATCATCATGAAACATGGTTCTTCTCCCTCCTCGTCTCGTCTCACTTGCAATAAGCTCTGGTCAATCAACGAACTCACAATATCCAACAGCGATGTACCCTGTACTGCTTCGCTGTGATTATGACATATCCCCTCAATAGCTTCGAAAGTATAGGCCCGCTCAAAAACGCTCAGCGTTTGGAAAACACGTTGCTCTTGTGCTGTCAGAAGTGCATAACTCCATGCTATAGTCTGGCGCAGTGTCTGATGACGCGCAGGTGCATCGCGCATATCATTCGTCAAAATGGACAGGCGCGTTGAGCTATAGCGTAGTCGTAGAAGCAGTTCTTTGGAAGACATCAGCTTCATGCGTGCTGCCGCCATTTTCAACGCGAGAGGCAAGCCATCCAGATGTACACATATTTCAGCTATTGTGCGAGCATTGCTTTTGGTCAATCGAAAACCAGGATATACCTTACACGCTTGTTCAACAAACAGCGCCACTGCCCCATACTCCAAAAGATCCTCACCTTCAGGTAGTGCAGTAAGATCGGGTATCTTAAGGGGCGGAACTGGAAACCTATGTTCTCCTTGAAGATGCAATCCCCTGCGACTTGTTACCAACATTTTAAGATGTGGGCAACTCTCCAGTATATATGTCAGATATGGTGTAGCACTAATAACATGCTCTATTGTATCGATGAGCAGCAGAAGGCGTTTATTATGCAGCGTAAGTTTCACTGCTTCCAATAACGATTGATCGGAGCTATCTTCAATCCTCAGAGCTTGAGCAATAGTGGCAAGAACCATTTCCGGGTGGCGTATGGAAGCAAGCGAGACATAGTACACTCCATCGACAAACGTACTGCGCAGATGCGTTGCGGTATATAAAGCCAGCAGACTTTTGCCAATGCCTCCTGCACCTGTTAAGGTTACCAGCCTGACCTCTGCTGAGCGAAGGAGTGTAGAAAGGTCCTCAAGTTCTTGTTCGCGTCCGATGATCTGTCCTGAGAGCACAGGCAATGACGAGGAACACAAAGGAGTAGCTTCGATCTTGTTATAGTCCGATGATGCAAAATAGTCCGCAGTCTCTTTCCCATAAGTCTCTTCTGGTGCCTGCACAACAGCGTGTTTACAGGCAAAACGTTTTCGATAGTGTGTCGCAGATGTTCGCTTTAGCATATGCATATCCTATCCCATCCAGAGATTTTCGTCTTTTCCTATCAGGAAAAGACCGTAACTGATTTTTCTATGGAAGAGGATACCTGTATCTGGGCGTAAAATACATAGCATCGACCTATCACGTATCTATCAAGGCTGTTGTGCTTTGTCAGAATCATTGCTTTCCACTGGTTAGTTCTGGATACGTTATAGAGTTCCATCATTCTCTGCTTTCCTCTTGATATGGAGTTCCCGGCTCGTCTCAAATGTAGTAAAATGGGGAATACTCACTTACAGAAACAGGCTCCTTCATCTCCTGTCCTAAAAAAAGTGTTTGCCCTCGTTTCTTTCTATGCAAAAACCACACATCTTTGAGGAGGGAACCATTGGCGAAGAAGACTGCACAAGCGAAACCAAATGCACTCTTACGAGCAGAGCGCCTGCGACACGGTTGGACGCAGCAGGATGTGGCCGACCACATCGGAGCGCCACTTGCCCTCAATGTCACGCGCTGGGAACGTGGCACGGCAACCCCCAGCATGCACTACGTCGAGCGCTTGTGCCGACTCTTCAGCAAAACGCCCCAGGAACTGGGCTTATTGCCCGAGGAGCAGAGCTCCGAGGAAATCGCGCCACCCCCCTCAACCTATTGGAGCGTCCCCTATCGGCGCAATCCCTATTTTACCGGGCGCGATGCAATCCTGACCGAACTGCACGAACAACTCAACGCCACCCATACAGCAGCTCTCAACCAATCCTATGCGATCAGTGGTCTGGGTGGCATTGGCAAAACCCAGATCGCCGTTGAATATAGTTATCGCTACAAGCAGGACTACCAGGCCATCCTTTGGGTCCGCGCCGCCAGTCGGGAGACCCTGATTGCTGATTTCGTGCATCTGGCCTCCTCACTTCAACTTCCAGGCACTAACTCTCAGGACCAGCTGCACATCGTGGAAGGCGTCAAACGCTGGTTGAGCCAGCAGCGAGGCTGGTTGCTGATCCTGGACAACGCCGATGATCTGGCACTGCTCACCGATTTCTTACCCACTGGCAATACTGGACATCTCCTGCTGACCACGCGAACTGCTGCGACGGGCAGGATTGCTCCCTGTCTTACTGTGGAAAGAATGGATCAGGATGAAGGTTGTTTGCTCTTATTACGCCGAGCAAATCTGATCACTCATACTACCCCACTCGACAAGGTTCCCGCTGCAATGCTTGCTCAAGCCCAGGAGTTGGTCAAGGCACTCGATGGCCTGCCATTAGCGCTCGATCAAGCGGCAGCTTATATTGAGGAGACTGGTTGCAGCCTGACCGACTATCTCGAACTCTATCATCATCATCGCAAGGATCTGCTCCAGTGGCAGGGCACTGATGTATCCGCGTATCCTCATAGTGTTGCCAATACCTGGTCGCTCTCCTTCCAACGCGTCGAGGAAGCCGAACCCGCTGCGGCTGATCTGTTGCGTTTGTGTGTGTTTCTGGACCCGGATGCGATCTCTGAACAAATGCTTACCGACGGTGACAGTGTTCTGGATGCCCAGTTGCAAACTGCCCTCAGCGATGCCTTTAGCTTGAACTGGATCATCGCTGTGCTGCGCCGGTTCTCCCTGGTGCAGCGCGACGCCCAGGCCATAACCTTGAGCATCCACCGGCTAGTTCAGGCCGCCCTCAAAGACCGCATGGATGAGAGCATGCGGCGGCAGTGGGCTGAGCGTACAGTGCGAGCTGTGAGCGCTGCTTTCCCAGAGATTGAGTTCTCTACCTGGCTGCGCTGTGAGCAATGTCTTCCCCATGCCAGTAGCTGTGCCGCTCTTATCGAGCAATATCAACTCATCTCGCCCGAAGCAGGGCATCTGTTCACTTACGCAGGCTACTATCTTAGTGAGCGGGGATTATATGAACAGGCTGAATCGTACCTCGTGCAAGCGCTCGCCATGCACAAGCAACTGTTCGGACCCGATCATCCTGACACGATCACTACACTGGTTCACCTGGGGGAACTGCGTCGAGACCAGGGACAGTATGTGCAGGCTCAGTCCCATCTGCAACGCGCTCTTGCTATCCGCGAACAGGTTCTTGGGCCGGACCATCTTGACGTTGCCACTGTGTTGCACCTTCTGGGGAATACCTGTATGTTTGTCGAACAATACGAGGCAGCAGAAAGTCTGTTGCAGAGGGCTTTGCTGATTCTGGAGCGTGTGCTTGGTTCAGAACATCCTGAAACTGCCACTGTTATCGTTGCTCTGGCGCAGAACAATCTTCGTCGATCTCGCTACGTTGCCGCTGAAAAGCTCTTCCTGCGGGCACTGTCCATCTACGAGAACACACACGGTCTTGAGCACCCCGACACGACCAGTCTTCTCAATACTATGGGTATACTGTACTGCTACCAGGGGAGATATGAGCAAGCCAGGTCATATCTCTACCGAGCTCTGCTATGCAATGAGAGATTGCGCGGACCTGAGCATCCTGAGACTGCGACGAATATGGATAA
>Ga0070741_10009157_pt1 | contig 19408 bp, 23 predicted proteins | sample Coa_R1_4_FD_66440 | JGI IMG/M metagenome (GOLD analysis project Ga0070741, IMG submission 66440) | Surface soil microbial communities from Centralia Pennsylvania, which are recovering from an underground coalmine fire - Coalmine... | ecosystem: Environmental > Terrestrial > Soil > Unclassified ...
ACAACGATGGCAAAGGAGCTCAAGGAGCATCAATGCCGGCTGGATGCAATGACGTGTGAGCGGGAGGCGCGCAACCTGGCGGAGGCGGAGAAGGCGAGCGCGCCGATACTGGACCTTCGCTGCCGGTGGCTGGGGTGACTTTGGACGGCGGGGGCCCGTGAGTGGTGTGAGAGGGCGTCCCCGGGTAAAGATGGGGCGCGGGTGGGCTGGTGTTGCGCACGGACGGCGCGGCTAGCGCGCGCTACCTGGCTCCGGGCATCGCGGGGAGATCAACGGCGCGCGGATCCGCGGCCGCCGGCCGCTCCCCACACGTGCGACAGCGCCGGGGACGCCCGAGCGCAGCGGGCACGGGCTGCCGTCCACGTGGGTGTTTTCGTTGGACCATCCGGGCGTTCGCCTTCTCTTCGCAAGTACTTTTCCTATAAGGTCAACAGAATGTCAGTGAATTCCACAGCTTTTCCTCCGCTTAAGTGCGTCTGCTATTCCCGTTAGTCCTTTATTGCACCGATCATTGGGCCATGCGCTGTGGGAAACACGGACTGAAATTGTACGGGTGCTGACTGCTGGCGGCGGTTCTATAGAGCACCGAGGAGATTCGATGGACGACAGAGAGAAGGATGGTTTTTGGGGCTGGTGCGAGTGCGAATGTTACCTGTGCAGCGAGCTCTCAGAGCATCATCTCTGCGCAGATACGAGCAAATGCGGAATGCCTAAGAGTTGGGACAAGAACGAGAAACCGAGATCGCGAGCGGCTAGCGCGAAAGACGACTCGCCGTCCTGAGCTGCTTCTGAGCAGACTGGCGAAATTGAAACCTGAACTCCTCCGCGGAATAAACGCCTTTCGCGATCAGCAGGTTGTTCATCGCGTAGACGGTGGCGCGGAGCCGCTGGTCTTCTGAAATCTTTGCCATCGCTTCTTCGTACGAGATCAGAGTCTTACCCTCTGGCACCATCTCGTCGCCTTGCGGCAGTCGCCCGGCAGGTCGTTCGATCGGAACTCTGGCAGTAGCCATGGTAGGTTCATCCCTCGCTTGCAGCTTTTCCGATTTTCTATGATCCCACGGCCTTGTCAAGGATTTGTTGAGTGGATCAGGTACTGTCATTTTGGGTGCATCAACCCAACCCTTTCGCCGACCTCAACCTCCCTGCTTTGACTTGCGTGCCGGAGAGCGCGGCCCTGAGCACTCCGCGATCGGAGGCACGCCCGCCGCTACACACACATTGCATGGGGTGACGAGCAACGAGGCACGGACCAGGCGAGGAGCACATCGCCAGCTGAGGCGCAGTACCGTGCCTGGGCCCGGAGCTGGTTGCGCGCGTTTGCGACCGAGGATAGGCGTCACGTGCACGGGCAACGACGCGGCGGCGGCCACAACGCGGGCACCTGGGAAACGATGCCGACGCCGCGGCAGTTAACCGTTATGAAGCTTGTTTGCGCGGATAAAGCTGTACCGTTTACCTGAGAGTCTGCAGGGCGGTGTTCCTTTATTCGGTGGAAGCAGCACTTGCACTCGGCTCCTGCTTCTTGCATGCTTCTTGTTGACGAGGATCTGTCGTATGCGAGGGTGTCAGGCCATTCGTTTCGTACTTTTGCTAGTACTGGCCCAAGCGGCAAAATTGGGGCTTCTACAGGCGCCTCCTCGAAAAGTGAGCAAAAGGAAGGCAGCCGATCGGCACAGCTGAGTTTTGTTCTCGAGTTCTCCTCAGCTGAGGACGTGAAAGGGGAGTCACATCCCATTCTGAATAAAAGCGTCGACATAATCGCCGGTCCAAAGGAACAATCGCCTACCACTGACGTTTTGGAGGAGCCGGCAAATGTGACGACGGATTCCTCACATCGAATCTATGTTACGGACCTGGGGACGGGGACGGTACACCTCTTTGACTTTGCCCGTTCGAAATACTCGCTTCTTCATGGGGGCGATCATCTTCGTTCACCACTCGGAATCGCGGCGGATCGTGAGGGTCATGTATATGTGAGCGATAACGGCCCTAAGGCCATCCTGGTCTACGATTCTACTGGTAAGTTCATCGACTACTTCAAGAAACCCAGGGGTCGGGAGTCTTACTTCGATGGTCCTCAAGGAATCGCCGTGGATGCAGCGACTGGTCGAGTATTTGTTTGCGATATACCGCGCCACATGGTTGTCGTCCTCGGAAAGAAAGGTGAGGTCATTGCCCGCTTTGGCAAGCGAGGTGGTGGGAAGGAGCCGGGGGAATTTAGGTAACCTACCCAGGTGGTCGTTGTCGGGGATGAGGTCGTGGTACTGGATTCGGGAAATTTTCGAATTCAAGTTCTCGACCTTCACGGCCATCCTCAAAAGGAGATCAGTGTGGCAGATGCGAGCAGCGGCGCGGGCATTGCACTCGACAAGGATCGAAACATCTACCTGACTGATCCCCAGCTCAACCGTATGCGCGTCTTTAATTCCGACGGTAAGATGCTATATGAGTTCGGAGAAAGCGGAACCGGAACCGGACAGCTTTGGCAGAACTTTGTTGTACTCTGGTTATCCGTCATGAGTCGTGGGCTGGTTAAGGTGGCCGAACCTCCTGAGCAGGTGGTAAGACGTAACTAGGAGGAAGGATTGTACCTCCAACAGAGCGACATCCAGTGTGACTGCTTCGTGGATTTCATTGGACAGTTTGCACCGGCAAACTTCCAACCCCTTGTCGCCGCCTAACATCGCTGGATAGAAGGCATACTGCGCGTTTCTGCAAAGTCCTAACTGAGGCACATTAGTTCATGGAGCAAAGATAATCGACTATCGTTGTAACGGCTCTGCACAACTTGATTGCCAGTAGCACAAAGCACAAGAGTAAAAGCTATATCGTAAATACTGGTCGCGCTCGGCAAGGTCAAACCGATCACGCCATTGCATGCAACGCCCTACGAGCATTTAGGCCACTATTAGGCCGGGAAATCCAAGTAGCGTGAAGGAATTCGCTACAGGGCGCACTGTTATCTTTTCGTTACCGAGCGGATCCTTCGGCGACTTGCAAATCAAGACTTACGCGTTCACCGTTAATCAATACCGTGCCAGCGTCGATGAGCTGCTGACCAGTGCAGTTGTACGCTTCGTAACAGCGCAGGGTTTCCAAAGGAAAGAAGAACTCTACTGCTTCCGAGCCTGATGCGGGCTGATTTTTTCCGGAGAGATGGATAGTGGTGCTGTATCCGATGCCGTCGAATTTCGGATCTTGCGTCGGGTCGAATTTGAGATAACCGAGCACGGGACGAATCAGATGAGCGATGTGGTCGTCGAAGGCCATGGCTGCCAGCCGGTAGCGAGAACCCGCGGCCGCCTCATTGAGCGTGGTGTTGAGAGAGAGTTCCAGGAAAACGCCCTCACGAAACGCCACGAAATTGGGAGCCGCATAGGATACGAAATGGGCCTGTGGGTCCAGTTCTTTGAGCATGGTTTCGAGAGTTTGCTTATGTGCGCGTTGCAAAGACGCCAACGCTTCAGGAGAAGTATCTCGAGGTTGAGGACGCGGAACGTCATTGACCAGCTTGGGGGATTTTGGGAATGACGGAATGGCAATCGCCGCGGAGTTGCGGCCATCGGATGGTCCAGCGATTTGGGCTCCAACGGCGCCGGCGGGCTCGCCTTCTATCGGCGCGTCTGGAACCTGCGTCTTAAGGCCGGCCTGTGGACCTTCTCCTTCCAACCAGATGGTGACAGGCTGGGCGTTCACAAAAAATTCGCCTTCGAGGAGGGCGGCTTGCCGGCTAGTCGCATTGTTGGCATTGAGCAGTTTGAGTGCGGCGTTCTGTGGAAAGAACATCATCAGGTTCTCGGGTCGCTCCATGGACACGCCCATGACTTTGCCCAGGATGTGGTGAGAAATTTCGACCGCGTAACCCTGCACACTCGGGTTGGTCTGGAATCGGGGAACCGCTATCATCAAAATAGGCTCCACAACCGCAAGATACGTGCTGCGGGCGCGCTGGTCCTGATTCACGTGATCTGCGCTGTAAGCCGCGTAATAATTGCCGGTGATCGCGAGCACCGTACGACCGTTGAACTGATCGAAACGGATGGAACGCTGGTCGGCGGATTTCTGCTGCTGCTCGTCAACATCAAGCTTTCGACTGAGATAAAACGGATACGGGAAGCCGGACTTATTGATCTCGGAGCCGATCTCCTTGAGTTGGTCCATGTACTTAAACTGGAGCGCCCGCAACGCAGGATCTTTGATTTCGACAGGGGCGACAACTTGAGCCGTAGAAATTGTGGGTGCGAACAAGACAAAAAAGAACAGCACGAAGATGCTCTGACTATTTCTGTGCATAAACCATTCCCGGAGCCTGGTAGGGGGGATCGGAGATGATGCGAATGTACGCGATCAGCGCCTGTATCTCCGTCTTGCTGAGACTATAGCCATAGGGGGGCATGAGGGGCGACTTGTTCAGCGCGGGACCACCATGGCCGATGATCGCTGCCAAATCGGCATCGCTCATCTTATTGAGCGTATCGCCTTCGGTAAAGGCGTGCGGCTTGACTTTGAGGTTGTCATAGTTCGAGACACGCTCCGGGGTGGATTCCGGATCGTGGCAACGAGAGCAGTACCTATCGTCGAGCAGCCGACCGAGGCGGCTTTGGTAGTCAAGGGCGATTTCTTCCGTCTTGAGTTCGATTTTCTTTTGCGTTTTGCTGACAGCGCTGGCCACGAGTTGGTAGCGGCCTGCCATTCCACCCAGAGTGACGCTGGTAGAGAGCTGACCACTGGAGTCGGTCACACCGCTTGCTGGATCAAAACTTACTCCTGCGGAAGCACCAAAGGAAACCTGAGCACCGGCAACGGCAGCGCCCTGGTCATCGTTTAACTGCACGACCCACGGCTGGGGAAGCATGGCCCCGGTGGCTCCAATCTGTTTGCCCCCGCTCGATTCGATGATGGTCGATCCGAAAGCGCTCGCGGAAGGCGCCGCCACCATTGTCTTGCGTGTGCATCCAGTTCCAGCCAAGCTCAGCGCGAGACAAAGAATATTGAGGGCCGGAGAAAATCGCTTCCGTATCATTTCTTCGACTCCTTCTTGCCAGAGCCCTTTTGTGCCATGAGAAATGCCGTGAGGGACATTGCCTCCTCGTCGCTCATATTGCGATTGGGCTCGATATTCCCCGGGCGCAATGCCTGCGGATTTTTCAGCCACTGGTACACCCAGGCGGCGTTCAGACGGGAGCCGACCGCGGTTAAGGTCGGTCCAATGTACCCCTTGTCGGCTTTCACATCGACGATGTGGCAGGACTGGCAGGCGTACTTGGAGTAGAAAAGCTGTCTGCCCTGTTCCACCTGGGCGACGGAATAGCCGGCTTCCGGCATGGAGTCGCGATCGAACTCGGGGGTTTGATAGACCGTCATAATGTAGTCAGCGAGAGTCGCGATGTCCTCGTTCGACAAATTGAATTTGGGCATTCTTCGAATCAACGCCGGGCGAAGTGTGGCCGGGTTGCGAAAGAAATCCTCGAGCCACTTGCGCTGCACCGAACTTCCCTCCCAAGTGAGGTCGGGCGCCATGTCGCCGCCCCGTCCGTTGATGGCATGGCAGCTGAAGCATGCAAGGTCGTTCATGATCTGCCCGGCTTTACCTGCGGGGCGGTAGTGCGAGCCAGGCGGAGCCGTAACGGCGAGAGACGGCGGCATGGCCTGGGCAAAGTCGTTTTGAGCCAGCAGCGCGGTGGTCAGTGCGTCGATCTGAGTTGGGGTGAAGGAATATTGGGGCATCTTCAAGCCCGGAGCAAACGCGCGCGGCTGGCGAATCTTGCCGGCAATGTAATCGGGCAAGGTGTGTTGCATTCCCTTAAGGAAGATCAGCTGCGAAGTTGATTTGCTGCCGATGCGCGTGAGTTCCGGAGCAAAATTTTCCGGCTTTCTGATGCCGGCGATCTCATGGCAGGAAGCGCATCCGTACTCCATCACTAGACTCTTGCCGTGAGTGATCTGTTCCGGTGTCGCAGCATCGAGGTGCACGTTAGCCAGAAAATCGGAATCCGCTTTCGCGAGTAGAAAGCTTTCCAGGCTTGCGACCTGGCGATCGGTAAAACGATAGTGCGGCATCTCCGTCTTGGGATCGTAGATGCGGGGATTGCGTAACCAGACGCGGAGCCATTCAGGTTTGGCCTTGTTACCGATGCGAGTCAGTTCTGGTCCTACGTTGCCGCCCACCAGGTTGGCGGCTGCATTTTGCACAGCGTGGCAGGATGCGCAGAACGATTCGCCGTACAGGGACGTGCCGGCCGCCGGATGGGCAATCTTCTGGCTGATCGGCGGGGCGTTGTCACCTTGCAACGGTGTGCTGTTGGCGATCAGGAAAGCTGAGATGTCCCGGACATCTTCGTCCTTCAGCTTGAAATTCGGCATGGTGGCCGAAGCGGCGTAGGCCTGAGGATCCTTCAGCCAAGCGAAAATCCACTCGCGGGTGGTCTTGTCGGCGATGTGGACCAGCGATGGCGCATCCTGAGCTGAACGCATAGTTGCCCCCTCGGGCAACTTGATGGTGTGGCACTGCACGCATCCGTAGCGTGCCAGGAGCGCCCGACCCTCATTGAGTTGTGGCGTGCCTTCAACGCCGGCACGATGACACTGACCGCAACCTGACTCAATGTAGCGTGCCGAGAGAATGGGCTGTTCCCACGCGAGAGTGCTGCTATGCGCCTCAGTGACCGTGGTCGCGGCACCCTGCCCACGGTGGCACATGACGCATCCGAACTGTTCTGGAGGGTGGGGAATTACTGGATGCTTCCGATAAGGTTGAAGGCTGACATCGGTGAGGCTCGCCTCTTTTAGGCCGAGGTGACAAGAGCTGCAACGGTCCGTGACGCCGAGTTCCGGATGCCAGATCTGCTGAATTCCACCTTGAAAGTGGCGTCGCAGTGTGACCGCATCCCCGCGCCCCTGAATCAAGCGCAAGTAGCCTTTTTGATAGTGCCGCCATTCGCTGAAGTGATGCTTGGCGGGTGCAACCGCGAGCAGCGCGAGCAACAGCGCGCTCACAACGCCAAAAGCGCGAAGGGGATCGCCAAATAATTTCTTCCAGAGTGAGATCGCTCTTGTTACCAGGGATGTTTGCACTCAGCTCCTCCAGGGCCAGACCCAGGACCATCCCGGGCCGCGGAAGAATGTGCCGACGCCGGTAAGAACCAGGAGCTCGAACAAGAACCAGGTCATGATCCAATAAGAAAGCGGCTTGGAAGCCAGATAACGGCGTAAAGCCGAAGCAGACCGCGACGAACTTTTTGCGGCTACGAGCATGAAAGCGGCGACAATCAAGGTTGGAACCAGAGCGACGTAGACGTGAAATAACAAGAGGAAAAGTACGAGCACGGACGTGACAATATAAAAGACACGCAGGCGACGTTCGCGATTTTTCAGGAAAAAGCCTTCCGCTTCGATATTGATGTTGAAATACGGAATCACGATGAGAGCCATCACAACCAGGCCTGGCACGAGCACTCCTGCGACTACTGGCGGGAAGTAGTGCAGCATTTCTTGCAAACCCAGGAAATACCAGGGGGCTTTGGCGGGATTCGGAGTGTGCGACGGGTCGGCGATTCCTTCGAGCGGCGCATTGAATAAAAGCGCGATGGTGACCAAGCCAATGGCCATCACCTCAATGGCGACCGCCACGCGAAACAGGACTTCCGGGAAAGTCTGGAGGGTCGCTTCGTCCACGAGCTTCACATGGGCCGATGTCCGCCGGGTGATGAATGCTACGCGACGCGGCGCCTTGCGCGCGTTCGAGTCCATACCGGTGACGAAGTCTTTTGTGCTCATCGCGCCTCCTCAGCCAGCACGGGTTGCCGCACCGTGGCCGGTTCGCTCGGGTGCGCGTAGAGGCCGCCATCCTTGCGAATCCGCCAGAAGTGAATTGCGATGAAGAACATCGCGGCCAACGGCAGAATCATGCAGTGCAGCACATAGAAACGCAGAAGCGCATTGGCGTTTACGACATTGCCGCCCAGCAGCATGAAATGGATTTTGTCGCCAAATACGGGAACAGCGGAGGCGATATTCGATCCAACAGTGATGGCCCAGTATGCGAGCTGATCCCAGGGCAACAGGTAGCCCGTGTAGCTCAGCAGCAGCGTGATCAGCAGTAAAACGATGCCAATGACCCAGTTGAATTCGCGAGGTGGGCGATACGCTCCCCGGTAAAATACCTTGAACATGTGAGCGAATACGAGAAACACCATCGCGTGCGCCGACCAGCGATGCAGATTGCGCAGGAACAATCCCGAGGACACCACGAATTGCAGATCCTTGGTGTCGGCGTAGGCCTGCGGTACGGAGGGATGGTAGTACAACATCAACAAAATGCCGGTGACAACCAGGATCAGAAATGTACCCAGCGTCAACGTTCCCAGGTACCAGGTAGCGCTGAAGCTCACCATGCGGCGGCGAACCTTTGTCGAGAACAGGTGCAGGAAAACGTTTTGCTGAATGGCGAGTGAACGCTTCAGGGTGCTCGAACCTATGCCGCTCCGGAAAATCGAGCGCCACACCCGGGTCTCCCGCAGTTCGTCAAAATATTGATCGACATTTTTCGGCATTGTTCAGATCCTCAGGAAGTCCAGGGCGCGGATCGTGGTGCCGCGATCCACCATCAGATCGCCATCGTCGTTTAGCCAGGTGCGAAGCCACGGCAACGGTTTCGGAGCCGGGCCCTCAAGTTTTTCTCCGGGAGTCATCCTTTCTTGCAGGACGGCAAACTTGCTGCCATGACAAGGGCACGCGATGATGCCCAACTCCGCTTTCCAGGCGGTCAGACATCCCAGGTGCGTGCACACCGCGCCCAGCGCGAAGAAACCTTCCGTGGAGTGAATCAGATAAATTGCCGAGTTCACATCCAAAGTTACCGAATTAACCGGGTAGATTTCAGGCTTACCGGCATTCACGAGCGGCGAAGGCTCGTACAGCACGTTGGGCGAGAGAAACTGGTAAGCAAAGACCGCGGTGCCAGCAGCGGCGATGCCCAGCGAACCAAGTCCCAGCTTCACAAAAAAGTTGCGCCGGTCGAACGCACCGCCCGCTTCCGATTGAATCTCATGTTTCTCGTCTGCCATGGCTACGTTGTAACTCCTACTGCAGTCGACGCCTTGGGACGCACACCAGCATCGATAGCTTCCACGGAAATTAGACCGGTTGGTTCGGCCGATACCAGCTTGTACGACTCCATGGTGATGGTGCCGACCGGGCACCGCATCGCGCATAGCCCGCAACGAATGCAACGCGTTTCGTCCTTCAGCATGGCGGACCCGGTGACGATGCCAAGTTCGTCAGCCGCCACTTCGTTCAGCTCTAGGCCAAAGCACTCCTGCTCCGCACGAATGGCTTCGACTGTCTCAGGTGTGAACTCGATCCGGTCGAGTGAAACCAGCTCCAGGCAATCCTCTGGACAAACGTCGACGCAACCGCCGCACAGAATGCAGGACGTGCCGTCTTCCTCGCAGCCTTCGAAGATAGTGTTGACCCAGCAGTGCAGGCAGCGCTGCGCTTCTTCCATGGCCGACTGCGCGTTGTAGCCGATCTCGACTTCAGTAACACCCGTGCGGCGCTCGAGTGGCAACATGGGGATGGGCTGGCGGTGGATGTCGAGATAATTGAGCGGCATCGCGTGCCGCTTCAAAATTTCGACTTCAACCACGGGTTCGGGATGATTTCGGCCGCGGAGGAAAGCGTCGATACCAACGGCCGCACGCTTGCCATCCGCGACACTGTCGATGATGAGGCGAGGACCGAATACGCAATCGCCGCCGGCGAAAATACCTAACGCAGAGGTCATCAGGGTCTGCGGATTCACCGCGATTAAGCCGCGCGGGGAGATCTCGACTCCGTCATCCGGCTTCAGGAAGTCGAGGCACGGCGCCTGTCCAATCGCCATGATGATCGTGTCACACTCGAGCACGCTCTCGCTGCCATCGTAGAATGCGGGATTGAAGCGCTTGCTGCCGTCGAACACCCATTTTGTTTTAAGCGTCTCCAGGCCGACCACCCGCCCGTCTCTGCCGATGACGCGTTTCGGCCCGAGCCCCGGAAAAAGCGTGATGCCTTCGGCTTCCGCCTCTTCGATCTCTTCGAGGGCCGCTGGCATTTCGTTGCGGCGCTCCAGGCAAACGATATCAACTTCGCGCGCACCCAGGCGCAGTGCCGACAGCGAAATATCGACCATCTCACGTGTGGCCACCGCCGATACGTTTTCCGCAGAGGGTTCCACGTCTTCAACGCCAGCTGCGTGTTGTTTCACGACCTCGCGCGCCGCCGAGCGGGCAACATCCATGGCCACATTGCCGCCACCGATAACCACCACTTTCTTGCCGATGGTGAACTTGTAACCGAGGTTCACATTTAGCAGAAAATCGATGCCCTTGTGAACGCCGTCGAGATCGACGCCCGGAATGCTCAGATCGCGACTGCGATGTGCACCCACCGCGACGAGAACTGCGGCGAACCCTTGACGGCGGAGGTCGGAAACCATGAAATCCCGGCCCGCCGTGTGGTTGAGCTTAAGGGTGATGTCGCCAGTCTCGAGTATCTCGCGCACCTGGGCTTCGACCACGCCCCGGGGCAGTCGATACTCTGGAATCCCGAGATATAACATGCCACCCGCCACGGGCGCGGCTTCGAAGATGGTCACCGCATAGCCCATGAGAGCGAGATCATGGGCCGCCGACAGACCCACCGGACCACCTCCCACCACCGCGACTTTAAAGGGCAGCTTTGGTTGTTGGCGGCCCGCGTTGACGTCGACCGGACCCTTGGATTCGGGCCCGTAATTCTCGGTGAGGAAGCGCTTCAGTCCGCGGATGGAAATTGGTTTGTCAATCTCTCCGCGGCGGCAGGCCGTCTCGCAAGGGTGAGCGCAGACGCGACCGCAAATCGAGGCCAGGGGATTTGGGTCTCGCGCAAACCGATAGGCCTCTTCGAAACGCCCTTCCCCAATGAGTTCTACATACCGGCCAGCATGGGTGTGCGCGGGACAAGCCATCATGCACGGGAAGTTCGTGTTGAGCCAGTTGCCGTCGACCCGCTTATCTTTAAATCGCTTCCACATGAGGTGCTATCCGGTCGCGCCTTGAATTGGTCAGAAAAGCTTGGAAAAATTGAGGTAACGGCAGGGGAGATCGATCTGCCGTTATCCTTTCTTACTTACTCAGCGTGAAATCCGCTTTCGTATCGCCCGCCACGCTCACCGGCTTGGACTGGTTCTTCGCGCCCTCATGCCATGCGGTGAGGGTATAGCTGCCATCCGGCACATTCTCAATCTTGTATTCTCCGGACTTGTCAGTCGTCGCGAAGTAGGGTGTGGGCGACACAATGATGTAGCCGGCCATCTCCGGATGTACGTTGCAGAGCAAAGGGACAGCGCCCGGGTTGTCGAACTTGAACGAGCGCTTTTCGCCCTTGGGCCAGGTGCCCAGGTTATGCGTGAGCTTCTTGTTGCCGCCGACCGAGGTCCAGAAAACGTTGTGAGCCACGGAGTCGCTGTTCTGGAAGTCAACCGTGGTGCCAACCTGCACGACGGTGATGTGCGGATTAAACATAAGACCCTTTTGGTCAACCAGCGGGTGTGCGGTGGGCGCCGGGAACGTCTTTCCAGAAGCTGCGTCAACGTAGACCACTGACTCCCCCGAAACTCCGGAAACTTTTCCGCTGATCGTGCCGGCATCGGCGAGCAGGGTTAGCGATGCGATTACAAGAGCGATTGCTAAAAGATTGCGATTCACAAATTTCTCTCCTTCGAAAACTTTCAATCTGTGTTCAGGAGGGTGTTGCCTCCCGGTTTCTCAATAGACGAATTCCAGGCCCGCCACAGCGTTGTTCGTGCGGAACGGGTTCGTGAGCGTCGTGCTCGTGCCCGGCGAGTAAACGATCTGTCTCGGCCGAATCTGATACTCAAAAGACGTTTTGATATTGGCGTGCACCAGGAACTGAATTCCGGGTGTAAACCGGTTTCGCACCGAACTTACGGGCGAGAAGTACGGTGAGTTCGGCGGAGTGTTAAGATCAGCGCCGACGCTATTCAGGAAGTCGGCAGTGGAGTTCACACGATCCCACCTCATGATTGTCATCAACCAGGGATAGATCAGGTAATCGGCTTCCAAAAACCCGCCGCTGTAATGGGCTGGGCTGCCCGCACCGAAAGCCGTTGGCAGAGGCTGGCCAGCAGGAATTACCGGCAACAGATTTTGATCGCGACCGTAAATGAATTGTCCAAACAGATTGAACGTGTGGTAGTTGAAGCTGAAGTCGCCACCCACGCGATAGAAGGGCTCGCGCGCCGTCAGCACGGTCGGAGTGCCGCTTGTATCTTGTCCCTGGAAACGCTGGACAGAGCGACCATAGAAATAGAGCGTCCCGAGGTTGAGATAGGTGTGATCTCGAGGTCCGGTCGGCCCGGCAGCCTGAATTTCGTTGCGGCTTGCCGGATCGCGCTCTAGGTTGAAGCGATATGACAAGCGAGCGTAGATGTCTTTGAAGTTGGAATCAGAAGTATAGGTGACTTCCGGGGGCACGTTCGTTCCCGCGCCCGGCGTTCCTCCCGTATTCTGGTTCACGATTGCCAGCGAGTAGTGATACCCGCGGTAAGTATGGCCACCGCTGAGTTCCACGCCCTGGGCCGCATTCGATAGAGCGAATGCGTTGTTCACGTTCTGCTGATTCGCGATTCCGACATTGGGCTGGTCATAGATGTCCCACCCGCTGAGATTCCAACTCCTGGCAGGGCTGAAAGGAAGATCCAACTCAAACTGTCCGACTCGAACACTCAGCGCATCGGTGGGCAGTTTCAGTAACCGTCCGATGTTTACGAATTTCAGGTAGCCATCGCCTAGTCCGCCGTCGGCTCCGGAGCCTCCCACGCTCAGGTCATCATCAACCCAGAACGCGATGTCACTCCCGAAATTTCCCGCCATGAAGATGCTGAACAGCCCGGCCTGAAAATCGGTGCGCGGAATGAACTGCTGCAGCGCCGGATCGCCAGGGTTCTGGGCATTAAAGTTGTTCCGGTTATTGCTGACAACCTGGAAGAAATGGTTATAGCGCAATCCCACCGGCGGTAAACCGGGGATAGTGCCGGGCCAGATGGAGTGCGGAAACAGTTCCTTGTTTGCGGGCGCTCCCAGAAGCACCGGAGGTATCTTGATGAAGCTCTCATCGTCTTTGGGAAACTTAAAGCCCGCGTCTTTGAAAGCCTTGCCAAAGTCATTCAGCTTTGGGAAGTCAATGTGGCAAGTGCTGCATGATGTCCCATATTGGCGCGAGAACGCCGGAATGGCTTGGCTGCTTTCTGTTAGGACAAGGAGCAGGACCAGGCCGAGGAAAACCATAGACACGCGTCCGTGGAACAGCATCTCATCGCCTCCTTAAATTTATGATTCCAATCGCCCGGACAACCTTCAGATATATGTTGGGGGGATTCTCAGTGATGGGCGGGCGGTGAGGCTGTAGTAGGGATCACCCTAGGATGTGACCTGCGTCACAAACTTCTGGACATCGCGGAGCGCTTCGCTTGTGACTCGACGTTCTTCGCTCTCAAAGCATTCACACGCCAGCCCTGAAGGGCAGTGCTCTTGCCTTAAGACCATTGTGCAACGCACATACTCCCCTGAAGGAGATACCAGAGCGTCCATCGGCCGTGCGCCGGAAGCGAAGAGCATTCGATCGGCACGTCGTGTTACGGTTGCGCAGTGCCGCGCAAGTCGACGACACGTGCCGATCGCCCCGATCGGTAAAAACCGCCGCCCCTGCCCCGCGCATTGCGTCCTTTCCTACAACGAAACCGTCAACTCCCGCATCCCCCCCGCCCTCTCCCTGGCGCATAGCGAGCTGAACCGGAATCTTCCTTGCACAGCACACTCAAAAGGACTAGCGTGATGGAGTCCTTTACACGTCCTTCCGCGCTGCCTCTGGCGACGGTCTCTTGTGCAACTGACGCACTAGAAACGTCGGGCCCGGAGGTCACGTGGTTCTGGAAAGAGATTTCAAATCACATTCGGGCGTCTGTCCGCACTGTTTAGCGATGGGAAGATGATCTTGGTCTGCCGGTCACCCGAATCGGCAAGAGCTTAAGATCACCTGTCATTGCACGTTCTGCAGAATTAGACGAATGGCTTATGGAGCTGCGCACAGGTAATCCGCAACACCCTGCTTTAACGGAGTTCCTGAAAGCGCCAGACCGCAACACTCCATAAACACGCTGCTCTGAGACGCAGAAGTGCTGAACTCATCCAAGCAGCCGAACAGATTAAGGCAAGCACTCGCAGCGTAATCACTTAACGTTATTGGATAACACCCCACCGTCACCGCACTTTAGCTTGGTATCGCGGCTACTGAACGCCGCCGAAGCCTTGTTATCATCTGGATCCGCACCGCTCGATCACTGCGGTTAAAGCTCGCAAGCCGACATGAAACGAGCCTATGGCTGTTATGTCGACCCCGTGCCCCGTGTGCGGCCATGACTCTCTTAGGCTCGTTCGCCGCACTGCTTTGCTGCACATAGAAGACGAGTCGCCGATCACGGGTGTCCTGGCCTTCCGCTGTGGACGCGGCCACCTCTTCGTTATTGCCCCAGACGTTCCCGAGGCCAAGCCCAGTTAGCGCCCGCGCTGAACCGCTGGCGCATTTTGGCGCAGCCAACTTCGTTCTCTGGTGCTAAACTTCGTTCGCCGAGCAATTGTGGCACCCACGCAGAAAACGCGCATCCTCTCGGTGTCTTCTGACGCTCCCCTGCTACGCACGCGCCACATGCTTCTGAAAAATGCTGGCTACGATGTCGACTCAGTGATCGGACCTGTGAGTGGCCTCGCGTTGTGCAAGGCAAACGGCTATCAGCTACTGGTTCTAGGCCACTCTATTCCCGTGCCCGACCGTGAAAAGCTCATCGAGGAATTCCGCCGTCATTGCCGTTGCTCCGCAGCTTCTGTGATCGCCCTCCGCAGCCACGCAGGTGACTCTCTGGTTCGCAACGCTGACTACCAGATTGAACCGGACCCGGAGCCCCTCTTGGAACTCATCTCCCGCATCGTCCAGGGGAACGCCACGCGGCCGAATGGCGCGCACTGAATCTGAGAGCAAGGAATCATGCAGCCAGGGACACAATATCTGCGCGCACAATCTTGCGCCAGCGTATGCTGTGGGCACTACGGTGAGCACTCCCGAGGGCTGCCGGAGGGGGGAACCAAGGTCCGGCAGCCCTGCTTAGTTGACTTTTCGCGAGCAAGGCTCAGCTTTAGCGAGCGGCCGCAACCGTGCCGTAATCATCTCGAGCAAACTCGAGATCGGAAGTCCCGCGTTCAAAAACTCGATCATTTCTTCCAGTGCGAACCCGGCGTGTTCGCCAGCAATCGCCAGCTTAGCCACAGCTCTGATCAGGTTAGGATTCAAAGTGGAACTGGCTCTGGTGCGAATCATCCTGCCCCTCATCTGTGATTGTAATAAGCTAGGGCACGGGCCAAAACCTGACTGTGATACACGTCACAGCTCCGCACGCCGCCCCCATCCCCTCATCGCGCCGCCGTCGCCATCCGCGCTACAATTCCCCGCGACGCCAGGTCTGACCGTCCGCAGCTGGACGCGGCACCCCCCACGCCACACGCGAGGCTGCACTTATCCCAGTCATAACGCTGACCTTCCATGTCACCGAGCGCCTGCCGCCGCCCAGCTCCCACCCCTTACTCACATGTGACCGCCGTCACTGCCGATCTCTCCGCAGCTGATACGCTCCCATGAACTTTGGTAGCCAGGATGGCATCATGGATCGCGCGCAAGCAAATTGGACTGATGTCTACGAGCTCGCAATGCACGAGAACGATCCTGCCTTCGTTCGGCAAAGAATCGAAGCGGCGCGCTCCGCCATACGGGCACGTGATCTCGAGCTCATCACTGACCCGGTCGTGAACCACGCGGAACGCATGCTCCTTGACATCGCTCTGCAGAGTCTCGCCCTTCGCGAACGCCAGCACGGTGCGTGAGCTGAAGAGCGCCGACGCCGGCGCCGGCCAGCTCCTCAATTTTGCCATCGCGGGCACCGGTGATCGTCCGCACACCAAAACCACGAGAGTTAGCGTATCGTGCCACAAGCGAGTTGTTTCAACTCAATCTTGCCCATATGGCAAAGCTCGGCGGGTACCCTGAGGCGGTCCGCGAAGCCGCTCTGCATCTCTTCAAGACGATTGCGGACGCAGAGAGAGAACGGCTTGAGTCGCTGGACGAGAAAGCTGCGGCGCTCTATCTAATCTGCTGTACGACAGCATCCGTAATAGGAATGCGGCAGATTTCCACTTTGACGCCGATATCCGCAGCGTTACCAAACAGGTATGGCAGCCTGGCTCAGAGGCTGCAAGAAAGACCCTGAGCTCTACACACCGAATAACTTTTTCAAGTCGAAATATGGGAATCAACGAATTCTTCACCCGGTTTTCCCAAAAGTCGGGAGAGATCTCAGTGTACTCGGCTGCGAGTTGTTTAACGATTGATACCGAGACCAGAAAACTATTACTTCCGGCGTTGCGTTTTATGATCTCGTGTCTACGTTTAGATTTTCTGCGAGGGAGAATTGATGCACCGCGCAGCGATAAGGGTCTGAAGGTAGTAAGCCAGTTCCATTGAGGGGTTCTGAGCGCAATTATCGAGATTTGTGCAATTTTGAACAGACTCTCATTGTCCAGTCTCCACATACTGATTGTGAGCACCCCTTGGGGGCTGTTCACAACTTACGTCCTACAGACCAGAGGAGGAATATGCGTCGAATCGCTTTGATGGCACTTGGTTTCGCTCTGCTGTTATCGGCAGTCCCCTTGTTCTCGCAAACGAATGCAACCGTGGAGAAGACACTCGAGAGTTATGAAAAAACAGGGTGGCAAGCATGGAAAGACCATGATGCAAAGCAAGCGGTAGCGTGGTTCACGAACGACTCCACAAGCATCGCCGATGGCGTAGTATTCAAGGGCAAGGAGCAGATTGTGAAAAGTATTACGGACGCGAGATGTGTGGTCAACAGCTTCTCGTTATCCGATTTCTCCTATATGTGGCTCGACAAAGACATAGTCGTCATGACCTACACGGGAACGCAGGACGCGACTTGCGACGCCAAAAAACAAGGGGGAAAGGTTTTCGCCACGTCGATCTGGCAGAAGAAAGGCGGCAAATGGTTATCGCCATTCCACCAGGAAACCGACGCAGGGGGCATGTAGGTAGGGGACGAAACCGTCGCACCTAAGCTCAGACGGGAGTCTGACAACTTGATACGGCTGTTTCCTCGAGAACTCTGGAGAACTTCTGCCCAAAGTCCTCGGCATTGTCGCCAGCCTCATAATGTCTGAACTGAACGAGATCCTCACAATGAGCTGAAGAACCGTCATCGAGGAGGGGGTCCTCAGAATGACGAAGATGGCAAATGTAGTTCAGTTTCTTAAGCTGGAGCATGTTCGACTAACGAAGCAGATTGAAGGAATCTCTGCGGCCTTGGCGGCATTCGGGGCGTCCTACACGCATGCCCGCGACGCTCGAAAAGTAGGTTTTGGAGGAAGGAAACTTTCGGCGGCAGGGCGCGCGAGAATTGCTGCTGCACAAAGAGCCCGATGGGCGAAGGCTAAAGGCGAGACCACGAACGGTTCACCCGTGCGTAAAAAACGAACCAGGTCAACCGATGGCCGAAAGAAGATCGCCGCTGCCCAGCGCGCCCGGTGGGCGAAGGTCAAAGCTTTAAAGAAAGCGTAATTCTGATTAGGATTTCTGTAGAAGCGAGCCCGTCTGTCCCCGAGACTGCGGGTTTGTTGCTTAGGTCGACCGCTGAACAGACCGAATGAAGACACCAATGGTCCGTGTTACCAAATGTCCGAAGAGCACCGAAGTCTCGGGAGGCCGAGTTCGACAAGCACTGCAAGGCCGGTCACCAACAGAAAAAATGACTCGAAGGGAATCCAGTTCTGCTGCGGTGGTCTCGTACTCGCTAGTCTGGTTCGACTAGCCCCTTGAATTCCAGTAGAGCTAGCGCGAGCCTGTCATCGGTGCTACTCCTACACCGGTAAGGGAAGTAGTTTGTGGGCTACCCGCTAGGTTGTCTGCTATCGGAAGCGTTCCACTTCTTTGCCAACGCCAGCAGGTGTAAAAGGAGAAAACGATGACGTCAACCGCAGTGATCACCGCCCGGGAGACTCGGCAGCAACCTCTCGCCCCCTGGTGGCACACATTGGTGGTGCTTACGCCGATCATGATCGGCTCTGTCGCCAGCTTATATGAACACGGCCTCCCGAACGCAAACCTGCCGGGTTTAAGTCAGCGGCTCTCGAGTTACTTTACTGTTCTGGTGGTGGAGTGGCTGGGGGTCCTTTTGATATGGCTCGCCCTCCGACGCCGTGGCCTCGCTATCCGCGATCTGGTTTCAGGGAGGTGGGATACAGGCCGCGCTTTCTTCAGAGACTTGGGCGTGGCTCTAGGATTTCTGGCTATCGTGATTCCGACGGTAGGAGCACTAGCTTATCTGCTTGGGGCAGATGCTAACAGAGCTTTAAACAATATTCCGCCGAAGACTCTTTTTGAGCTTCTGGTCTTCCTGGGAATGAGCGCCTCTGCGGGGTTTGCGGAAGAGCTCGTTTTCCGTGGATACCTCACCCAACAACTCAACGCCTGGACCGGCAGGTATTCAAGTGCCATCATCCTGCAAGGGATAATCTTTGGCCTCGCCCACGGATTCTATGGAAAAGCCATGCTGGCAGTCACCGTGCAGGGATGGCTCTTAGGCTTTCTTGTCTACTGGCGCAAGAGCCTACGATCAGGAATGCTGGCCCACGGCCTACAAGACAGCATTGGCGGCATCGTGGCCTTCTTCTCATAAGATTGAAGGCGAGTTTATTCTTCGGAATGAAACTGGCAATGTGCTCGCGAAAGCGACCTTAGGGCTGGGGACGATTCCTTGGCTCGAGAACCAGGCATATGTGGCCTTCTGTCGGTCGGATGAGACCCCTCAGGGCCTACTGGAGCAAAATGTCGTAGGCATCGTAATTTCCTGTCAGCAGATCTAAGAGCCCATCCTGGTTGAAGTCGCCCGCAGCAACAGCAAAGGTAAGGTTACTTGCGGGGAAATTCACGGCGTTCTGAAGAGTTCCGAATTCTTCCCCCCGGGTGGAGTCTACCTGCTCCTGGGACATGGAGACGGGATGAAATGTGAACTGAACTGCCCATACGTGCGGAAGAAAGCGGGCCAAGAGAGCTTGGACGCCGCGGTTACTCGAACCCGGTTTGGCGCTATGCGAGGCGACAAGATCGCCGTGTGAGAGTATGGATGGCGTGCCGCTAAGTGATTCTGCTCGGAAGACAGATTCGGGGGCGAGAAGCATGTCGCGGTGCAGGTCGGCAAGGGCAGAATTAACGTTTTGACCGGCGCATGCCTATACTATAGCGGGAG
>Ga0070741_10009158_pt1 | contig 19407 bp, 22 predicted proteins | sample Coa_R1_4_FD_66440 | JGI IMG/M metagenome (GOLD analysis project Ga0070741, IMG submission 66440) | Surface soil microbial communities from Centralia Pennsylvania, which are recovering from an underground coalmine fire - Coalmine... | ecosystem: Environmental > Terrestrial > Soil > Unclassified ...
GCCGACCGCGCGTCAGCGCTCTCGGGCGTCCCGAAGAGCACGATCCACTACTGGGCGCGAAACGAGATTCTCGTCCCGCGGATCTCGCCGGAACGGATCAAGCTTTGGTCCTACCCCGACCTCATGGCGCTTCGCACGATCTACTGGCTGCGCCAGTCGAAGACCGTCAGCGACGGCCGTTCGGTGCCGGCGACGAGCATGCCCGCGGTTCGGCGCGCGCTCGAGGAGCTGCGCGAGATCGACCTCGAGCTCTGGACCGAGGAGCGAGGCCCCAGCGTCGCCGTCGATCGCACCGGGCGCGTCTTCATCACCGCCGATGGGGTGAGCAGCGTCGACGGCCAACGCGTCCTCGATGGCGACATGCTCGACTTGATCGCGCCGTTCGAGACCGAACAAGGACGAGCACCGAACCTGTACCAGCCGCGACCGAGCCTGCGGATCATTCCCGGCAAGCTCTCCGGCTCGCCTCACATCGTCAAGACGCGCATCGAGACGATCGCGCTCGCAGCGCTCAGGCAACGCGGGCTGTCCGAGGCGAAGATCGCAGCCCTCTATCCGATCGCGCCGCGGAACGCGATCGCCGAAGCGCTCGACCTCGAGCGAGAGCTCCAGGGCAATCTTCGAGCCGTCGCGTAGGGGACGCCGCCGTGCCGCGGCGGCTGTTCGCCCTCGACCAGAACTTCCCGCAGCCGATCGTCTCGGCGCTCAGCGAGTTCATGGCGGAAGCCGAGCTCGTTGCGCTCGCCGACATCGACGCACGCCTCGCCGATCTGGACGACTGGAAGGTCCTCCTCGCGCTGCACCACCACGAACGCGAATGGGACGGACTCCTGACGACCGACGCCGGGATGCTCTCGCTCCCGCGCGAGCTGGCGGTGCTGATGCAAACGCGGCTCACCCTCGTCGTGGCGCACGCAGCGGGGCACGATCCCTTGAAGGCGACGGGCCTTGTCCTCACCTACCTTCCGTGGATCGCTGCGCACACCCGACGCGACGCGGCGCAGGTCTGGGTGCTCCGAGCCGCGAACAAGCCGGCGGAGGACCCGTGGTCGCACCTGGAGAAGATCGCGAGCCGGAAGGGGACGACCGCTACGGCGCTCTACGACGCGGAGAAGCTCACGAACGCCGAACTCGGACGCAATCCGCTTGAGGATTGAACAGTCAGGGCGCCAGCCGAGCTGATCGCACTGACCACCCGGCGACGCGCGTCAGCCGTTGGCTTCTCCGTTGAGCGCGACCCCCACGTCCGACTCCTTGAAGCAGACGTGGTGCGACCAGGTGCCGAGCTTTCCCCACCCGTTCACCGCCGCCACCCAGCGCTTCGACGCCGTCTCCTTCGCGTCGTCCTTCTCGTCCTTCCGGCCCTTCCCCTCGATCAGGAGCATGCGGCCGTTGGCGAGCCTGACGATGAAGTCGGGCCGGTAGCGGAGCGTCTTGCCGAGGTAGCGGTACGGGATCTCGAGGAAGAGCCGGTCGTTCTTCGCGTAGGCGACGACCCGTTCGTCGCGCTCCAGCTCGCGCGCGATCCCGACCTCGAGCGCGCTGTCGGCGACGACGTGCGAGATGTGCGACTTCGTCGTCGGCTCGCAGGGCTTGGCGGTCGAGAAGGCGATACGGTCGACGCGGCGACGGGCTTCCGCCTCGGCCGTCACACGCGCCCGGCCAATCTGCGCCCGCTCGGCGCCTACGTCGTACGAGCCATCGAGGAAGAGCTCCGCGCGGAGGGCTTTCCGCTCGCCGTTCTCGGCCAGCTCGACGCCGACGACGTCCATGTCGCGAAGACGTCGAGCCGGAGTGTGCTGGGGTTCATGAACGAGATGGCGTTCTCGCTCCGCTACCAGCTCGAATTCGGTGGCGAACTCGACGAAGCTGTAGTCCGCAAGCTCAAGCACCACCTCCGCCGCACGCCGCACAACCGCGGCGGCGTCTACGCGGAACCGCTCGACCTGGTCGCCGAGCGCCTCGCTTCCCCGTAGCCGAACATCCGATCACAAGCGAGCTGAAGCGCGGTCAACCTCCTCGAGGCGAAGATCGAAGTCCGGAAGACGTTCGTACGCGGACGGTTCACGACGCCCAAGAGCAGGCGTCGCGCCGCGTCGTCGAGCTGGACCTCGCACGCTCGCCGTCCTCGAGGAGCAGTGGCAGCCCACCGCGTACCGCGCTGACGACGACCTCGTCTTCGGCCATCCGACGAAGGGGACGCCGCTCGAGACGGGCAAGCTCGCGAAGCGCTACCTGAAGCCGGCGCTCGCACGAGCGGGGATCGAGAAGCCGTTCCGCCCCTTCCACGACCTCCGCCACACGTCACTGACGCACGCAGCCGCCGCAGGCAATCCGAAGATCTACGTCCAGGCGGGAGCCGGTCACTCGCAGGGCTCGATCACCGAGCGCTACATGCACGCCGCTCAGGTCCTCTTCCCGGGAGCGGCCGCGAAGAGCGAGGCACGCATGTTCGGGACGGCGCAAGAAGGCTGCTAGAGACCTCGCATAGACGGCAAGGCGCGCCGCCACCCCGGCGGACAACCCGCAGGAAAGCCGCCCTCCCATCACGAAAGGAGCGTCGATGTTCCGCGTCAGCTTCCCCGGTCCGTTCTCTCACCACGACGTCGTTGTAGACGGCTGGAAGGTGCCGTTTCTGCAGGCTCACCCAACCGGAGAGAACGACGAGAACGTCATGCTCGTATTGGACGAACGGATCGCGGAGACGTTCTCGGTGGAGGAAGCCGAGCGCGTCGTGCCGTTCGTCGCACACTCGATTGCCGTCGCTCTTGGCTACACCTCACATCCGAACGAGAACGCGGAGCAGCCGCTTGTGAAACAGCCACAGCCGCGTCCCGTCCGGATGCGCGGTCTCGCGATCGAGCCTGGCTAGTACCTCGGCAGGTCGAGCAGGTTGTTCCGCTTGGTCCCGTCTGGGCTCGTCGTAAGGTAGTCGCCCGCCAGGCAGTGCGGACACCGGGCCACGTGTACGCGGGCCAGCGGCGTGGCGTAGGTGTAGAACTGGTCGCCCCCGTAGATCGCGTTGATGATCTGCGAACGGGCGTAGTCAGTAGGCTGGCCGAGCAACCTGACTCGGGCGATGTGCTCATGCGATGCGCCCGGCGCGTACTCCATGTGGACCTGTGTGATCGAGTAGACAGCCAGGGGAGGCTCCTTCCGGTAGTTGACCTTGTCGCCCAGCCTGCTGACACAAGCAATGGGCGCTACAAGGATCGCGCTGGCGCCGGACGGCATCCGCTCCGCCTGGAAAGATGGGCCTGCGTCCTGCAGGCGTATGGGATCGGTAGTGACCTCGCGGGGGCCGGGCTGACACCCGGCCTTCGCTCGTTCCGGGTAAACACCGGCTACCGACCGTTACAAAAGAACCGCACCTCGAACACGACCGCGCCGTGAGCGCCCCGGTTTGAAGCGGGTCGCGGTCCTCCTATGCGCTTGTCGCGTCCGCGTAGCGAGTCTCGTCGACGACGAGCTGCCAGAAGCCGCGCGTCGGGCGGGTCGCACGGAAGTGCTCGAAATCGAAGGTGAGGATCGGAGCTCGCATCGACTCCGCGATCGCCATCACGCAGCCGTCGACGAACCCGAGGTCGAGGTCGGCGAAGCGCACGTCGATCTCGACCGCACGCCGCAGAAGTCCGGCCGAGAGGAACGCCACCCTGTGCTCGCCCGCGACGAGCGCCTCGAGCAGCAGCCGCGCCGCGCGGGCACCCACTCGAGCGCGGAGAAGCTGGTCGGCCTCGACCAGCACCGGCTCGGGAACCACCAGCTCCCGCCCCAGCTCGGTCACGAGCGCGGCAGCGAGCCCGTGTGCCCGGTCGCGACGATTCGCCGCCGCGACCAGCGGACCCGTGTCGGCGACGACCCTCAGCGCGCAGTCACGAGTTCGCGAAGGTAGCGCTCAGCCAGCCGCCCCAGGTCGTCCGGCCCCTCGCCCGATCCGACATAGCGTGGCCGTCGGCGACCCCGCGTCGCCCGCGCACCCGCCTCGATCAACCGTGCGACCGTGGCCGAGAAGGACTCCCCCTCCTCGGCGGACTCGCGAGCGAGCGCTTCCACGCTCTCAGGCAGATTGACGGTTCTGCGTGCCATCACACTCCTCGGTGTTATGAACATGCTCATCATACCGAGCAGAGCGACGCGCCTTCGCGCGCTTGCCGCGGGTCGCCTCGATCGACAACGGCGAGCCCCGAGAACGGAGGGGTTTCGCCGTGCCTCACGTTCGCGATGGGTACAAAATCGGCCCCGTCGCGTCTGATCTGCAAACAAAAGGCCCTGTTTCGCAGGGCCTTCGGAGTAGCGGGGGCAGGATTTGAACCTGCGACCTCCGGGTTATGAGCCCGGCGAGCTACCTGGCTGCTCCACCCCGCGTCGCAACATCGAGTATACCAACCGGCGTCCGCTTTCCCGCCCGCCTCTCCTCGTCCGCTGCGAAGTAGCATGGGGCCCGTGTCGAGCGCGATCTGGGCGTCCTTCGCCTTCCTCTGCTTCGCCGTCGCCGCCGGCACGAGCTGGGTTGCCTTCCAGGCCGTCGCCATGTGGCGGGACCTCCACCGGCTGCCGGGTCGCGCCCTCGCCGAGCTCGGCGGTCTGGGCGCGGGGCTCGCCGGGCTCGAGCGGCGCGCCGCCGCGGTGGAGCGGCGCGGAGGTCAGCTCCAGTCGAGCCTCGAGCGCCTGTCGGTGTCGCTCGCCCGGTTGCGGGTGCTGCTCGGCGCGATCGGCGAGGTGCGTGCGCTGGTCGCGGCCGTCCGCTCGTTCGTGCCGGCGAAATGACCCGTGTCGGCGCGATCGACCTCGGCACGCACTCGACCCGCCTGCTCGTCGCCGACGTCACCGACGGCGCGGTGCAGGAGGTCGCGCGCCGGCTGGAGATCACCAGGCTCGGCGAGGGCGTCGACCGCCGTCGCCGCCTGCTCCCGGTCGCGATCGCCCGCGTGCGCAACTGCCTCGCCGGGTTCCGCCGGCTGGCGGACGAGCTCGGTGCGGAGCGCGTCCTCGCCGTCGCCACGAGCGCCGTCCGGGACGCCGACAACGGGGAGGCGTTCCTCGGCGAGATCGAGTGGAGCTACGGCTTCGCCACCCGCCTGCTCGCAGGCGACGAGGAGGCGCTCCTCACCTTTCGCGGCGTCAGCGCCGGGCGCACGCTCGAGCCGCACACGCTCGTCGTCGACATCGGCGGCGGGTCGACCGAGCTCGTCCTCGGCGGGCCGAACGGCGTCGACTGGCACGTCAGCCTCGACCTCGGCTGCGTGCGCCTGACCGAGCGCTTCCTGCGCTCCGATCCGCCGGCGGCCGCCGAGCTCGAGGCGTGCGCGAAGGCCGTGCGCGCCCAGCTGCGCCCGCTCGACGTGCGGGCCGCCGTCGGGGTCGCCGGCACGGTGACGAGCCTCGCCGCGCTCGACCTCGGGCTCGTCGAGTACGACCCCGAGCGCGTGCACGGTCACCTCCTGTCCGCGGAGGCGGTCGCCGGCGAGCTCGCCCGGCTCGCATCCCTCCCGCTCGCGGAGCGCCGGGACGTTCCCGGTCTCGAGCCGGAGCGGGCGCCGGTGATCGTCGCCGGCGCGATCATCCTGCACGAGATCCTGCAGCATGCCCGCCTGCCCGGGATCGAGGCGAGCGAGCGCGACCTCCTCGACGGCGTCGCGCTCGAGGCGGCGGCGCTCCCCGCCTCCGGCGAGCGGGCGGCGCCCCCCGGCGCCTACACCTGCTGCTGAGCGCCCCCGGCGGGGCCCGTGGCGAAGTCGTCGTCGGCGGCGGGAGGCTCGTCCTCGGCGAGGCGGCGGGTGAGCACGCTCCGCGAGAGCACGCCGACGAGGCGGCCGTCGTCGGTCACCGGCAGCCGCTCGACGTCCGCCTCCTCCATCAGCCGGTAGGCATCCTCGACGCGCGTGTCCGGCGAGACGGTGACGGGTGCCGGCTCGGCGACGTCGCCGAGGTGCGTCGCACGCGGGTCGAGGCCCGCCGCCACCACCCGCTGCACGAGGCAGTCGGCGGTGACGAGGCCGACGAGCTCGCCCTGGTCGACGACGAGCACGGCCTTCACCTCCGGACGGGCCAGCAGCGCGCCTGCCTCCTGCGCGCTCGCCGAGGCAGGCAGGACCCTCGGATCGGTGAGCATCGCCTCGCGGACGACCGTCATAGCGAGACGCTACGCCAACTCCGGCCCGTCCGCTACGGGAACAGGCCGCGCGCGTCGAGCGCAGCAGCCACCTCCCTGATGGCGACCACGAGCGCCGCGCTGCGCAGCGACAGGCCGCGGCTCTCGGACAGCTCCCACACCCGGTCGAACGCGTCCGCCATCTTCTCCTGCAACCTGCGCCGGATCTCGTCGCGCCCCCAGAAGAAACGGCCGAGGTCCTGCACCCACTCGAAGTAGGAGACGGTGACGCCGCCCGCGTTCGCGAGTACGTCCGGGAGCACGAGGATGCCCCGCTCGCCGAGCACGGCATCCGCCTCGACCGTCGTCGGGCCGTTCGCCCCCTCGGCGACGATCCGCGCCTGCACGCGAGAGGCGTTCGCCCCGGTCACCTGGTTCTCGAGCGCCGCGAGCACGAGCACGTCGCAGGGGAGCTCGAGCAGCTCCGCGTTCGTGATCCGGGCTGTGCCCGAGAAGCCCTCGAGCGAACCGTGCTCCAAGGCCCAGCCGTGCAGCTCGGAGAGATCGAGCCCGTTCTCGGCGAACACGCCTCCCGTGTGGTCGCCGACGCCGACGACGGTCGCCCCGCGGCCTGCGAGCTCGAGCGCCGCCACGCTCCCCACCTTCCCGAAACCCTGCACGACGCAGCGCGAGGCGGCGAGATCGATGCCCAGCCGCTCGCACGCGCGCGCGACGACCATCACCACCCCCGCCCCCGTCGCCTCGTGCCTGAACACGGAGCCGCCGACGGAGATCGGCTTGCCGGTGACGACCTCCGGCGTGACGTGGCCGACCTGCATCGAGTACGTGTCCATCATCCACGCCATCGTCTGCTCGTCCGTGGCCATGTCGGGGGCTGGGATGTCGACCTGCGGCCCGATCACCCCGGCGAGCTCGGCCGTGTACCGCCGCGTCAGCCGCTCGAGCTCGCCGCGGGAGAGCTGGCGGGGGTCGCAGCGAATCCCGCCCTTCGCGCCGCCGTAGGGTAGCCGCAGGAGCGCGCACTTCCACGTCATCCACATGGCGAGCGCAGCGCACTCGCCGAGCGAGACGCGCGGGTCGTAGCGAACGCCGCCCTTGGTCGGGCCGAGGACGCGCGAGTGCTGCACCCGGTAGGCCGTGAACACCCTCGTCTCGCCGGAGTCGAGCCGGATCGGCACCGAGACGAGGACGGCGTGCTCGGGGTGCGAGAGCCGCTCGGCGACGCCGGCGTCGATGCGCGCGTGCGGCAGCGTCTGGACGAGCTGCGCGATCGCGGTCTGCCAGAGCGACGCCTCCCACTCGAGCGGCGCGGCTTCCAGCGGCACATCCGCTGCTCTCGCCACGGGTGGGAGGGTAGCGGAGCCCCGGGAGGAGTCGGCTCGTGCCCGGCGACGCGGACCGCCCTCCCACCTAGGAGCAGCCGCCTTCCTGTGCGACCCGCGCCGGGCGGTCAGCTCGCGGCCGCCGCGCGCCCACCCCGGGCCGGCGCCGGCCCGTTCCCGTTGGGGAACTCCGGGCCGCGCCAAGCCGTCACCGGGTAGCCGAAGATGCTGAGGAGATCCTGGCGCTCGTGCGCCGAGGCCTCGCCCGGCTTGAAGCTCCACGCGACCTCGCGCCGGTCGCCGTCGACGCGCACGATCTCGAGCTCTCCCGGCTCCCGCTGCCACAGCACCTCGTCGAAGACGAAGTCCGTCGCCTCGAGGAACGTCGCCGCCCGCTTCAGCAGCACCACCTGGTCGCCCCGCTGCTCGAAAACCTCGAAGTGCGCCTCCCTGCGCCCCGCCGGCTGGAGCATGCCGGGGCCGGGCGCCCGGCTCGCGTCGAAGTCGAGGCCGAGCTGGGCGGCGAGCGCGAGCACGAGGTCGGCGGCGCTCATCCAGCCGCGCTGCACGAGGATCTCGCCGAGGAAGCCTCCCTCCTCCCGCTGCACGGCAAGCGCCTGCTTGAGCTGCACCTCGCTGACGCAGCCCCTCTCGACGAGCACCGTGCCGAGCGGCTTCCAGGCGACGCCGCGCGGGCGCGGCTCGCGCCCAGGCTCCGGCTCGTCTCTCTCGGCCTCCCGCTGGCGCGCGAGCGCGGCCGCAATCGACAGCGGCGACACCCAGCCGCGCGCGGTGAGGATCTCGCCGAGCATCCCGCCCCGCTCGCGCTGGACCCTGAGCGCAGCCTCCAGCTGGTCGCTCGTGATCACGCCCCGCTCGACCAGCACGCGGCCGAGGGACGGCCGACTCGCGCCGCTCGCCATACCACCCGTATCGTCGGCGCGGGCCGGCGGCTTGAGCGTCGCGCGCGCTCGAATCGCCTCCGCTCGACTCCCCGAACGGGTGAACCTCGTCCCCCGAACGGGGGATGCGCGGCTCAGCGGCGCGTGGCCTCGGCCAGCTCCAGCACCCGCGTCAGCGGCACGGCGGCGAGCGATGCGAGCACGAGGTCGGCCTCGTCGAGCCCCAGCGAGCGCGTGACCGCGTTCGGCACGGCGACGCAGAAGACGCCGGCGGCCCGCGCTGCGCGCACCCCGTTCGGGGAGTCCTCGAAGGCGATCGCCTCGGCGGCCTCGACGCCGAGCACGTCGAGCGCCTCCAGGTACAGCGTCGGCCGCGGCTTCGCCCGCGTCGCGTCGTGGTCGGCGGTGACGATCGCGTCCCAGCCGGCGGTCCGCTCGAGCCGTCGCAGGTGCTCGTCGACCCACTCCCGCGACGAGCTCGACACGATCGCCTTCCGCAGGCCGAGCTGCGCGGCGGCGGCCAGGTAGTCGGCGACGCCCGGTCGCAGGTCCTCGGCCTCGGTGAGCGTCAGCTCGTGCAGGCGTCGTCGCTCGAGCAGCGCCGTGCGGTCGAGCGGCGAGCCGACGAGCGCCTCGAGGTGGGCCATCGGGTCGAAGTGCGCGCCGACCGTGCCGACCAGCGTCGCCCAGCGGTCGAGCGGCAGCTCGTGGCCGTGCTCGCGGTAGAGCTGCTGCCAGGAGACGACCGAGGGCGTCTCGGTGTCGAGGACGAGGCCGTCGAAGTCGAACAGGAGCGCGCGCACGGCCACCCGGCCAGCCTACGCGCCCGGCCGCGCCTGCGGCGCCCGACTGCGACCGGACGGGGGTGGCGAGGCTAGCCTGTCGGCCGTGCCGAGAGTCCGCGCCGCCGCCGGAGCGCTCGTCCTCGCCGCGCTCGTCGGCGCGCTGCATCCCCTCTCCACGCGCCGCGCGGCGGCACGCGGCACGACCCCTGCCGCCGGCATCCACAAGATCCGGCACGTGATCGTGATCATGCAGGAGAACCGGTCGTTCGACTCCTACTTCGGCACCTTCCCGGGCGCCGACGGCATCCCCATGCGGCACGGCACGCCCGCCGTCTGCCTGCCCGACCCGCTCGCGCACCGCTGCGTTCGCCCCTACCACGACGGATCCGACCGCAACGCCGGCGGGCCGCACGGCGCCGACGCGGCGCTCGCCGACATCGACCACGGCAGGATGGACGGGTTCGTCACCGAGGCGCTCGCCGCACGCCGCAAGGTCTGCCCGACCGGCTCGACCGAGCCGGCCTGCGTCGGCGCCGCGGCGACCGACGTCATGGGCTACCACGATGCGCGGGAGATCCCCAACTACTGGGCCTACGCGCGTGCCTTCGTGCTCGAGGACCACATGTTCGAGCCGAACCTCGGCTGGAGCCTGCCCGTGCACCTCTGGCTCGTCTCCGGCTGGTCGGCCGTTTGCAAGGCGCCCGACCGCCCGCTCAGCTGCCGCACCGAGCTCGGCCAGCCGGCGAAGCCGCTGCTCGGCCTCGACGGACGTCCCGCTCCCCGCACCCGCTACCGCGCCTACTACGCCTGGACCGACGTGACCTACCTGCTGCACGCCCGGCACGTGTCGTGGGCCTACTACGTCGCCCCGGGCACGCAGCCGGACTGCGCCGACGACGACGCGCTCGTCTGCCCCTACCGCTTCCAGGGGCCGCGGACACCGGCGATCTGGAACCCGCTGCCGTGGTTTTCGACGGTGCACGCGGATCGTCAGCTGGCGAACGTGCAGAGCTCGGCGCGCTTCTTCGCCGCCGCGCGCGCGGGGACGCTGCCGGCCGTGTCGTGGGTAATCCCGAACGGCTTCGACAGCGAGCACCCTCCCTCGCTCGTCAGCCGGGGGCAGGCCTGGGTGACGCGGCTGGTGAACGCGGTCATGCGCGGCCCGGACTGGCGGAGCTCGGCGATCTTCGTCACCTGGGACGACTGGGGCGGCTTCTACGACCACGTCGCGCCGCCGCGCGTCGACCGGGCAGGCTACGGTCTGCGCGTGCCCGCCTTCCTCGTCAGCCCGTACGCGAGGCGCGGATTCGTCGACCACCAGGTGCTCAGCTTCGACGCCTACCTGAAGTTCATCGAGGACGACTTCCTGGGCGGAGCGCGGCTCGACCCGCGGACGGACGGGCGGCCGGACTCGCGACCCGACGTCCGGGAGCGCTCGCCGCAGCTCGGGAACCTCGTCTCCGAGTTCGACTTCTCGCAGCCGCCGCGCGCCCCGCTTCTCCTGCCGCCGTATCCCGCCCACCGTCGCCGGGGCTGAACTCGACTTCGCACCACCGCTTCCGAGCCCGACGGGGGCGGCAGTTTCGCAGGCAATTCCAGTGCCGGGGGAGGGAGTCGAACCCTCACGCCCCCAGAGGGGACACCTGATTTTAAGTCAGGCGCGTTTGACCGATTTCGCCACCCCGGCTTGGGGCGATGCTAGCGCGGGTCCCGGCGCGGGCGGGGGCGGCCGGCGGGCTCAGTACCCGGGCGGGAAGTCGTAGCTCGAGGGGATCTTCTTCGGCGCCGCGCCGGCGGCGATGACGATCTCCTGGTGCGGCTTGAGCACGAGCTCGGCCGGGTTCCCGACCTGCTTTCTGCCGTTCACCCACCAGCTCAGCTGCCCGCAGTAGCGTCCGACGCAGCTCGCCGTCAGCCGGACGCCCCACTCGCCGAAGAACTGGCCGAGCACGTAGTCCAGATGCCGCGCCGACTCGACGTGGATGATCCCGGTCGGATCGTGGGTGTGGATCTCGGTGAGGAACGACCCGTTCGCGGCGAAGCCGATGTGCGCCGGCACGCCGACGTGCCTGCCGTTCACATACAGGTCGAGGTGCTGGTGGATGTGGAAGGCGAGCTGCTCGCCCGTCAGCTGGCTCAGGCCGAGCGCCGGCAGCCGGTCGGCGAGCGTGGCCCCGTTCGCGCCCCACGGCGGCGGGCCGTTCTGCAGCCCGGGCATGCCCGCCCAGTCGATCGGCCCGCTCAGAGCGGGCTTGGCCTTCGAGCTCCCCTGCGAGAGGACGACGCCGAGCACGATCGCGACGACCACGACAACCACCAGGGCGCTGCCCGCGAGCAGGTGGCGCCGGTTCCGCTCGCCGCCCGGCCGCTGCGCCGTTCGGGACGGGCCGCTGCGCGTCTTCGGCGCCTGCACCCGGGGCGCCGGGCCCTGACCGGGCCGAGGCGGCTTCGGCGTGCGGGCTTTCCTGGCCACGGAACGGGCCACTTTAGCAAGCGGTCAGCGGCACCTCTGCGCAGAGGAAGTCGGTGACGGCGACGCGGTCCGAGACGAGCGGGCAGGGCGGCAGCGACCCGAGGAAGACCCTCCCGTACGGCCTCGTCCGCACGCGCGGGTCGAGGATGGCGACGACGCCGCGGTCGCGGTGCGAGCGGATCAGCCGGCCGAAGCCCTGACGGAGCTGGAGCACCGCCGCCGGCAGCAAGTAGTCGAGGAACCAATCGCCTCCCTCGGCGGCGATCCGCTCGCACCGCGCCTCCACGAGGGGATCGCCCGGCGGCGGGAAGGGCAGCTTGTCGACGACGAGAAGCGACAGCGACTCCCCCGGCACGTCCACCCCCTGCCAGAACGTCGCCGTCGCCACCAGCACGGAGTCGACCTCCTGCGCGAACCGCTCGAGCAGGCGCTCGCGCGGAGCGTCCCCCTGCACCAGCACCGCCTGCTCGAGGCAGGTTCGCAGCCGCGCTGCGATGGCGTCGAGCGCACGGTACGAGCTCGTCAGCACGAGCGCCCGCCCACGCGAGGCCGTACACAGCTCGGCGGTCTCCTCGGCGACGCGCTCGAGCGCTCCCCCAGCTCGCGGGTCGGGCATCCCGGGCGGCAGGTACAGGCGCGCCTGCTCGTCGAAGCGGAACGGCGAGCCGACGCGCAGCTCGTCGGCAGCCCGAAGGCCGAGGCGCTCGCGGACGAAGGCGAAGCTGCCCGCAGCGCCGAGCGTCGCGGAGACGAGCACGGCCGTCGGCCCCACGTCCCACAGGCGCTCCCGGAGCTCGCGCGAGACGTCGACCGGGGCCCAGACGACCGTGTCCGGCTCTGCCCAGACGACGCGCTCGAGCTCGCCCGGGTCGAGGCAGGCCTCCGCGTCGGCCGCCGTCGCGAGCGCGCGCCCCGCGAGCGAGTCGAGCTCGTCGCCCCGGCCCGCGAGCGACGCGGCCAGCTCGACGAGACGCTGCGCGAGCGCGCGAAGCGGCGCCCGCGGCGGCCGGCGCAGGCGGAGCCTCCCCGCCTGCGGGCAGACGGCCCCGAGCAGCGAGGCCGCCGCTCGCTCGACCCGGTCGAGCTGCCTGGCGGGGGAGGGCACGCCCGCCTGGCGGCAGGCGCGGTCGACGTCGCCGGCGAGGCGATGCAGGCCGGCGCCGCTCACCCGGCCGCCGAGCCACACCGCCGCGACGTCCTCGAGCTTGTGCGCCTCGTCGAAGACGACCGCGTCGTGGTCGGGGAGCACCCCCGCCCCGTCACGGCGCTCGCGCAGCCCGAGGTCGGCGAAGTAGAGCGCGTGGTTCGCGATCACGAGGTCGGCCCGCTGTGCCCGCTCCCGGGCCGCCTCCGAGAAGCACGTGCCGACGAAGGCGCACGAGCGGCCGAGGCAGCGGTCGGCGCCGACTGCGAGCTCGGACCACAGCGTCTCCGACGGCTCGACCGCCAGCTCGGCGCGGTCGCCCGTCTCCGTCCGCTCGACCCAGCCGCGCAGCAGCTCGTCGAACGCGCGGCCGTCGTCGTCACGGGCGAAGGCGGCGCCGCCGAGCAGCTCGAACCCGTGCAGGCGGTGGCGGCAGAGGTAGTTGTGCCGGCCCTTGAGGACGGCGACGTCGACGGCGCGGCCGAGCGCCGCCGCGGCGAGCGGCACGTCCTTGGCGAGAAGCTGCTGCTGCAGCGCCTTCGTCGCCGTGGAGACGACGACGCGCAGGCCCGAGTCGAGGGCAGGGACGAGGTAGGCGAGGCTCTTGCCGGTGCCGGTGCCAGCCTCCGCGAGCAGATGTCGGCCGCCGGCCAGCGCCCGCTCCACGGCGTGCGCGAGCTCCGCCTGCTCCTCGCGCGCCTCGTACCCGGGAAGCACCCGCGCCAGCGCACCCGCCGGACCGAAGACGGCGTCCACCACCACGAGCTTAGGCGCACCGCCGGCGGACGGCGACATCTCCGCGCAAAGAGCGAGCCGCTCGCAGCCGGATCTGACGCGCTGTGGGGACCTTTCCTTTCCGGCCGGTATCCGTGATACTCGCCCTGCGGTACCACCTGCAACGAGACAAGGAGACCGACATGGGGTTCCTCGACAAGCTGCTCGGCCGTGGTAAGCAGATCGTAGACAAGGGCCTCGACGTCGCAAGCGATGCCGTCGACAAGGCAGGCGAGGTCGCGGACAAGGGTCTCGACGCCGCCGGCGACATGATCGACAAGGCCGAGAAGAAGCTGGGCACGGCGGACGCCGGCGAGGGCGCACAGGCCGGCGAGCAGACGCCGCAGGACCCCGGCACCGGTTCCACGGAGACCGGCGCCTCGGGCGCTCACAGCGCGAGCTGACGCCCGCGGGCGGCGACGCCGGAGGGGCGGGCGAGCCTCGCTTCCTCCGGCCGGTCGCAGCTATTCGTCCGATGGCGCGAGTACCGTTTGCGGGCTCAGTGGTCGTCGTCGCTCTCATCGCCGGAATCCTGCTCGGGGCCGCGGGCGCGTGGCTCCTGCTGCGCGTGCGCTCGGCCGCGGAGCGGCGGACCTACGACGAGCTCACGGCCACGTTCCAGGCGCTCTCGGCAGAGGCGCTCCGCAGCAACAACGACGCCTTCCTGCAGCTCGCGACGACGAAGCTCGAGCGCTTCCAGCTCGAGGCGAAGGGGGAGCTCGAGCAGCGCCGCGAGGCGGTGGAGCGGCTGGTGGCGCCGATCCGCGAGTCGCTGGAGAAGGTCGACGGCACGATCCAGGAGCTCGAGCGGTCGCGGCAGGAGGCGTACGGGTCGCTCACCGCGCAGGTCCGGTCGCTCGCCGAGACGCAGCGCGAGCTCCGGCAGGAGACGGGCAACCTCGTCACGGCGCTGCGCTCTCCCGCAGCCAGGGGCCGCTGGGGCGAGATGCAGCTCCGCCGCGTCGTCGAGGCGGCCGGGATGGTCCGCTACTGCGACTTCGCCGAGCAGGCGACGATCGGCTCGCCCGGCGAGACGGGACGGCCCGACCTCGTCGTCCGCCTGGCCGGCGGCAAGCACGTCGTCGTCGACGCGAAGGTGCCGCTGCAGGCGTATCTCGAGTCGCTCGAGGCAAGAGACGAGGCCGCCCGCGAGACGCTCCTCCAGGGCCACGCCCGCCAGCTGCGGGACCACGTCGTCAAGCTGAGCGCCAAGAGCTACTGGAGCAAGCTCGTGGCAACGCCCGAGTTCGTCGTCCTCTTCATCCCCGGCGAGACCTTCCTCAGCGCCGCCCTCGAGCAGGATCCCGGTCTGTTCGACGAGGCGGCCCGGCGGCAGGTGATCCTCGCCACGCCGACGACGCTGATCGCCGTGCTGTGGGCGATCGCGCACGGCTGGCGCGAGGAGCGCCTGGCGGAGAACGCGCGCGCCATCAGCGAGCTCGGCCGTGAGCTCTACGCCCGCCTCGGCACCCTCGCCGGCCACTTCGGCAAGCTCAAGCGCAGCATCGACGCCGTCGTGCGCTCGTACAACGATGCCGCCGGCTCGCTCGAGGCGCGGGTCTTCGTCAGCGCCCGCCGGTTGAAGGAGCTCGGCGCCACCTCCTCGGGGGAGATCGAGATGCTCGAGCCCGTCGAGCAGGCCCCGCGGCCGCTCAGCGCGCCCGAGCTGGCCGAGGCGGTCCCGGACGAAGGCGGCCGCTCCGCCGCCCTGCCACCGTCCGTCGAGGCCGCGTAGAGGCGCGCTCAGTAGCGAAGCAGCGCGCCGATCCCGCCGACCGGGTCGAGGTCGCGCCGCCGACCGACGACGCGCGCCGTCCCTCCGCGCGCCAGCGTGTGGTGCAGGACGAGGTCGAGGCCCTCCTCGCGGTGCTCGAGCTCGATCCCGTCGAGCGGGCACTTGCCGTCCTGCACCTGCAGCCGGCCACAGGCAGGGCAGCGCCACGCGTCGTGGTTCACACCCGGCTCGTACAGCAGCAGCTCGACGCGTCCGTCCGTGGCCGCCTCGAGCGTCGACGCCCAGCCCGCCGTGGCGCGGCCGTCGCGTCCGATCTCGTCGTGCCAGCGATCGACGGCCGCTGACTCGAGTTCCGACTCGCGACGCTCGAGCACGCGCTTCGCGAGCGCGAGCAGCTCCGGCCCGCCGGCGTGCGCGTCGGCGCTCGTCCAACCGGCCACCGCCGCGCGCACCTCCGGCGACAGCATGCCGGCGAGCTCCGCACGCGTCTCCTCCGCGCACGCGATGACGATGCGCGCCGTACCGCGGCGACGGAGCTGGCGCTCGAGCTCGTCCGCGACCTCGCGCAGGTGCTCCTGAGCGAGGGTGTCCACGTGCCGCTGGTAGTTCGCCTGCGACCACCCACCCTGATCGTGCCGACGGGGCTGCTCCTCGGAGCGGTCGGCGACCGGCTCCAGGCGTCCGTCTCTCAGCTCGTACAGCTGGCCGCGCTCGCGTCCGACGGACGCGACGAGGACGCCGTCGGCGCGCCCGACGAGCGGGACGAGCGGAGCGAGGAAGAACTCGTTGTTCACCTTCACCGCGTCGGGCACGGGCTCCGGCAGCAGCATCCGCCGCCAGTAGTTGTCGAGCGGAGCGGCGAAGACGGCGACGCCGTGCGCGCCCTCGCGGCTGAACTCGAGCGCGAAGTAGCGCTCGATCCGCTCGAGCGCGACCCGTACCGATGCCTGCTGGTCGTGGGTCCTCTGCGCCCGGCCCGCCTCGACGCGCTTCTGGGCCTCGTCGAGCAGCGAGCGGACGCGGGTGTCCACGTCCGCCGCGGTCGGGGTCAGCTGGGGGTCGAGGTTGACGTAGAAGCTGATCGCGCAGCCGTTTTCGGCCCTGAACGACACGAGTTCTCGAAGGGTCTCCCAGTTCACCGTTGCCCCGTCTGCCATCGGATGCGGCAGCGGCCGAGCGTGCGCTGCTGCAGCAAGCTTACCCTGCGTCCGTGCGGGTGCTGACGGTGGGGGACGGCGCGCGCGAGGCAGGCGAGCTGATCGGTTGTGTCCAAGCGGACGGAGTGCGCACGCTCGTCGGCGTGCGCCGCTACCCCGAGCTCGACGACGGCTGTGTGGCAGGAGGCGCTCGACCGCGCGCCGGCCCGAGCGTAACGGCCGCCTGTACCTGTGCGGCGAGCTCGTCGCGTGAACCGACGTACGATGGCATCGATGCGGCGGCAGATCGCACGGAAGCATCCGCCCGGGCCGGTCGTTGAAGCTGGCGTGATCGTCCCGCACGGCGGGGCACCGAGTTTGGAGGAACCGTGACGACGAACGAGACACGCGAGCTGATCGTCATCGGCGGCGGCCCGGCGGGATACACGGCCGCCCTGTACGCAGCTCGCGCGAACCTGAACCCGCTCGTGATCGAGGGCGTCCAGTGGGGAGGGCAGCTGATGATCACGAGCGAGGTCGAGAACTACCCGGGCTACCCGGACGGGGTGCTCGGGCCGACGATGATGCAGGACTTCCGGACCCAGGCGCAGCGCTTCGGCGCCGAGTTCCTGACCGACGACGTCACGCGCGTCGACTTCTCGCAGCGGCCGTTTCGTATCTTCGTCGGCGACGACGAGTACCGCGCCGCCGCGGTGATCGTCGCCACCGGGGCAAACGCCCGCCAGCTCGGCCTCGACAGCGAGGTGGCGCTGCAGGGCCGCGGCGTCTCCTACTGCGCGGTATGCGACGCGGCCTTCTTCCGCGACCGGGTCGTCGTGGTCGTGGGCGGCGGCGACTCGGCGATGGAAGAAGCCCTCTTCCTGACGAAGTTCGCGAGCAAGGTGATCGTCGTCCACCGGCGCGACGAGCTGCGCGCCTCGCCGATCATGGTCGAGCGCGCTCGGTCGAACGACAAGATCGACTGGCAGCTGAACGCCGTCGTCGAGCGCGTCCTCGGCGAGCACGCCGGCCGCGTGACCGGCGTCGTGCTGCGCGACGTCGTCAGCGGGGACACCCGTGAGCTGGCAGCCGACGGCCTGTTCGTCGCCATCGGCCACGACCCGAACACGAAGCTGTTCGTCGACTGGCTCGACCACGACGAGGCCGGCTACCTGGTCACGCAGCCCGGCTCGACGCAGACGAACATCGCGGGCGTGTTCGCCGCGGGCGACGTGCAGGATCACGTCTACCGGCAGGCGGTCACCGCCGCAGCCTCAGGCTGCATGGCGGCGCTGGACGCCGAGCGCTTCCTGAGCGCGGAGCTCCATCGCGAGCACGCGGCCGCGGCGACGCCCAAGGCATAGACCACGACCAGGCCCTCCGGCGCCCGCTCGCGCCGATCTGCCGCTCGGCTTCCCCCGCTCGCAGGCACCCGGCTACGATCGGATCGTGCCGTACTTCATCTGCCCGAACTGCAAGGACCGCTCGATCGACCACGATCGGCGCGAGAGCCTGCTCGACCCGACCGCGGTCGGCTGCCACCGCTGCGGGTTCGGGTTCCTGTTCGAGTTGATGGACGACTACTACGCGGCACCGAACTCGGGCATGATCGTCTGCGACGCGGACGGCCGCATCCTCGCGACCGGCCGCGGCGTGTTCGAGCTGACCGGCTACCAGGAGCACGAGCTGATGGGGCAGCAGCTCGTGCCGGCCCTCCAGCTGACCGGATTCGAGAACGGATCCGATCCGGTGGCTCTGGCGCTCGAATGGGGCGTCCGCCGCCTCGGGGAGCAACTCGAGCTGACCGCCGCGGGGGGCAGGCGCAAGCCGGTGACGGTCGACATCTTCCCGGCTTACGACGACGACGGCGGCCTCCTCGTCGCTCTCACCCCGCGCTGACGTTCGCCGCGCTCGACGCGGCTCGCCGGGCAGAGATCCGCGAGCACGCACTCCTCGCAGCGCGGGGAGCGGGCGAGGCAGACGCGGCGGCCGTGCCAGATGAGGAGGTGCGGGAAGATGCCCCACTTCTCGCGCGGCACGAGCCGGACGAGGTCCTGCTCGATCTTGACCGGGTCGTCGTGCCGCGTCAGACCGAGCCGCTGCGACAGGCGGCGGACGTGCGTGTCGACGACGATCCCCTGCGGGTCGCCGAGCTCGGCGGCGACGACGTTCGCGGTCTTGCGCGCGACGCCCGGCAGGCGCACGAGCTGCTCCAGCCGTCTCGGCACGCGTCCGTCGTACTCCTCGAGCAGCACGCGCATCGCGCCGCGGATCGATTTTGCCTTCTGCCGGTAGAAGCCGGTCTGGTAGATGTCACGCTCGAGCTCTTCGACCGGCACGGCCAGGTAGTCCTCCGGCCGGCGGTACTTGACGAACAGGCGCTCCGTGACGCGGTTGACGTTCACGTCCGTCGTCTGCGCGGACAGCATCACGGCGACGAGGAGCTCGAGCTCCGAGCGCGAGCGGAGCGCGATCGCCGCGTCGGGGTGCTCCCGCTCGAGCCGCTCGACGATGGGGCCTATTCGCTCGCGCCTCCTGCCGACGGGGCGCCGCGCCTCGCGCACGTAGCTCCGGGCCAAGCGCTTCCCTCAGCCGGACCGAGCGAGGAGCCGCGGCCCGGCGCAGACGACGTCCAGCACCGGGCAGCCAGCACACGCCATCTCGCTCGGCGTCGGCACGAACCGGCCCTCGCGAATCCGCGCCATCTCGGCCGACAGCTCCGCCTCGAGCGTGGGTGTGTCGGCGGCGGAGAAGACGGTCGCGACCGGGTCGTCCGGGCGCTCGAGAAACTGGTAGACGACCTCGACCTCCCGCGCCCCGGCTCGTAGGGCGGCGAGCGCGTAGACGAGGCGCTGCACCCGGTACTCGCGGTCGATCACCTCGGCGGGCGCTGCGCCGCCCAGCACGTTCGTCTTGAAGTCGACGACGAGCGCACGGCCGTCCGCCATGTGGAAGAGGTCGAGGCGGCCGTGCAGGAGCACGCCGTCGTGCTCGAACGCGAACGGCCGCTCGGAGCGGACCTCG
>Ga0070741_10009159_pt1 | contig 19405 bp, 27 predicted proteins | sample Coa_R1_4_FD_66440 | JGI IMG/M metagenome (GOLD analysis project Ga0070741, IMG submission 66440) | Surface soil microbial communities from Centralia Pennsylvania, which are recovering from an underground coalmine fire - Coalmine... | ecosystem: Environmental > Terrestrial > Soil > Unclassified ...
TTACAAGATTCATTGCGGGGTTACTCCCATGAAAGTTCAGTGATTGCTTGGTAACAACCATTGAACCGGGTAACCCCGCTCTCTTCAAGTCGGGTGTCAGATCAAGTCGAAACTAGTACAACTCATGTTCCTTCCTCTCTTATGAGCTACCTGCGCACGCGACTGCTGGTTGAGCCTGCGCGTAAGGCCTTGGTACCCGACAGCTATACGATGCGGTAATGACGTACGGTGATACTCAAGAGTATGTCTCTTGAAACCACGATCCCCTATAGCCATTGTTCGTGGCGTGCTCAGGCCACTTCGGATCTCTCGCTCGATGCCATAGAGACCGCCAATGCGATCCTTGGACGAAGAGGATCCGGCGGTAGTGCCGCCATCTCAAGCCGGTACAGGTGTCGATATCAGACGCGCGGCGCTCGCACGGGCAGCCTCGCCGGCAGACCACAGCGCCACGCCAAGGAGGGTGAGATCCTTGATGATGAATCCACTGAGTGCCGGATCAAGCTTTGGTGTGGTGACCAAGAAACTTAGCGTGACGATGAGCGAGATCGCAATGCCATAGCTGCCGATGGTGCAGATGCGTGGAGCAATTGGACGAGCAGCCACCATTGCGCCGAGTGCAATCTCGACGATCCCGATGATGTTCGAGGCGATCTGCTGGTCGAAGAGGAGGGGAAGCCAGAAGAGGAATGGGCTGTGAACGAGCAAAGGATGGATGGTCGCCGCCTCTCCAGCCGTGAACTTGGCGACCCCGAATAACAGGAAAAAGACAACGAGGCTATACCTGGCCACTGCCTAGCCCGCAGGCAAGCTCCATTTCTGTAAAGTCGAAACCATGAATATTCTCCTCGGGGATGACCCACTCTGCGACGTATTTCGCAGGGGGAGGCAAGGTGTTACAGGCGGCTTTGGGGGAACCGCCTGCCAGCGCAGGAGTCTGGGGCCCATCGGCGCGCCGAGGCCCGCAGCGGCGCGGTGCTCGGACTGGCGGGCGCTGCGGGCTCACATCCGAGGGTGGGCTGGGTCAATTCGGCTCCCATGCGAGATCGGATTTCGGGAGCCGGCCCACTTCCTAAAGTGTTGTCGCATCAGTGCGGCGCTATTTTTGAGGCAACCGGCGCAGCCTCGAAAATCCCTGTCAGGATGCCCAGTCGGCCTTGCATGAGATTTTGTCCCAGATTGGCCACGAGCTGCGCAATGTCCGGGCCCATCACAACGCCGAGATTGGGTGCAGGCGGCGGTCCCGCAGAGCGCATTTGAGCAGCCCAGGCTTTCGCAGCCTCAGTGTCGTCCTGGCATACCACTGTGCGGAAGCCGGCGAGCTCGATTGCCTCGCGCGTCGCTGCGGCAGTGAAAAGAAAGCTCGTCGCCGGCGTTCGCGCCCAGGGGAGGGGATAGTGCGGCTCACCGCAGTTCAACACGACGTCGAAACAGGCGAACGTGCCGCCCGACTTGAGCACGCGCCGGATCTCGGCATAGAGCCGCGCCCGGTCGGAGATGTTCATCGCCACATGCTGCAGCAACACGGCGTCAAAGGAGCTCTCCCGAAATGGGAGCTGCAGGGCGCTGCCGGTCCGGAACGAAACCTGGCCGCTCTGCCCGGTGCGGTCGGTGAGGTAACGCGCCGCATCCACGAATTGCTCGCTGAGATCGACGCCTGTAACCCGGCAGCCATGGGTCGCTGCCAGAAAGCGCGCCGGCCCGCCGAGGCCCGAGCCTACGTCCAGAACCGCCATATCTGCACTGATGCCCGCCAACTTCGCGAGCTCTGCGGTCGCGGCGAGCTTACGGGTATGGAACTGGTCGAGGCCGGCGAGTTGCTGCGGCGAAAGCCGCTGATCCTCCGGTCCCAGCGAATTGAGCGCCGGTTTCAGCCGCTTGATCAGGTCTTTCGGGTCATAGTGGCGGCGCACGTCATCGAGTTCATCGGTCATTGCGGGATTCCTCTGAGGCTTCGGGTGCTGGTTTCAGGTTTCAATGTACGGCCGCTTTCCGCGAGTGACTATTCACGATAATGTGAGCAGGTTATGAAGCAGTCCTTCACAAAGAGGCAAGGCGCGCTCGACGGTGTCGAGGCGTTCCTGACCGTTGCGCAGCACCGCAGCTTTCGCAAAGCGGCCGCGGAGCTGGGAGTGACTCCCTCGGCGATCGGGCAGGCGGTACGCGTGCTCGAGGCGCGCCTCGGCGCTACGCTCTTCCTACGTACGACTCGCAGTGTCGGTCTGACCGAAGCGGGCGACCGATTCCTTGCGCGCGCAAAGCCTGCCTTCGAGGAGCTCGTCGCCGCAAGCGAGGTCGCGCGTGAGCTTGGGCGGCGGCCAGCCGGACTGCTGCGCCTCTCCGTGCCGCGGGCAGTGGTGCCGATTCTGCTGGAGCCGCTGATCGCCTCCTTCTCCGAGGCTTATCCGGAGGTCGAGGTGGAGATCGCCGTGAGCGAGGAGCTGATCGACCTCGCGGCCCAGGGTTTCGACGCCGGAATCCGACTGGGGCAGTTCATCGCCGCCGACATGGTTGCGGTGCGGCTCACCCCGCCGTTTCGTTTCATCATCGTAGGCAGTCCAGGCTACTTCACTCGCCGTGACCGGCCCGAGCGCCCGGACGATTTGCGCCAACACGCATGCTTGAGATTGCGACGATCGAATGGTTCGCTCGCGCTATGGTCGCTCAACGACAAGGGCCGCGCCCTCGAGATTGCCGTATCGGGGCCCCTCATCGCCAACGACTTCCCGACCATGCTTGGCGCGGCGCTCAAGAGTGTAGGTCTTGCTCAAGTGCCGGAGCCAATCGCCGCCGAATCGCTGAAGGCAGGGAAACTGGTGGAAGTGCTGCAGCCATTCGCGCCCGTGGCGCCGGGTGTGTTTCTCTACTATCCCAGTCGCCGGCAGACGATGCCGAAGCTGCGAGCCTTCATCGACCACGTAAAGAGTCGCTCCGACGCCGTCAGCGTCGAAATGGGTGTCCGGCGAAAGGAACGGCGCACACAGGGCAAACCGTGACGGCGTGATCCTGTCCAGTAGTTCACGCGGGCGATGATTCACGGAGTGCCGATCTGAGCATCGAGCCGTGAAGGTGTGGAGGATCGTCCTGGCAAGTTCGGGCGGACGAGACGAGCCGCCCGGCAGCGGAGGGCCGAATGCGGCCCCGTCGGGAACCTCGCCTGAGTTCGACAGTTGGGGCTGTTACGGAGAATTGCCCGTTAAAGGACCATGACCCTATCCGATGCCGCCACCGTTGCAGAGATTCTGCGCGAACTGTCCCAGCGCATGGAGCTGGATGGCGGCAATCCCTACCGGGCGCGCGCCTATGCGAAAGCGGCCGACAACCTGGCCTTGTGTCCGCTGCCGCTGGACCAACTGATCGCGCAAGGACGACTCAAAGGAGATTCCGGGCATCGGCGACGCGCTCGCGGCGGTCATTGCGAAGATTCACGAGACGGGACGGCATTCCGGCCTGGAAGCCCTGCGCGAAAAGGCCCCGCAAGGCGTGCTGGAGATGCTGCGCATCCCAGGCCTGATCGGCGTCTCCGCGGACCTGCTGCGCGAAAAGGGCGCCGTCAACGAAGAAGTCGTGACGCAACTCGCAACGGGCGCCCTGAGGCACTCGCCGGCTTCTGTCAGTCTCGCCGTCAGCGGCGTGCTGGGGCCGGAGGAAGATGAGGACGGCAACCCGGTGGGACTCGTTTATTTCTGTTGCACGAGGTTGGGGGCGCAGCCGGTGGTCGTGAAAGGAGAATTCGGGGAGAAGAAGCCGGAGCAGCTTTTGCAGCTCACGCTCAGCCGCGCCTTCGACCTCATCGAATCGTGCGTCGACGAGTCCCGCGCCTCGTAGGAACCGCCGCAGCACGGCGAACGAGCCATTCTTCCAGCGTGCTCGATGCCTTCGAGAGATTGCACGGTCGGCACGCCGTCGCCAGATTGCTCAGGGCATTCGAGCCGCCAAGGCTCAAAGGCACGATATGGTCGCCTTCGAGTGGGTTTTCGGCCCCGCAATAGACGCAGGCGTGCCCGTCGCGTTCCAGCACGATGCTGCGCACGATGTGCCAGTCATCGGCCGGCAGCCGTTGCCCGTCAAAGGCGCGAATATGCTTGTGGGCCTCTGCGATGCGCGGCTCAACGGCCCGCAGCAACGGCAGGACGGCCGGTTTGACACTCTGCCACTGCGCGGTCGTCAGGCCCGCGACCTTGGCCAGGCGGACATTGCCCACGGGACCGCGTACCCAAGTTTCCAGAAGCAACAGCCGCAGCGCCCGGTGCTCATGCGCGGCAAAGCGGAGCGTGTCGGAGAAATAGTCGCCGACGTAGAGATAAGCGTAGGGCTCGTGCAGGGGCTGAGTGTCCGCGAATGTCACGGATTCAGGATATCAGTGACGCGATGGCGGGAGGCGGCGCAGCGTATCGCCGACTCCGTGCATAAGGTGGATGGGATCCCCGAGGCTGCCGATCGGATCGAACGCTTCGTGGCGGGCGTTCATTCTCGCCGAAGCGATAATATAAACTATATCATATTTATGTTATAACACATTGAAAATTAAATAAATCCATTGGACTCGAACTGGATCGTAAGCACTGATTGATCAGACGTTTTCCCGGGACTCGGGTAGGTTACCTCTGTGAAGCTGCCCTTGAAATCATGTGCTGCGATGAGACCGGCCGATACGCCGATACGGTGTAATCATCAAAAGAGCTGAGAGGCGAGCATGTCCATCATCGGAGTAGATCACGTGCAACTCGCGATGCCGCCAGGCAGGGAAGCTCGTGCGCGCGAGTTTTATTGCGATGTGCTGGAGCTTCCCGAAAGACCCAAACCGCCGGAGCTCGCCACGCGCGGCGGTTGCTGGTTCGAGAGCGAATTCGTGAAGATTCATCTCGGGGTGGAGCAGGATTTCCGGCCCTCTGCCAAGGCTCACCCAGGACTCCTCGTCGGCGATCTTGACCGGGTTCTCAGTCGATGCCGGGAGAAGGGATTCCAAGCCACGGAACCGGAGCTGATCGAGGCGACTCGGCGCGCATTCGTCCAAGATCCCTTCGGAAACCGCATCGAGCTGATGGAGCGGATATGAATGGTCGTCGACGCCAGTGACAGGTATCGGCGCAGACGATCTTAGGCTTTGGGCAGCCACTGTCAGTTCGTAGTAGCCGCCGATCTGCGCTTAGGCTTCATACGCCGAACATCCGGCCGCTGGTCGCCAACGAAGCCGTCGCGATTGGGCATCCGTATGCGGGGCAAGCGAGCACGATCGAGGACGTCCGATTGACGCACAATACCGTTTACGAAGAGTACATAGGCCGTCAACGCGTAGACCTCGTCAGTGCTCAAGCTGCCCGGATTCTGGTAGGGCATTGCGCGCCGGATGTAATCCCAGACCGTCGTCGCGTATGGCCAATAGCTGCCGACTGTGAGCACGGGTTCATCGGTTGACAATGAGCCGCGCCCGCCGGCAAGGGCTGGAAAATTGCGGCGACCTTCTCCATGGTCGCCATGGCACGCTGCGCATCGCGCGGCAAAAAGTGCCGCGCCTTCCTTGGCGGTACCTGAACCGGGTGGCAGTCCGGTTCCGTCCGGAAGTACTGTGAGATCGTTGCTGGCGATATCTCGAGGGGTAAGTGGTTGCCCTATGCCGAATGGGCCGTTGGCTGGCTCGCCGGCCCACAGCGCGGACGCCCCCATGAGAAGTACGAGGAGGCCTACGCGGGTAGGCATACGACGCTGCCATCGCGACTGATTCTCCACGGCTTGATTCCATGGTAGTGATCGAAGCCGTCGGGCCCTTTGCTCATTCCACGAGCAGCGATCAACATATCGCGCGTTGGTTGCACGTAGCCCGTCTCGTCTGTCGAGCGGGATTGCAGGATCGTCTCCTCGCCCGCCCACCGCCAGGGGTATCGAAAACGGGTCAGCGCTTTGGTACAGACCGGCGCTTGCAGCTCGGCATCACGCCAAGTGCCGCCACCGTCGACAGAAACTTCCACCCGGACGATTTTTCCGAGTCCTGACCAGGCGAGCCCGGTAATCTCAAAAAAGCCATGACCGTCCAGGTGTTGGCCGCCGGAGGGGCGGGTGATTACCGAGTTGGTTTCCATCTCAAAAGTAAACCGCTGCGCCTTCCCGCTGGGCATCAGGTCCGTGTAGCTTGCAGCTTCATCGCGCGACATCGCAGGTTGATCAAGTACCTGCAGGCGATGAAGCCACTTTACGTTCACGTTGCCCTCGCAGCCGGGCACGACCAAGCGCAAAGGGTACCCTTGTTCCGGTCGGACGGCTTCGCCGTTCTGGCCGTAAGCGACGATCACATCGTCGAGTGCCTTCTCCAGGGGGATGCTGCGTGAATGACGAGCCGCGTCGGCGCCTTCGGCAAGAATCCACCGCGCTGAGTTTTTTAGGCCTGCTTCGCGTAACAGCACACTCAAGGAAACCCCGCTCCATTCGCTACAGCTCAGCAGGCCGTGACTGAGCTGCACGGTTGAGCCGGGATTGCCGTCCTGCTCGCGACCTGCATTGCCGCCGCACTCGATAAAGTGAAGACGCGACACCGAAGGGAAGCGTCGCAACTCAGCCATCGAAAACCTGAGCGGGCGTTCGACCAGGCCATGAAGAAGCAGTTCGTGTTGTGTGGGGTCGATGGCGGGAACACCTGAGTGGTGGCGCTCGAAGTGCAACGAAGAGGGGGTAATGATCCCATACAGGTCCTGCATGGGCGTCCGGGATGATCCTGTGCCCGGTAACCCTCCAGGTGTGACAATGCGCTCCGACCTCTCGTATTTCGAACGACGGCCATATTCCGATCGGCCGGCGCCGAGCGCGCGGGCGGCAGCATCACCCGGGCGGAGGATCGCGGAGCCGGCTGCGACTGCACCTGCGGTCAGGACCGCGCGCCGGGTGTGGGAATATCCCATAGCGATTGCGCCTCTCTCTGTCAACCTGATCAGGGATGTGCGGAGGGATCGTCTGCGCCCACGGTGCGCAAGGCTATGGACGCGACGGTTGCCGCTCGCTCATACCCGCTGCGCGAGAAATTCCCGATGCGGCGTATCCTCATCCTATGCGGGGTGCTCGAGAGAGTGTGGAAGGTCTCCCATGCGATCCCGCTCGGGTCCGTGATCCAGTACTTGTCGGATCGCGCGTAACAGCACGCCTGCTCGTTTTCCTCGATCACGTGCGCATCGGCCGCCTCGAGCTGCGCGCGCATGCCGCGCAGTTCCTCATCGGTATCTACCTGGAAACCCAGATGGTTGATACCGGCGGGTTGAGATGGCGAAGTTGCCGCGAGGATCCTCCAGCAGCCACTTGGCGCAGTCGGATTTGAGCACTACGGGCTCGGCGGCAAAGAGCTGCGAGTAGAAGCGGACCGAGGCTTCGAGACTCTCGACGGAGATGTGTACGTGTAGGCGTTTCATGCGTGTTTCCTCTGAGGCGCAGCCGCGAGCGGCGGGCAACCTGGGCCGCAGGCCTCGTCGGCGAGGCTGCAGCAGTTCTCGGTGAGAAAGGCGATCAGCGCGTTCATGCGCGCAAAGTGGGGGCTGTAGTGGAGGTTCCGCCCCTCCCGGCGGCTCACGATGAGCTCTGCATTCGCGAGCTCCTTGAGGTGAAAGGACAACGTCGGCGCAGGGATCTCGAGTCGCTCGATGAGCTCTGAGGGGGTAAAGCCCTCGGGGCCCCGCTTCACGAGCAGTCGAAACACCGCCAAACGGGCTTCAGAGGCGAGCGCGCCCAGCGATTCGATCGCTTCGTCCATTTTCATACTTTCAATTATATAGAAATATAGGTCGCATGCAACAAGAATCCGGGGAGTTGCCATTCCGCACGGAGACGCTTCACTGGGGACGGCTCATGGGAAAGCGAAACACGATCGCAACGACCACGGAGTAGGCGAGAACGAAACCCAAATACGAGCCCGTAATCTTCAGTGCCTGCGTGCGCGCTGGTAAAAGACGCGGCTCGCAACACGGGGCACGAGGCTCGGACTGACTGAAGCTATGGATTCCGTATCAGCGCGGCGACGACCCCTGCCATCTTGTCGAGGATCTGACCATAGCCTTCGGCGACGCTTTGCTGCTCTTCTTTGGTGGCGGTGGGGTCGTTGCGCCTCAAGGTGAGGCGGGTCTGGTTGCTGCCGATTTCCTCGAAGAGGATCTCCTCGATGTTGCCTTCGCGGTCCTCAGGGGGGAAGCCGTAGTGTGACGGGTTGACGCGGTTGCCGTCGGCGTCAGCGAAGTACCAAAGCCAGACGATCTTTTCGAGGGGAACGATCTCGAGGAATTCGCCGCCATTGTAGAAGTCATGGCCGTCAGGCGTGCGCATGCAGTAGGTGAAGCGGCCGCCAACGCGCAGATCGATCCGACAGAGGGGGGAGGTGAAGCCCTTTGGGCCCCACCACCTCGTCACGTATGCGGGGTCAGTCCAGGCCTTCCAGACGAGCGCGCGCGGCGCATCGAAAATGCGCGTGATGATCTGAACTTCATTGGCGGCGTTGCCGGGGGCCGGCGCAGCGGGGTTTGGCGTGGCTCGTTCGGGCACGGTTTGTCTCCTCGTTTTTCATTTCGTGTAAGACTGCGTCGAGCTTGTCTAGGCTCTCCTCCCAGAGGCGGCGGAAGTCGATCGCCCAGTCGGCGACGGCCTTGATGGCGGCAGGGGTGAGGGTGCAGACGCTCTCGCGGCCGCGCTTCTGTTTGACGACGATGTGGGCGCGGACCAGGCAGGCGACGTGCTTGGAGATCATCTGCTGGGAGAGATCGAAGGGCTGGGTAAGCGCGTGGATGGTGGCCGGGCCGAGCGTGAGCTTGTGCACCATGGCGCGGCGCGTTGGGTCGGATAAGGCCGCGAAAGCTAAGCTGAGTTCATCCACAACTATACGGTAGTGGATTGCCGTTGCGGTGTCAAGGAAGCTTTTGGAGATATTGCGCGGGGCCGGGGTGCTGAGCGCCCAGCGTTGGCCGGCCTGTGCGGCCGACGGGCCGCGCCGTTGCTATGCGGCCGGACCGCTCGGACACGAGGCTGAACATTGACGCAACCCTACGGTAATCGTTCCACGTAATTCAGAGCTGCTGGGTGTGTACGTGGCGGCAGAGCACGGTCGGCAAGGCGCGGGCAGTGCAATTCCGGCTCGACGCGAAAAGATGGCGAGCGAACTTGGGGTGACGACCCACGTATGGGCTCGTCAAATGACAGCATCACTCCCTCACACGGCCACGCCGATGAGTCGATGCATTTCCTCGTGTACCAGTGCCGCGAAGTCGGGGGCCGCGCCCAAGCGCTCGAGCTCGACTTGCAGCGGCACGCGCTGTTCCTGTCTGAAGCGCCGCGTACGCGCACGCTCACGCTCCTCAGAGGCCAGCAAATCGGTAAGGGAATTCAGCCGCAGCGCGGCGGATGAACCCCCAGTGCGATACACCGCGAGACGGGCCGTGTGACGCTCGACAACAGCTTGGGCCACCGAGTCGGACGGCAGGCGCTCATCGTCGATAAAATCGGGTGTGTTCCACTTCAACGCGAGGTTGCTCGTGGCGAGATAGCACCCGTCCTCGAACTCGCTCTTGAGCACCACCGCCTGGATAGGTCCTTTCGGTTGGGCTCTCATCATCTGGAAAGCGTCCACGCGCGTAATGCCGTCAGAAGCAAGAAACTTCCGCGAAAATCCCAAACATTTTGCTACCGGCAGATCGGTGCGTACAGTGGCGATATCGCCAGCGAACCGAAAGCCCAGCGAGGTGAGCGCTTCAGTAACTTGATCGTACCACCGTAACCAATCGCTTGAATGAGCAGCAAGATCGGCCGGGGGATATTCGTAGTTGCCGGCCCACAAGCCCTCAAAGTCCTTCAAGACCTTCTTGGCGGTGGCCGTCACCCGCTCGCGCTCCTCATCGTCGTCGAGTTGCGGGACTGCCAGTCGGCGCGCGAGTGCGTCGTGGGCCGGCTCATGGTCGAACTCCTCCCCCGTCGCAATGGCAAGTGCACGCGGACGGCCGTCACGCAGGAAGAGGAGCAGCGAGCCTGTGGGCGCCCCGAGCGAAAGCAGGGTGATGCGGGCGAATTGCAACGCGTCATCTAAATTCCACAGGGCGAGCTCGATGTCCACCGATGCGACCTGCCACTGCGCGCTCAACTGCGACCCGCCCCCGTTGACGCGTCCAAGCCCGGCGGCTTTGAGTGCAGCGTCGAGGGGATCTTCGTACCTGACACCGCGAGCGATAGGCAGAAGCGACTCTGAGATTTGCGCAATAGCGATAAACACAGCCTTTTGCTGACTCACGGCTATCTCCCGGGCCTGCTACGGGCGCATTCTTCCGGAATGAACTGAGCGTTGGCGTGCATCTAGCTCACAAATTCATTACACTGCGGCGCACGCAGACCTCCCTGATCTACCGACGAACGGAGAATCTCCGGGCCGTCCAGCCTTCCGCTCCGGCGTTTTAGCCTACAACCACCGCCGAACGCTTGCCTTGTATCTCGCGTATTCCTCGCCGAATCGACCATGCAGATATCGCTCCTCGCGCGGTATGACCACGAACGACATCAGGGCAATTGCGGGGAGCAGCGTGACCAACAGCCATGCACTGTGGACTCCGACCGCGATTCCAACCTGAAAGGCTGAGAAGGCAAGATAGATGGGGTTGCGACTGAAGCGGTAAGGCCCCACCGTGACGATAGCAGTCGTAGGCCGGTTCCCCGGTACCGGCGTGCGGGCTGATCGAAATGTTTTGATCGACCAGATAAAGAGGATGGCAGCCAGGCCCACGATCAGCACGCCGAACGGCGTTGCCCACTCGGGGGCGAAGGTGATCGGCCAGACAAAATGACACACCAAGCCTACGACGATTGCGGTCAAATAAATGACTGGAGGGCGTGCTAGTCCGAGGTTGGCGGCACTCGGTCCTCTATCATCGTTTTGCGACTTTCGCTCAAACATGGTGCTTCCTGGACGTCTCGGGCTGGCATGTCGATTGCCAGTCGCGGCCGCTCGGTACAATACGGCTGCCGCGGCGAGCGTTGTGGTACCCGTGGCCTGCCGACGACTAGAAGTGTCGCGGGAGGATCGGCCGGCAGACATCGTCAGAGCGCTCTCCTCTCGCTCAGTCGGCCTCAACTTTGGCGGCGTGTGCGTGTAGAGTGACACGCCCGGGCGCATCTGGATAAAACTGGGGAGCTTCGCGCCGGTCGAATCTACCGTACTCCCGCACGATGCGAACCTTGCGGTGGCGAAGCGAAGTGACGCCGTCGATCTTCCGCGGCGTCCAGTTGTCCGCCGCGCGTGGGTCTCTCCACGCCACGAGGACCGCCATCTTGCCGGGGTTGTAGATGCTGGCCCAGACGTCGTGGTCCACGACCGCGCCGTTGGTCAGATCCAGGCCCAGGTGGGCGGGGAGAAGATCGGGCTGCGCGGCGAAAGCCGCGCCTTCGGCGGGGACGATTTCGGTAAAGCTGGCGAGCTTGGCCTCTCCGATTTCCGTTTCGTCGAAGCGCCGCTCGTGCACGGGCGCTTCCTTCGGCGGATCGGTGTCGTAGGTGACGTCTCCGACGCGCAAGCGATAGTCCTTGAATATCTCGAACCTCCCCTTCTCTTGGACGTGATGATGCTCGCCTTCGCTGCGCCAGCGTACGACCGACTTCTCATCCCGCCAGGTGGAATGAGACAGCACCCAACCAGACCGGAGTTTGCTTTCGAAGCGCTCGTTGTCGACAAACCCATCGATCGATTCGAGGATTGGTTTGAGGTGCTTGGCAAGGTTGAGATAGGAGTCCTTCTTACCGTCGTTGGGCAGTACTTCGAAAATTACGGAAAACATCAGTGTCTCTCCTTTGGTCTCATCACTCGGAAATCGCTGCTACATCGTCGGCGAGCAGGAAATTGATGGTCTCGCGCCACACGGCGAGCCGCATGCTCTCGAGATGCATCAGATGGGTGCCGCGGCTGATCTTGATGTCCCGTTTCACTGGTGCGCGGGACAGCGCATTGAATAGCCAACAGGCATCTTGGTCCGGGATCAGCCCGTCCCATTCGCCACGGATGATCGCGGTGGGGCAAAGCACTTTCGCAGGGTCGTATGAAAGTTGGCCGTGCCAGGCCTTTATGATATCGCTGAAGGGACCGAGCGGGATCTTCACACCGAACGGGTCGCGAGTGCGGCTCTCGGGATCGCTATCCAGATACTTTTGACTCCAGTCGTCAAAGTGGACGCGCGACAGGACGGGGGGTTCGTGAGCCGGCACGTCCTCGACGAATCGATTCCACTGTTCCTCCACCGTCAGGGACTTCCAGGCTGGAAACAGCGGTGGCTGTTCGTAGCGTCTGGGGCTGCGTTTCGCAATCGGCGCAAATAGGACCAAGCGGTCAACGGTGGCTGGATGCTGTCCGGCGACGAGACACGCGGGCATCGAGCCCCAAGAATGCGATACGAGCGACACCTTGCCGATATTCTGATGGCCGCAGATGAACCGCACTGCGGTCTCCACCTGCCTTGCGGCATCGTCGGCAGTACACAGCGGGGCATTCTCGTCGGCAGGTCTATTCATCTCTGGATAGCGGTCCGAATGGCCGTAGCCATAAAGATCCAGGCCCCACACGTCGAAGCCAGCCTCGCCGAGGGCATCACGCCATGATCTTCCGTCGAAGCGGTGAGCGATTGAAAGCGCTGACGGGAACGTCGCGCCGTGGACGTAGAGCGCCGCGCGGCGTGGCGAGAAGTCGCTGCTGGATGAAGGCAAATACCGGAGGAATAGGGAGAAGCCGTCATGCGGCCCAGGGATCCGAAAATGTTCCTCTCGGGGATCGAGCCGGTCTGCGGTCGAGTAATCCATCATGCGGGCAGTTCCCCGGTACTTCAGGGCTGTTGCTGTCAATGAGCTCTCGTAGCTCAGGTGAAGATCGAAGCATCATCGTACGTACGGCTAGCCCATGAGAAACTGCCCTGGCGGGATCACTCTCATCAGGTCGCAGGTGGCGCAGTCGCGAAATGTCCCGGCCTCGCGAGGTGTCGGATGCGAGGTGGCGCAGACTTGGGCCGCCGCGAGCAATAGCGTCAGCAGTAGAGAACTTTCTTTGGACATGGCGCTACAAACCGTACACTGTAGGGGTAAACCGATGCGTTCCCAGGGGGCTGAAATGGTACGCCGCGTTTTTCCGCTGTTGCTGGTTTTTGGTCTGTTCATGGGTACGGCATGGGCTGCGTCCAACCCGTTCGTTGGCCAATGGATACTCCATCCGTCCCGAAGTCAGCTCACTGATGAGATGAAGGTAACAAAGCAGGGTCAAAACAAGTACGCATTCGACTTTGGCGGCGAGAAGCCCGAAATCATAGTGCTAGATGGAACCGACCAGCCCGGCAACGATGGCACCACGCTATCCGTCGCCCCGGAAGGGCCCAACTGGAAGGTCGTCCGCAAGAAGGGCGGTCGCGTCCTCCTCGAGGCGATTTGGACGCTCTCCAAGGACGGCCGTTCGCTTACAGATGACTTCACCAGCTTTGATCGAGGTAGGCCGCCGGTTAATATCAAGTATCTCTACAAGCAAATGGCCCGCGGTGCGTCGGGCTTTGCGGGCGATTGGCTCAGCACCAGCGAGGCAGTGGGCTCGGCTATCACGATCCGGATACGTCCCTATCAGAACGGCGGCCTTGCCATCACGAACTCCGGTGGGAAGACGACGATGAAATTCGATGGCAAATCGGCGCGGCGTCTAGGCCCGGGCGCCATGGAAATCATGCAAAAGTCCGAAGGCAAGCTCGTACAGACCCGGCAATTCGAAGTTTCTCGAGATCACAAGACCCTGACGATCACCACGCGCATCGTGGGTCGAAGTGCTCCCAATGTCCTCGTATTCGAACGGCAATAGGAGCTTGCGCATTGGGGAGCTGTTAGTAGCCGACGGGCCGCTCTCGCGAGGAAATGTCGCGAGGGTCAGCGACATTGGCCGGCGCGCAGAGCGCTAGACGATCCAATCCTTCCCGGACCACTCCTCATAGGTGCTATTTTCTGCGCTACCTCATGGCCATAGAAACGCTCCGTGATCCGCAGTGCGAGATCGATGCCAGCCGTGAGACCAGTGGCGGGTTTCCGGCTATCCGCCACGGAATAGAGATTGAAGCCGCCGCTGCTGCTCAGGGTCTCCCAAGGCCCCGCGAAGTCGATCAGGGTATTGTGAGCGCCCAGCAGGACAGCTACGTCGATGGGCGCTGGGTCCGCCGCAGGCGGGGGGGGCTGACTTTGGGTCTTTCGCTGAGCCGCCCGACGTGCTTTTAGCAAAAGCTCCGGCTCGATTCCCCGCGCCCGCAAAACGCTACCCCCGGAAGATGAACAAGCGAAATACATCAAAGACCTCATGCTCATCAGTAGCGAGGTACATGCGGTGCTAACCAGGACTCCGGGAGTTACACGGTTGCGTTGGTGGTTCGTCGGATGGGACGTCAAAGAGCCGGGTGTACGGACTCCAGCGGAATTGCCCTGGCGCATCGAGACTCCGGTGTGCCAAGGCTCGTGAAGTGCCCGTACGCTGAAAGTGCACCAGGACGGCCAGGAGCCGACGCTTACGTTAAGCCCGGGCCAGCCGCGTCTTGAGCCTATCATGCGAAGCTCGGCCCTGCTCGCCGCCCAGCAACCGGGGTGAGACCGTCTCGCCGATTCGCCTTCTGGACGCCCCGTGGTATCGTTGCGCATAAAGGGGAGAAGAAGAAATGGCACTCTCGAGCAAGCTCAAGGGCGCTCTCTTGATCGCCCGACAGCGGGGCCTCGGCAACATGCTGCGCTACACTGCCGACCTCACCTTTGACGTGTGCTATGAGCGCTGGTTGTCGGCGCAGACCTCCGGGGACATCTCCACTGCCGCTCTTGGCATCAGCGACGCGGATGCGTTCCACTACGCTCCGACGCCCTATTCCTGCTTCTTCCGGGCGATGAAGAAGGTTGACGCGCGCGACGGCGTCTTTGTGGATTACGGGAGCGGGAAAGGGCGGATCGTATGCAGCGCTGCCAGATATCCGTTCCGGAAGGTCATCGGCGTCGAGTTCTCAGAACGCTTGGTGGCCGAAGCGCACGCCAACATCGCCCGCGCCCCACGCCGGCTGCTCTGCAAGGACATTGAGCTGGTGACCGCGAACGCAGCAGGATGGCCCGTACCGGACGACGCAACCGTCTTTCACTTCTACAACCCGTTCGGGGGGCAGACCCTGCGCTCTGCCATCGGCAAAATCGCGGAGTCGATGCGCCGCTCGCCCCGGCAGGTGTGGCTCATGTTCGCCTTTCTGTGGCACATCGCGCCGATCATGGCCGCAGATGAACCGATTCCGCGCCGCTGGCAGAAGGCGACGTCCGATGTGCTATGGCCGCCCTACGATGAACGCAATAGCGATAACCCGAACGGCCATCGGCACCGGATATACACCCTCGACTCGCGCTAGTTATTGTTTTTATCGGCGCCCCGACGGGATTCGAACCCGTGTTACCGCCGTGAAAGAGCGATGTCCTGGGCCGCCGCGCACCTAGACCGTGCGGAAATCGAGGTCGGTGATGAGGAGGCGCCTGCGATCGACGGCCGCCTGGCCGACGAGCCCCTCGCCGATCGCGCTTGAAGTACTCGAGCGGATCGGACGACTCTACAAGATCGAAGAGGAGATCCGCGGGCGCCCACCCGATGAGCGACAAGCGGTCCGTCAGGCACGTGCGGGACCTGAGCTCAAGTCGCTGCATGAGTGGCTGCAGAAGACGGTGACCGCGCTCTCGAAGAAGTGCGAACTCACCCAGGCGATCCGCTACGCGCGTATCGGTCGAGGCGAACCGTTCGGTCCGGCCCACGGCGTGCTTCCAGCCTCAGGCAGCGTCGTCGGCTCAGCAGGTCCCGCGCCGCCGGGCGCAGGAGCGGGCACGGGATCATTCCAGGCAACACCTGCACGAAACGCGTGGACCTGCGGCAGTTCGCCCGTGAATGGGACGCCACCGCCAGGCGGCATTCGCTCTCCGGACTTGCGCATCGTTTCAATGCGCATGGTTCCCGCAGAGTAATCGAAGAGGGCCTTGTACAATGGCATGGCGATGCGCGGCCAAGCCATCTCTGGCGTGAAATTCTGTCCGACAGTAAAGGTAGCGCCGGATCCGGCGATGCTCAGCGTACGCACAGCCTGCGCCCCGATGGCATCTTCAATCGCAGAAGGGAGAGCATCGTTTGATGCTCTGCAAGCCTCGACGCCGACCGCAAGGCCGGCCACGGCTTTCAGCACATCGCGCCGCCGAATCATTGACGTCAGCGGCGCGGAGCCGGCTGGAAGAGCTCAACGAGGTTGCCCGAAGGATCTTCGAGCAGAATTTGTGCTCCGCCCGGACCGGTAACAATGTCGTTGCGGAATTTGAGACCCTTGGCGCGAAGCTTTTCGACCTCAGCTTTGAGATCGTCGACCACGAGTTCGAATCGGTTCCAACCGCCAGGTTCAGGATGTGTTCCATCTGGCATCGCTCGTCCCGCTGAACTGTTCGCGCCGCTCAGCAGCAGCCTCAAGCCGCCTCGCTTCACATCAGCGAAGGCCGGCGCGGCATTTGAAACCTCACTGAAACCCAGGTGTGTCGTGTACCAGTCGACGGACGCCTGGACGTCGTTGACCATGTAACGGACATTTACAAGTTCCCCGGCCATGGCGCGCAACTCCTCAAGGTAGGCATTCGTCGCAATAACGAGCAGTCTGATTCACGTCAGGGAGACCTGCGGGGGCTGTGGCAGACTGTCCGATGTCGAGCGTCATGTCGTCTCAAACAGGCCCATGAAGCATATCGAGGGACGCTTCCCCGTGACAGAGTCGGCTCACGAGGCTTCCGAGGTAGCGCCATGATTTCCGCACATCGAACCGCCCCCCGTTTACTGGTTCTGACTCTCACTACGGTCATCCTGACGGCCTGTGCGACGCTTCGCGTAGGTAGCGATCATGATCCCGCCGTCAGTTTCTCCGCCTATCACACCTACGTCTGGATGCCTCCGCGCACGAAGATTGACGAATCGCCGAATCCTCTCGTGGTGCAGCGCGCGTACGATGCCATCGAGGGCGCGCTCGCGGCCAAGGGCTATCAATTCACGAGCAACCCAGCCGATGCCGATTTTGTCGTGGACTTCACGATTGGCTCGCGAGCGCGCACCGACATCCGTTCGTATCCGGCGCCCTACGTAGTGCCGTGGTACGGCGGACGCGTCCACTGGTGGGGAGTGCCCTACTGGGGCAACGAAGTCGACGTGCGTCAGTATCGCGAAGGAACGCTCTCGATAGACGTCTTTGATGGCAAGACGCACCGGCCGGCCTGGCACGGTTGGGCTCGAAAGGAGCTCACCCGTGCGGATCTCGATCACTCATCGGGCAGCATTCGCGAGGCGGTCGACTCGGTGCTCGCGCAGTTTCCGCCGAAGTGACTGCAGGGCTCAGGGGTGCACCATGAAAGTGGGCGATATCTGCACTCCAACGGTCGTCACCGTGCTGGCGTCCTTCAGAGTCGGCGATGTCACGACCCGACAGCCAATTCTCATGAGGGTGGACAGTTGAGGAGGCTTGCGGAGACGCCCGAATGAACGTGCTGCTAATCTTTGGTACGACGGAAGGTCAGACGCAGAAGATCGCCAGCTTCGTAGCGGATCGGCTGGTTCAAAAGGGACACCAGGTCTCGATAGCCAATGCCGCCTCAGGAGCCGCGGCGCATGACCCGCGCGGGTTCGCGGCAGTGATCGTGGCCGCCTCACTGCACGCAGGCCATTACCAGCCGGCGGTCGTGGAGTTCGTACGAGAGCACCTTGCAGCAATCAGGACACGATCGAACGCCTTCCTTTCCGTTTCGCTGGCCGCGGCGAGCGATGATCCAGCGGACTTGGCGGGTCTTACGCAGTGTGTGGACGCGTTCATCAAAGAGACCGGCTGGGCTCCCGCCAGTATTCACCATGTCGCCGGGGCCTTCCGCTTTACGGCATACGATTTCTTCAAGCGATGGGCCATGAAGTACATTGCCTACCGCAAAAGCCTGCCCACAGACACTCATCACGACTACGAATTGACCGACTGGGAAAGCCTGGCGCAGTTCGTTGATACTTTCGCCACTTTGGCGCTCGTGCCATAGTTCCTGGGAAGCGGCTCCACGATGAGCTCGCGGAAGCTCAATCGGTGAGCCCTTCCCCTGCCGCGCGGGCAGCGCCCAGCAACGCAGCGTTCGGATTGAGGATGAGCCTCGTGGGGATCGACTTGACGAAGTACGAGAGTCTTCCCTTCGCCTCGAACCGCTCGCGGAAAGGCCCCTGCTGTAGATAGGGCTCGATTTTTCCGGCGATGCCGCCGGCAATGAGAACTCCGCCGCGAGCTCCCTGAGCGAGGGCGACGTCGCCGGCCACTGCGCCGAAGATGGAGCAAAACATGGAGAGCGTGGCGCGGCAGTCCCGATCCCCCTCTGATGCGTATTCGACGATCTGTGCTGCCGAGAAGGGTCGTATGGCACGGCCCGCAATCTCATCCAGGGCGCGCGATAAGTTTTCGAGGCCCGGCCCCGAGAGAATTCGCTCCACCGAAACGCGATCGAAACGGCGCGTGAGCGCCTTGAGGATGGCGATTTCCTCGGCGCCCTGCGGTGCGAATCCGATGTGACCGCCCTCGGTTGCCAGGGGCACGGGTCGACCCTTGAAGTGCGCCAGATAAGAAACTCCGAAGCCCGTGCCGGCACCCAGAATCGTGATCGTCCCACCGGGTACAGCGGGAATATCCGGACCGATACACCGTAGGTCCGCGGGCTCGAGATGCTCCGCGGCGTAGGCGAGGGCCGCGAAATCGTTGATGAGGTGCGCGGATTGAAAGCCGAGGGCGTGCAGCTTGGCTTCGCTGATCTGCCAGTTGCGGTTCGTGAGTGTGACCGTGCCATCGACGACAGGGCCGGCAACCGCGAGCGCGATGACATCAGGCACCCGTTGGTTGTCGACCCCGCTGAGATAGTGGCTCAAGGCTTGCTCGAAGGTTGCGAGGTGTGCAGGCAGGTCCGACCAATCCTGCAGCCGCCAAGGGCAGGTGCTGCGCTCGAGGATGGCGAAGCGCGCATGCGTGCCACCGATATCGCCGACGAGAAGGCTGTTGGTCGACATGACCTGAGCTTACGCGCCCGCATCGGCGACACGATCGTGGTCTCTACCTATGAGCGGCGCTACTGGCGAACCCGCTCGGGCAGCATTCGGCGAAGCACGCCGTCCTTGAGGACGAGGCGATGGAAGAGTGCGGCCGCCGCATGCACAGCCGCAAGGATCAGGACCACATTGCCGAACCATTCGTGCAATTCCTCAACGGTTTCCTTCAGCGTAACCGTCCGGTCTTGGCCGCATAGCCAGCCAGGCGGTTTGTACTGATGATGCGCTACGTGGGCGCGTCTAGGTGTCCACGTAGGATGTAGGTGTCCACCTCCGAAGAAGAGACCGTCG
>Ga0070741_10009160_pt1 | contig 19402 bp, 17 predicted proteins | sample Coa_R1_4_FD_66440 | JGI IMG/M metagenome (GOLD analysis project Ga0070741, IMG submission 66440) | Surface soil microbial communities from Centralia Pennsylvania, which are recovering from an underground coalmine fire - Coalmine... | ecosystem: Environmental > Terrestrial > Soil > Unclassified ...
GATGTCGGCGTCCGCCGACTTCTGGGCCGCGCGATCGCGGAAGCCGAGGTAGGACGGGACGGCAATCGCGAGCAGGATGCCGATGATGACGATCACGACCAGGAGCTCGATGAGGGTGAAGCCCTCCTCCTGGGCGAGACGCGCCCGCAAACGATCCATTGAATTCTCCTTGCGAGGGGACATTGCCCTCTCGATATCGCCTGCGTGCGCGTGCTGGTCCACCCCCGGAAGGGTGATCTTCGGGCGACCGCATCCCCCACGGTGGGGGATGCCTCACCCAATCCCTAGACGAGGACGCGCGCGAGCTCTTCGACCGACGTGACGCCGGCCTTCACCTTGTCGAGCCCGTCGCTCCAGAGCGGCCGCATGCCGTTCTCGGTCGCCGCCGCCTCGAGCACGTCGCGGCTCGCGCCCTGCGCGACCAGCGACTCGAGGCCGTCGTTCATGCGCAGGAGCTGGAAGACGCCGACGCGTCCCTTGTACCCCGTGTTCGAGCAGCGCGGGCAACCGGTCGCGCGCCGCAGGTTCGTGTTGAGGAACACGTGGAACTCGTGCTCGGGGACACGGGCCGCGACCAACTCGCTCTCGCTCGGCCGGTACTCCTCGGCGCAGCTCACGCAGAGCTTGCGCGCGAGGCGCTGGGCGAGCACGGCGGAGAGCGCAGAGGCGGTGAGGAAGGGTTCGACGCCCATCTCGTTCAGGCGCGTGATCGTGCTCGGCGCGTCGTTCGTGTGCAGCGTCGAGAGCACGAAGTGACCGGTCAGCGCCGCTTCGATCGAGATCTTCGCCGTCTCCACGTCGCGGATCTCGCCCACCATCACCACGTCGGGGTCGGAACGCAGGATCGAGCGGAGCGCGGAGGCGAACGTGAGGCCGGCGCGCGGGTTGATCTGGACCTGCTCGAGCCCCGCGAGCCGGTACTCGACCGGGTCCTCGACCGTGATCACGTTGATCTCCGGCCGGCTGATCTCCGCGAGAGCCGCGTACAGCGACGTCGACTTGCCCGAGCCGGTCGGCCCCGTGACGAGCAGGGCTCCCGTCGGCCGCTTGACGATCTCGTAGAACTGGTCGCGCATCTCCGGCGTCAATCCGAGCTCCTCGAGGGTCGGCGGCGTGCGCGACTTGTCGAGGAGGCGCATCGTGACCGACTCACCCTCGACCGTCGGCAGGGTCGCGACGCGCACGTCGAGCAGGCGGCCCGCGGCCGCGGCGTCGAGCGAGATCCGTCCGTCCTGCGGCTTGCGGCGCTCGGCGATGTCGAGCTTCGCGAGCACCTTCAGACGCGTGACGATGCCGGAGAGGAGCTTGCGCGGCACGCGCTGCGTGACGTGCAGCACCCCGTCCACGCGGAAGCGAACGACGACCGCATCCTCCTGCGGCTCGAAGTGCACGTCGCTCGCGCCTTCCTCGGCGGCCTGGAAGATGATCGAGTTGACGAGCCGCACCATCGGCCCGTCGGTGATGCCGTCGTCGGCCTCGAGGTCGTCCGCCTCGTCGTCGACGGGCACGACGGCGTCGTCGACGACGCTCGAGAAGGCCTCGTTCGCGCGCGACAGGCGGCGGATCTCGAGCTGGACGTCCTCCTCCGGTGCGATCGCGAACTCGACGGGATGCCGGGTCGCGAGGCGGAGCTCGTCGATCGAGTGCACGTTCTCCGGATTCGTGATCGCGACGGAGAGCACGCCGTCGGTGAACGCGAACGGGATGGCGCCGACGCGCTCGAGCACCTTCAGGGGAATGAGCTTCGTCGCCTCGGGGTTGATGCCGACGACGGCGAGGTCGACGAGCGGCATACGGAACTTGGCTGCCAGCTCCCGGGCGGTCTGGATGTCGCCGGGGAGCCCACCGGGGTCGGTGAGCTCGAGGTCCGTCTGGTGCGCTTCTACCGACATCTCATTGTCCTCATCGGCCGACCCCTCGGATTCCTTGAACCGGCCGACCTAGCCGCCGATCGACCAGTACCACGCAAGGATCTCGTGTCCTCCAAACAGCGCCACGACGGCCCCGACGGCGAGCGCGGGACCGAACGGAATCTTCATCTTCCGCGCGCCGCGGCCGTGCCGTGCGAAGAGGACGAGCGACGGCACGAGCGCCGCCAGGAGGCCGACCATCAGCGCGACCGGCGTGGTCCTTCCGAGCGCGGCGCCCATGAGGAGCGCGAGCTTCACGTCGCCCATCCCCATCCCGCCGGGGACGGCGAGCGCGAAGACGAGCAGGAAGGCGCTCGCGCCTGCGGCGGCGACCGCCCATTGCGGCGAGGGGTGCGCGAGCGTCATGCCGGCGAGGACGACCGCGGCCGCCGGCAGCACGATCGGATTCGGGATCACGCGCCGCTGCAGGTCCGTCACGGAGACGGTGACGAGCGTCGCGCAGAAGACGGCCTCGACGAGCGCCGTCGGCGTCAGCCCGAACCGGTAGACGCAGGCCGCGATCAGCGCCGCGGCGACCGCCTCGACGAGCGGGTAGACGAGCCCGATCCGCGCCCGGCAGCCGCGGCACCGGCCGCGCAGCAGGGCGTAGGAGAGCAGCGGAATGTTGTCGTACCACGCGATCGTCCGGCCGCAGCTGCCGCAGGCCGAGCGCGGGCGGACGACGGAGCGGCGCTCCGGGACGCGCGCGGCGACGACGTTCAGGAAGCTGCCGACGGCGAGCCCCGGGAAGAAGGCGAGGGCGGCGAGGAGCGGCGGGACGGTCATCCGCGGCTACCCGAGCAGGCGGAGGCCCATCACGTGCTCGCGCTTCGGCTCCTCGACGGCGGGCGCCTCGGACTCGGCGGCCGGCGCGACGGGCTCCTCATCCGGTCCTGCGCTCGCGCGCAGCTTCTCCGCGTGCCCGAGAGCGATCAGGAAGTCGTGGCGGTTCGGCGCGACGCCGGCCGCGAGCTCGCGGTCGACCAGGTCGTCGAGCACGAGCTCGATCAGCGCGTGCGAGAGGGTCTGCATCCCGTAGAAGCCTCCCTCCTCGATCGCCGTCGGGATCTCCTCGACGTGCCCCGCGCGGATCAGGTCGGCGATGCGGTCGTTCGTGACCATCACCTCGACCGCGGCGATCCTGCCGCGGTCCTTGCGCGGAAGGAGCCGCTGCGAGATGACGCCGCGGAGGACTCCGGCGAGGATCGAGCGCACCATCTTGTGCTTCGAGTCGGGGAAGAACTCGACGAGGCGGCTGATCGTCTCCGAGGCGTCGACGGTATGCATCGTCGAGAAGACGAGGTGGCCGGACTCGGCGGCCTGCAGGGCCGTCTGGGCCGCCTCGCTGTCGCGCAGCTCGCCGATCAGGATCGTGTCCGGGTCCTGCCGGAGCGCGCGGCGGAGCGCCTCGTTGAAGGTGGTGGTGTCGATGCCGATCTCGCGCTGGTTGACGATGCAGCTGCCGTCGGTGTACAGCATCTCGATCGGGTCCTCGATCGTGACGATGTGCTGCGTGCGGCTCCGGTTGATGTGCTCGACCATCGCGGCGAGCGTCGTCGACTTCCCGGCGCCGGTGGCGCCCGTCACGAGGACGAGGCCGTGCTGCATCTCCGCGAGCTGCTTGATGCCCGTGGGCATGTGGAGCTCCTCGAAGGTGGGGATGCGGCTCGAGATGTAGCGGAAGGCGAAGGAGATCGCGCCGCGCTGGCGGAAGGCGTTGAGGCGGAACCGGGTCCCGAACACCGTCTCGTAGGAGGTGTCGAGCTCGCCGGTCTCGCGGAACGTGACGAGGCGGTGGGGCACGGTCTTCGCCGTGTGCTCGAGCACGGCCTCCAGCTGCTCGCTGCGCAGCGGGGCGATGTCGGTCATGGCCTGGATGCTGCCGTCGATCCGGACCATCGGCGGCCGCCCCAGCTTGAGATGGAGGTCGCTGGCCCCGGCGTCGACCGCACGCATGAGGAGGTCGTCGATGTTCATGCCCTCCCTATCGGCGTCGCCGGGCGAACCTTGAGCGATCCGGGCCATCCCCGTTTCGGGCGAGGCGTGTGCCTCGTTTTCGGTATCGAGGAACCCGGGGCGCCGTGCCGAAGAGTCAGGCGTGCAGCCGGATTCCAAAGCCTCGATCGGCCTGCCCGGAGCCGATTCACCGGGCGCGATCGACCTCGTGACCGCGAGCGCGGTCGTGCAGGCGCTCGCGCGGGCCTTCGAGCTGCGGGACTACCGGCGCGGCAAGTTCGCCGAGACCCGCGACCACACCGAGCGGGTCACGCACCTCGCGCTCGGGCTCGCCGCGACGGTTGCGCCGCACCTGCTCGAGGATCCTCGCTTCGAATACGGCTGCCGCCTGCACGACATCGGGATGCTGGCCGTCTCCGACTCGGTGCTCCTCAAGCGGACGGCGCTCACGCCGGCCGAGCTCGACGAGATCCGGGAGCATCCGTGGCTCGGCGAGCGAATCGTCGCCACCGTGCCCGGGCTGAACGACACCGCGCGGCAGGTGATCGGCGGCCACCACGAGCGGTGGGACGGCACCGGCTACCCCCGCGGGCAGCGGGCGGAGTCCATCCCCCTCGCCGCCCGCGTCTTCGCGATCGCGGACGCGTACGACTCGATGACGCGCGAGCAGCCCTGGCGCGCGGCGCTGCCGGACGAGATGGCGCTCGACGAGATCTCGCGCGCCGCCGGGACGCACTTCGACCCCGAGCTCGTCGCCGCCTTCCTCGACGACCACAATCACGTGGGCGTCGAGGCGCCGACTCCCGCGTAGGTACCTGGCCGAACGGCCGGGAGAAGTCTCGCCGAAAAGGGTGTCAAGCCCTGCGGCTGCACTGCCGATAGACGGCGCGAGATGAGGCGGTTCTCCCTTGACGCGCTCCGCGACGAGCGCGCGCAGTCCCTGATGGAAGTGGTGCTGGCGATGGCGATCTTCGCGATCGTCGCCGCCTCGATGATCACGCTCCTTCTCTCCTCCCTGCGGTCGACGAACCGCTCCCGCCAGAAGACGCTCGCCGAGCAGGCGGTCGCCACGCAGATCGAGCAGATCCGGAACCTGCCGTACGCGAACGTCGGCAACACCGGCGGCAACCCGCCGGGCACGGTCGCCGTCACGAAGTCGCTGACGGCGAACCCGGGGATCGAGGCGACGATGACGACGAAGATCGCCTACGTCAACGATCCGACGCCGCTGTCGTACCAGTCCTACGCGAACTACAAGAAGGTGACCGTCACCGTCGTGCGGAACGCCGACGGGCAGCAGCTCGCGAAGGACGTGACGTACGTGGCGCCTCCGGTGAAGGCCTCGCAGAGCCAGGGGCAGATCGCTGCGACCGTCGTCGACATCGGCAACAACACCGTCGTGCCGAACTACCAGGTCAACGTCGCCGGCCCGAACAGCTTCACGGCGACCGACACGACCGACAACTCCGGCCAGGTCACCTTCCCCGCGCTCACGCCGACCGGCTCCGGCCAGTACTACGACGTCACGGTTCCCGCGTCGGGCGCGTACGTCCCGTTCAAGGACACGCAGCCTCCGGCGACCGGCGTCCACTTCGCGCTCAGCCCGAGCCAGACGGTCGCCTCGACGGTCGACGTTTACATGCCGGCGACCGTCTACGTCCAGCTGCAGAACTTCGACGGCACCACGTACACCGGAACCGCCACGGTGACCGTCAGCTCCTCCCGTGGCAGCCAGTCCTTCGCCTACAGCGGCACGCAGCTCGCCGTGACGACGCTGAACAGCGAGCCGCTCGTCCCCGGGCTCAACTACACCGTCGCCGTCTCCGGCGGCGGCTTCTACGGAAACTCCCTCACCGCGAACGTGCCCTCCCCGCCGGGCTACCCGACGAACCTCACCTCGACGTTCACGTTCCAGAACGCCCAGCTCGCCACCCTCACGGTCGTGGTTCAGAAGAACTCGACGACCCAGTGCGCCAACGCGACGGTCACGATCGCCGGCGGGCCGTGGAACCTCGGCGGTGCGACGAACCCGAAGCTGACGGCGCTGACCAACGCCTCCGGCGTCGCGACGTTCACGTCGAACGTCCCGGTCGGCAGCGGCTACGCGATCACCGCAAAGTCGAAGGTCGCGGGCGCCACCGGCACCTCGACGACGACGCAGGTGAACGCGGGGACGAACACCGCGAACACGATCACGGTGTCGGGATGCTGAGCCGGCGGCTCGACCTGCGCAGCGAGGAAGGGTTCACGCTCATCGAGATGACGGCGACGATCGCCGTGCTCTCGATCCTCGTCGCGATGTTCGCGACGCTGCTCACCGTCACCGTCACGCGCAGCGGCCGCCAGCAGGAGCAGAGCACGCTCCAGACCGAGATGCGCGCGGCCGTCGACTCGTTCGCGAGCGACCTGCGCCAGGCGCTGTGCAACAACCAGACGCCCCCGATCACGACCGCGACGGCCACGCAGATCGTCTTCACGACGCCCGACCGGCAGACGCCCTACCACCTGCGCCAGGTCTCCTACCAGGTGACCGGCGGCACGCTCCAGCGGCAGTCGGTCTCGAGCACGAACACCGGCGGTCCGCCCTGGACGCTGCCCGCGCTCAGCACCGGACCGGTGGAGACGCTCGTCGGCTCGATCACGAACGCGAGCCCCTACTTCACCTACCGCGACGCGTCCGACGCCGTCACCTCGACGCTCGCGTCGATCGCACGCGTCGACATCGCGCTGACGACGACGCCCAAGGCGTCGTCCGGCGACGCGACGACCGGCTACTCCCAGACCGTCAACCTGAGGTCGCCGACGTGCTCGTGACCCGTCTTCGTTCCCTGCGCGACGACCAGGGCAGCGCCCTCCTCCTCGTCGTGCTGCTCGCGGTCATCCTCGCGATGCTCGCGACGCTGCTCGTGGAGGTCGTGCAGGCCGACGAGACGCGATCGACGCGCGCGGTGCAGGAAGACGCCTCGCTGCAGGCGGCCGAGGCCGGCATCGACAACTACGTCTCGAAGCTCGTCGACGACAACCAGTTCTACCTCCACGACGTCGCGGCCGGCGAGTCCTCGCGCAAGTCCGGAACGAACCCGGTCGTCTCGAGCTCCTGCAGCGGCACCCCGACGCCCGCCACCTGGACGTACGGGATCACGTGGACGTACCCGAACGGCAAGGACCAGTGGTGCTCGCTCGGGAACGGCTACGAGTACAACCTGCAGGTGAGCGGAACCAGCTCGAGCTCGAACGTCGTCGACATCGTCGCCACCGGCCGCAAGACCGGCACGACGACCCAGACCCGGATCCTCGAGGAGCAGATCCGCCCGTCGTCCGTGGCCGACTTCCAGATGCTCGCGAACGCGGACATCGCCTACGGCGCGACCGCGACGACCTACGGGAAGATCTACGCCGGCATCGACTCGAGCAACGTCAAGCACAACATCGACCACCAGGGGACCGCGTACGGGAACCTCTACGCCGAGGGCTCGATCACCGGCAGCCCGACGATGATGAACGGCGCGCAGAAGTACACGTCGGCCAACATCCGCACGGTGATCAAGCAGCCCATCCAGTTCTCGAACTTCACCACCTCGCTCACCGACATCAACCGCGCCGCCACGCTCACCGGCACGGCGTACAACGACGCCAGCGCCGTCGCGTGGAAGCTGACCTTCAACGGCAGCGGCACCGTCGACGTCGCCAAGTGCACCTCGCTCGCGAGCGGCCAGGCGATCGAGATGGCGGCGCCGACGTGCAACGCGCCGACGACGATCAACGTGCCGGCGAAGGGCGCCATGTACTTCCAGCAGAGCGTGATCGTCGCCGGCGGCACCTCGACCTGCGGCTCGCCGGCCGTGACCGGCAACTGCGTCAACGGCCGGGTCACTGTCGCCTCTGCGAACGACATCGTCGTGGCGACGAACATCGACTACATGCAGCCGGGCGACGACGTGCTCGGGCTGATCGCGGCAAGCGAGGTGATCGTCGCGAAATGGGCGCCGAACAACATCAACTGGCGCGCGGCGACGATCGCCCAGACCGGGCAGTGGCGCTCGGCGGTGTCGACGCAGTCGAAGGGAACCGCCGTCTTCACCGGCTCCACGGCGACGAACGGAGGCGGCTACATGAGCATGTACGCGACCCGCGTCTACAACTACGACAGCACGCTCTCGTACCTGCAGCCGCCGTGGTTCCCGACGATCGACTTCGCCTACACCGTGCTGCTCTACCGTGAGCTGCCGGCGCCGTAGCCGGCCGGCGCATCCCTCGAACGAGATCACTCGAACTAGGGCGCGAGGCGCGGCCTCCGTGAGCCGATCCATCGGGAAAGCCTCGAGCTGCCGATGGCCTCCCGCACACAAGCCGAACCCACAACGAGCGAAGACGTGGCCACAACGGTCGAGAACGACCACGGCCTCGAGTTCCGCGAGCGCCACAGTCTGACCGTCGATCCGATGGCGCACACGCTGCTGCCGATCGAGGAGGCGCGCCGGCTCGGGGCGGTACCGCTCGGCAAGGAGGGCGGCCGCACGGTGATCGCCGTCGCCGACCCGGTCGAGTCGCGCCTCAACGCCCTCCGCGAGCTCGCGGGGCCGAAGACGAAGTTCGTCCTGATCGCCCCCGACTCGCTGAACGCGCTCCTGAAGAGCCGGATCTTCGCCGGTGACACGCCCCGCGCGGCCCCGACCGCCGCCGTGCAGGAGGCGCCGCCCGCCCCACCTCCTGCTCCCGAGCCTGCGGCCGCAGGCCCGCCGCCCACCTTCGAGCTCGAGGTCGCGGCCGCGCCGGCCGAGGCGGCACCGCCGCCTGCTGCCGCTCCCGCTCCCGCTCCCGCTCCCGCTGCCGCTCCCGCTCCCGCTCCTCCTCCCGCAGCGCAGCCCGTCTACGAGCCGCAGCCGCTGCCGCCGCCGCGCACGCCGGCGCGCGAGGCGCGGCGCCAGCCGCCGATCCAGGAGGGCGAGCTCGCCGAGCTCGCCGCCGCGGTCGCGGGCGCGGCCGACCTCCTGCTCGCGCTCCAGGACCGGATCACGTCGTTCGCCGCCCAGTACGAGGAGGTGCAGCGGGCGCTCGAGGAGGCGCGGCAGGAGTCGCGCGAGCACAAGGAAGAGGCCGCACGCGTCTCCGCCAAGGCAGACCAGGAGCGGGCGCGCGTGAAGACGTTCGCCTCGGGCCTCTCGAAGGCGTTCGCCCGCCTCGAGGAGACGAAGGCGCAGCTGCACGAGCTGATCGACGAGTAGGCCGCCCGGCCCATTGCGGCCGGGGCCGCGGTGGCGGAAGATCCGGCAGGGAACGCGCCGCGGAGGGCGAATCCCGATCGATCCGATCCACGTTGCAGAAGTGCCCGGCATGCTCCGTCCGGCCGGGCGGTAAGGATTTCAGCCGAGAGCGCAGGTCGAAGGCACATTGACGGGTGAGGTCGGGACGAGGTGCCAACTGACCCACCGACCGAAGCGCAACCGGCTTTGGCCGAACGAGAAGAACGAGCGAGGTGAGCCGCCGGGAGCGCCCGGCGGCTCTCGCGCTTTACGTGGCGTTTACGTGCGAGCAATCGCAGCGTGACGGCGCTGGGTCATAGTTTCGGCATGCGCAGGTTCGTCCTCGCACTCCTCGTCCTGGCGCTCGTCGCGCCCGCCGCGACGCTGGCGAAGGGGAAGCCGGTCGTGCCGCAGTTCCCGCGGATCCCCGGCAAGTGGTCGCACGTCGAGCTGAACGTGATGATCAAGAAGCAGCCGCACACGCTCGCGCTCGACCGCGGGCGGGTCGTCGCGATCACCGCGACCCAAGACGTCGCGACACAGCTGGCCGTGCGGGAGCCCGACGGGACGCTCTGGCAGATCCCGGTCGCCCCCGACGCGATCGTCACGATCGACGGGAGAAAGGCGTTCGCCGTCGAACTGAGGCGCAAGATGAACGTCATGACCCTGCGTGTCGACGACGGCGCCGCGGTCCGCGTGCGCGCCACCACCTAGACTCGACCGGCGATGGCGGGGACGATCCTGCTCGTCGAGGACGAGCCGTCCGTCGGAGACCTCGTCCGCGGCTACCTCGCGCGCGACGGCTACCGCGTGGTCTGGGTGCGCTCCGGCGAGGACGCGCTCGTCGAGCTCGAGCGGCATCCCTTCCGGATGGTGCTGCTCGACATCGGGTTGCCGGGCATGGACGGCTTCGAGGTGTGCCGTGCGATCCGCGGCCGCTCGCAGGTGCCGATCCTGATGCTGACCGCGCGCGACGAGGAGCCGGACCGGGTCGTCGGGCTCGAGGTGGGGGCCGACGACTACGTCACGAAGCCGTTCTCGCCGCGTGAGCTCGTCGCGAGGATGAAGGCGATCTTCCGCCGCACCGAGCCGCAGGCGCACCGCGAGCGGCTCACGCTCGGCGACGTCGCGCTCGACCGCGAGTCGCACGACGTCACCGTGGAGGGTCGTCCGGTCGACCTGACGGCGAAGGAGTTCGAGCTGCTCGCGTTCTTCATGGCGAACCCGGGCGTCGTCGTCTCTCGCGACCTCCTCCTCGACCGGGTGTGGGGGCAGGAGTACCCCGGCGGCACGCGCACGGTGGACGTCCACGTGGCCCAGCTGCGCCGGAAGCTCGGCCGCCCCGACCTGATCCGGACGCTGCGCGGCGCCGGCTACAAGGCCGCCCCGTCGTGAGGACGCTCCGCGGGCGCCTGTTCGCGGCGACGCTCGCGGCGCTCGCGCTGACGCTCGCCCTGACGCTCGCGATCGGCGGCATCCTGACCCGGCGGCAGGTCGACCGCTCGCAGGCATCCGCACTGGCGCGGCGTGCGGACGATCTCGCACTCCAGCGGCGCCAGCACGTGACCTACAACCGGGTCGACCAGCACTCGGGCAGCGTGCTCATCCTCGTCCAGCCGCGCAGCGTCTTCCTCGACGTCGTGCCGGACGTCAACCGCTCGAGCGACGGCGAGGCGTCCTACGGCGGCAGGCGGCAGCTCTACTCCTACCGGACCCTGCCGCACCTCGGCCTCCTGATGCTGCGGCCGGCGAGCGTCCGCGAGGCGGCCTGGCGCCCCTTCCTCGGCGACCTCCTGCTGGCCGCGCTCGCCGGTGTCCTCTTCGCCGGTGCGGCTTCGTTCGTGCTCGCCCGGTCGATCGCCGAGCCGCTGCGCCGGATCGCCGAGGCGACGAGGGCGCTCGCGGCCGAGGAGCGGCACGAGCCGCTGCCCCGGGAGGGGACGACCGAGCTCGCCGCCCTCGCCGACGCGTTCAACTCGATGGTGGAGGACCTGGCGGCCTCGCGGGACGCGGAACGCGCGTTCCTGCTCTCGGTCAGCCACGAGCTGAAGACCCCGCTCACGGCGATCCGCGGCTACGCCGAGGGCCTCGGCGAGGGAGCGTTCTCGGCCGACGAGGCGGCCGACACGATCCTCGTCGAGGCGGCGCGGCTCGAGCGGCTCGTCCGCGACCTGCTCGACCTCGCGCGAATGAACCGCAGCGAGTTCGCCGTCCGCTCGGAGCCTGTCGATCTTGCCGAGGTGGCACGCGAGGCCGTCCGCCGCCACGAGCTCTCCGCGCGGCGCTTCGGCGTCGAGCTGCGCGCGCAGGGGGCCGAGGCGTGGGTCGAGGCGGACGCCGACCGCGTGCTCCAGATCGCCTCGAACCTCGTCGAGAACGCGCTGCGCGAGACGCCGGTGGGCGGCGCCGTGACCGTGGCGTCGGCGCCCGGCACCCTCGTCGTCTCGGACACGGGCCCCGGCATTGCGGCCGAGGACGTGCCACGCGCGTTCGAGCGTTTCTACCTCTACGACAAGGTCGGTCGCGACCGGCCGGTCGGGAGCGGTCTCGGCCTCGCGATCGTCAAGCAGCTCGCGACGGCGATGGGCGGCGACGTGCGCGTCTCGAGCGGCGCCGGCGGCACGACGTTCACGGTCTCGCTACGGACGCAGGCTCGAGGTGTCGACGACCTCGAAGTCGGCCCCCGTCAGCCGGCCGAGCGCGTGTAGCGCATCGTTCGACCAGCGCGGGCTCGGTGCACCCGAGACGTACCAGCTGGAGCCGTTGTCCGCGAGGATCATCCCGTACGTCTTCATCGCCTGCGCGACGATCCGCGCCTGCCGGGGGAGCGAGGAGATGTCGACGCTCGCCTTCAGGCGCACCCGCAGCCCCATCGGCGGCAGCGCCGGGTCCGACGAGTCGCTCGCGAAGTGCCGCGCCGGGTAGACGTAGGCGCGCCGCGTGCGCTCGGCGGTGAAGCGGAGCGCGTGCCGGATGACGCCCGTCGCGGCGTCGCCCTCGAAGCGGGCGAGCCCGGGGAGGATGGGGAGCCCGGCGGCGTCGGCCGACGTCCAGCCCGGGGGCCGCAGCCGGTTCGAGCGGAGGTCGAAGATCGCGCCCGAGCCGGCCGCCCAGCGGCCGCCGACCCGGTGCAGCGCGTACAGCTCGTACAGGCGGCAGGAGTCGCGGTCGACGATCAACGCGTGCCGGTCGCCGTCGTTTCGGGGACGCGGCTGCCCCTCGATCGGGACGTTCGCGGGGATCGGGTACGGGCCCTTGTCGCTCTCGTCTGCGTAGTCGAACGCGACCCGCGATTTCGGCGTCGAGCGGCCGTGGACGACGACGTACGGGATGCCGATCCGGCCGCCGTCCCACAGTCCGCTGCCGAAGTCGGCGTGGACGGAGCGGTCGAGCCCGATCGACGCGATCAGCCTTGCCGAGTCGGCCGCCACGGGCAGCGTGTCGACCCGCTCGTTCCACGCGCTCGTCGCGGGGAAGGCGGGGCAGCCGCCGACCTTCGGCGGCGCAGAGGCCGTGGCGCCGCCGAGCGCGAGCACGGCGGCTGCGGCTGCCGCGAGCGGCTTCACGGTTGTAGGAGTAGCCGCTCCCAGCCGCCGTCGCGTGCCCTGAACAGGTGACGTTCGTGCAGGCGGTCGTCGCGGTGCCGCCAGAACTCGTACGTGTCCGGCACGAGCCGGTAGCCGCCCCAGCGCGCCGGACGGGGCGGGTCCTCGGGCTGCGCGGCGGCGGCCGCCTCGAGTTCCTCGCGGGAGGCGATCGGCTGCGACTGGTGCGAGGCGGCGGCGCTCCGTCGCGAGCCCGGCGGCCGGGTGGCCCAGTATGCGTCCGACTCCTCGGCCGGCACGCGCTCGACGCGCCCCTCGACGCGGACCTGGATGCCCGGCCGGTGGAAGAGAAGCGCCGCCCGCGGGTTCGCCTCGAGCTCGCGGCCCTTCCGGGAGTCGTAGCCGGTGAAGAACGTGAAGCCGCGCTCGTCCGCCCCCTTCAGCAGCACCATCCGCACCGACGGGCGGCCGTCCGGCGTCGCCGTCGCGAGCGCCGTCTCGGCGCCGTCGACCCACTCGTGGAAGAGCTCGAGCGGATTCATCCGGGCGCGATCTCGGGGACGTCGCGCATCGTTCGGAGCGGCGACGGGAGCAGGAACGCGAGCCCGGAGAGGGCCCCGACGGTCGCGATCCAGAGCGTCGGGCGCAGGCCGATCGTCGAGCCGAGGACGCCGGCGGTCGTCGTCCCCAGCGGGCGCACACCGTAGTTGACCACCATGAACGCGCCGGAGACGCGCGAGCGGAGCTCGACCGGCACGATCGCCGCGGTGATCGTGCCGGCGAGGATGTCGAGCAGCATCAGCCCGACGCCGGAGAGGAACTCGGCCGCGAACAGGAACCCGAGCACGAGCCGGTGCGGACCGGTCGCGGCCGGCACGAGGATGAGCGGCGCGGGGAAGAGGAAGCAGCCCACGAGGAACGCGGGACCGACGCCGATCCGACGCGAGACGTATCCGGTGACGAACGAGCCGCTCAGGGTCCCGATCGACGCTGCGCCGAGCACGATTCCGAGGGCCGCCGGGCGCACGTGCAGCTCGCGCGTCGCGAAGAGGACGAAGAGCGCGAAGAACATGAAGTTGAAGAGGTTGATCGTGGCGACGCCGAGGAGCGAGGCGCGGACGACCGGGTTCGCGCGAATCCAGCGCGCGCCGCGGGTCAGGCCGCCCTGCTCGGGCGGCGCCCCCGGCGGCTCGGCCGCGTCGATGCGGCCGAGGAACAGCGCCGACCAGAGGAACGAGACCGCGTCGATGGCGAGCGCGTAGGGGCCGCGGAAGAGCTGCACGAGGACGCCGCCGATGCTGTTCCCGGCGAGGAACGAGAACGCCCGGCTGCCGTGGATCAGCGAGTTCGCCTCGACGTACCGCTCCCGCGGGACGACCGTCTGGAAGAAGCCGCCGTACGCGACGGAGAAGAAGACCCCCAGCGTCCCCGTCACGAACGCGACCACGTAGAGGTGCGCCCAGGTGAGGGCGCCGAGCGCGTACGCGACCGGGATCGTCCCGATCGCGATCCCGCGGAGGACGTCTGTGACGAGCATCACCCGTCGCCGCCGCCCGCTGCGGTCGACCCACGCGCCGGCGTGGAGCGAGAAGAGCAGGTTCGGGACGAGGAAGACGGTCGTCAGCGCGCCCATCTCGCCGGCGCTCGCATGCAGCGCGAGCACGGCCGTGAGCGGCAGTGCGATCGCCGAGATCTGGTCGCCGAGCAGCGACACCGCCTGCCCGGTGAAGTAGCGGCGAAAGTTCGCGTTCTCGCGGAGGATCGGCGGCAGCACGGGCCGCCATCAAATCAGTCGACCGCGACCGCGTCGTCGAGCAGCGCCCGCACGCTGCGCAGGAGCTCCTGCGAGCCGAACGGCTTCTGGAGGAACGCCGTGCCGGGCTCGAGCACGCCGTGGTGGTCGAGCGCCGTGTCCGTGTAGCCGGACGTGTAGAGGACGTGCGTGCCGGGCCGCATCGCCGTCACGGCCTGCACGACCTCGGGGCCGCTCATGCCCGGCATGACGACGTCGGTCACGAGCAGGTCGACGGCGCCGGGGTGCCGGCGCAGGAGCTCGAGCGCCGACGGCCCGTCGCCCGCCTGCAGGACGGTGTACCCGTCCGACTCCAGCAGCTCCGCGACGAGGCGCCGCACGACCACCTCGTCCTCCACGAGCAGTACGGTCTCCGTCCCCGGCCGCGGCGTCGCTTCCGGCTCGGCCTCGGGCAGCTCCTGCGCCGGCGCCTCGACGCGCGGAAGCAGGATCCGGAACGAGGAGCCGAAGCCCGGTGCCGACTCCACCTCGATCGTGCCGCCGCTCTGCTCGACGATCCCGTAGACGGTCGCCAGGCCGAGGCCGGTGCCTCCGGTCTTCGTCGTGAAGAACGGCTCGAAGAGCTGCAGCCGCTCCTCCTCCGTCATGCCGACGCCGCTGTCGGTGACGCGCAGCTCGACGAGCTCCTCGTCCGAGGTGGAGACGTTCCCGGTCTCGATCGTCAGCGCGCCGCCGTTCGGCATCGCGTCGCGCGCGTTGACCGCGAGGTTCACGATCACCTGCTCGACCTGCGTCGGGTCGGCGCGCACGGCGCCGAGGGCCGGGTCGAGGGTCGCCACCAGCTCGACGTCCTCCCCGATCAGGCGCCGCAGCATCATGTCCATGTCCGAGACGACGGCGTTCAGGTCGAGCACGCGCGGCTGCAGCACCTGGCGGCGGCTGAACGCGAGCAGCTGCCCCGTGAGCGCCGCGGCGCGTGCGGCCGCCTTCTTGATCTCGTGCGCGTGCCGCCGCGAGCGCTCGTCGACCTCGCCCGCGATCAGGAACTCGCTGTAGCCCGAGATCGCCGTCAGCAGGTTGTTGAAGTCGTGCGCGATGCCGCCGGCGAGCCGGCCGACCGCCTCCATCTTCTGCGCCTGCACGAGCTGCGCCTCGAGGTCCTTCTGCCGTGTCAGGTCACGGACGACGGCGATGTGGCGGCCCGGCCGCACGTCGGCCGTCGCGGCGAACTCGATGCGCCGCCTGCCGCCGTCCGGGCGGTGCAGGGTCGCCTCGTGCTCGATCGCGCCCCCTTCGAGGAAGCGGCTCCACAGCTCCTCGACGGGCTCGTCGGCGAGCAGGTCGTCGATCGTGAGCCCGACCGCGTCGTCGAGCGGGACGCCGAGCAGCTCGGCCGCGGCCTCGTTGACGGCGACCACCCGACGGTCGTCGTCCGCGACGAGCTTCGGCACGACCGAGCGCTCGAACATCGACTCGAAGAGCAGGCTCTCCTCCCGTTGCGCGGTCACGTCCTGGATGTGGGACACGACGTGGGTGGGGGCGCCGTCGTAGCCGCGGACGACCGAGACGGTCAGGTGGCCCCACATCACAGAGCCGTCCTTGCGCAGGTACCGCTTCTCGCGCTCGTACGAGTCGATCTCGCCCTCGCGTAGGCGGCGCGCGTTGTCGAGGTCGACCTGCACGTCGTCGGGGTGCGTGATCGCACGCACCCCCGAGCTCTGCAACTCCTCGACGGTGTAGCCGAGCATCTCGGCGAAGCGCTCGTTCACCTGGACGAACGTCCCGTCGAGCGCCGTCAGGGCCATCCCGATCGAGGACGCATGGAACGCCCCGCGGAACCGGCTCTCGCTCTCCTGCAGGGCGCGGAGCGCCCGCGCCGTGTCGGTGACGAGCTGCCGGCGCGTCTCGAGCTCGTTCGCGTTCCGGATCACGGTGCTGACGAACTCGGCCATCAGCCGCGTCGTCTCGACCGCGAGCTCGTCGAACGCGCCCGGCCGGCGCGACATCACGGAGAGGACGCCGTGGATCTCACGGTCGCGGTAGAGCGGCGCGCAGATCAGCGAGCGGGCCCTTGTACGCGTCGCGGCGGCGGTGTCGACGCGTGGGTCGGCGAGCGTGTCGGGTGCGTACACGGCCTCGCCCAGGCGCGCGCAGGCGCCCGAGAGGCTGGCGTCGCGCTTCACTCGCAACCCGACGTGGGCGGCGGCGATCCCGGACCCGACGTGGTAGACGCAGGCGTCGTCGTCGAACCACTGGACCGCGGCTCCGTCGGCGCCGGTGAGGCGCTGCGTCCGCTCGACGATGGCGGCCGTCACGCGCTCCGTGTCGAGCTCCAGCGCCGAGATCTCCTGCTGGGTCTGCACGATCTCGTGCAGGCGCCCGAGGCTCGTCCGCAGCCGCTCCTCGTTCAGCTTCCGCTGCGTGACGTCGCGCAGCGACGTGTGGACGCGGCCGTCGTCGAGCACGCGGCTCGAGTACTCGACGTCGATCACCACGCCGTCCTTCCTCCGGAAGCGCCGTTCCGAGCGGAGCTCGCGGCGGATGCGGAGCTCCTCGCCGGGTTCCTCGTCCGCCTGCAGCTCGACGAGCTGCGACGCCTGCATGCCGCGCAGCTCGTCGACCGGGTACCAGAGGAGCGCGGCCGCGGCGTCGTTCGCGTCGAGGACGTTGCCGTCGAGGTCGCAGACGAGCGTCGCGTCGGCGGCCTGGGCGTAGAGCTCGCGGTACCCGGCCAGCCGCTCCACGAGCTCGGCGTTCCGCAAGGCGACCGCGGCGCCGCGCGCGAGCAGCCCGACCGCCTCGACCTCGTGGTCGTCGAAGGCCGCGGCGTCGGGGCTGCGGACGCCGAGGATGCCGCGGACCGCGCCGTCGTACTCGATCGGCGCGAGCACGATGGCGCCCGCCCCCGGAGTGAGGCAGCGGGCGACCTCGGGGCCGGCGTCGGCGCGGAGGACGGTGACGCCGCCGTTCCGCAGGCAGATCTCGCCGAGCGTCTGCTCGATCGGCAGCGTGCGTCCGTGCAGCGCAGCGTCCTGACCGGCCGTCTCCTTGAAGTAGGCGAGCCCGTCCTCGATCGTCGAGAGGCAGGCGCCGTCGGCGCCCGCGAGCTCCATCAGGTGCTCGACGATCCCGCGCATGACCGCGTCGACCTCGCCCGAGAGCGAGGCGACCTGGAGCTGGCGGTCGAAGCCTTCGGCGGTCACGAGATGAGCCCCAGCCGGAGCGCGGTCGCGACCGCCTGCGTCCGTGTCGTCGCCTCGAGACGGCCGCAGGCCTTCCGGACGTGCGTTCGGACCGTCTCCGAGCTGATCCCGAGCCGCGACCCGATCTCCTCGTGCCGGAGGCCCTCCGCGAGCAGCGCGAGCACGTCGAGCTCCCGCGGCGTCAGGGACGCGGCGGCGGCCTCGGTGCGGCCGACGGCGGGGTCGAGGTACTCGTCGCCCGCCAGTGCCGCCTCGAGCGCTCGCACGAGCTCCGCGAGCGGGGCCTCCTTGAGCACGAGCGCGGCGGCCCCCGCGCCGAGCGCGTCCCGCGCCACCTGCTCGTCGGCGTCCGCCGTGTAGACGACGATCCTGGTCTGCGGCGACGCGGCGCGGAGCTTCCGCACCAGCTCCGCCTGGGAGAGCCGCGGCATCCGGTAGTCGACCACCGCGAGCTCCGGCTGCTCGGCCTCGGCGAGCTCGAGCGCGCGCCGTCCGTCCGCCGCGGGCCCGACGACGGCGTAGCCCTGCGCCTCGAGGTACGACGTCGTCGCCGCCGTCAGCGCCGGATGGTCGTCGGCCACGAGGCAGCGGACGAGGGTCACGGTGCCACCCGCTCGAGCAGGTGGATGCCGTCCTCCGCGAGCACGACCTCGCCGGACTCGATCAGCGCGAGCACGATGTCGACGATCTCGGGGTCCCACTGGCCGCCGCGGCAGGCGCGCAGCTCGGCGACCACCTCGTCCGGCGTCCGCGGCGGCCGGTACAGCTGGCGCGAGGTCATCGCCTCGACGGAGTCGGCGACGGAGACGACCCGCGCACCGAGCGGGATCGCGGTGCCCGCGAGGCGGTCCGGGTAGCCCAGCCCGTCCCACCGCTCGTGGTGGTTTCGGACGATCGGGCGTGCCGAGGCGAGCAGGTCGAGCGGCGCGAGCAGCTTGTCGCCGATCTCGGTGTGGGTCTCGACGATCCGCCGCTCCTCGGCGTCGAGCGGGCCCGGCTTGAGGAGCACCCGGTCGGGGATCCCGATCTTCCCGATGTCGTGGAGGATCGCGCCGAGCCGGATCGTCTCGATCTCCTCGGCGCTCAACCCGAGCACCTCGCAGATCCGTACGGCGAGCGCGGCGAGCCGCTCGCAGTGGCCGTGGAGGTAGGAGTCGCGCGCCTCGATCGCGTTCGCGAGAGCGGAGGCGAGCGTCGGCGCAAGCAGCCGCTCGCGCAGCTCCTCGCGGCTCCGCGACGCACGCTCGAGTGCGTCCGCCACCGCGTTCTGCAGGTCGGCGTGCGCGAACGGCTTGGTGACGAGCCCGGCGGCGCCACGGGTGAGCGCCTCGCTGAGCGTGTCGTACGTTCCCGCGCCGGTGACGAGCACCACCGGCAGCGACGCGCGCCGCTCGCGCACGCGCTCGAGCAGCTCGAGCCCGGAGAGGCCCGGCATGACGACGTCGCTGACGACGAGGTCGAAGTCCGACGACTCGAGGAGTGTGAGCGCCCGCTCGGCGCTCTCCGCGCCGACCGCGGCGTGTCCCGCCGTCTCGAGGATCTCGACGACGAGCCCGCGCACGACGTCCTCGTCGTCGATCACGAGGATCCGGCTCACGACTCCTCCTCTGCGAGCGGCAGCCGCAGCGTGAACGCCGAGCCCTCGCCGGGGGCGGAGGTGACGGTGAGCGTGCCGCCGTGCGACTCGGCGATGCCGAGGCTGACCGAGAGGCCGAGCCCGGTGCCGCCGGTTGCGCGCCTGGTGGTGAAGAACGGCTCGAAGATGCGCTGCTGGAGCTCGGGCGGGATGCCC
>Ga0070741_10009161_pt1 | contig 19401 bp, 16 predicted proteins | sample Coa_R1_4_FD_66440 | JGI IMG/M metagenome (GOLD analysis project Ga0070741, IMG submission 66440) | Surface soil microbial communities from Centralia Pennsylvania, which are recovering from an underground coalmine fire - Coalmine... | ecosystem: Environmental > Terrestrial > Soil > Unclassified ...
TTCGCGCCCGGGTAGAACGCGAGCGAGATGCCCTTCAGGATCTCCTTTCCCTGTGCGGTGATCTTCCGCACCTTGCGCATCGTGAAGATGAACTGCGGCGGCATGCGTCCCCGCTATCGTACGCTCGCGACGAATTCCACCGCCGTCGAACCGGCGCGCTCGCGACGGCTTCACCCGGATGGTATCCGCCGCGCATGGCCGCGTCCGCAGAAGCAGACCCGTCGCGGGCGCAGGCGCTCGCATACGCCGGGCTCGCCGCCGCGACAGTCGGGTGGGCGATCGGCTTCATCGGCGGGAAGCTCGCCCTCGGCGACATGAGCCCGTTGCCCGTCGCCGCGTGGCGCTACGCCGTCGCCGCGACGATCCTCTTCCCGTTCGCGCTCCGGCAGCGGCCCGCCGGTGGCCTCCGCCCGGTCGGCGGCCCGTTCGCCTGGATGATCGTCTCCGGCGGCGTCCTGTATCCATATCTCTTCCTGCTCGCGCTCTCGCGCACGACCGCCACCAACGCCGCGCTGCTGATCGCGCTGAACCCGGTCCTGACGCTCCTCCTCTCGCCGCTCGTCGGCGAGCGCGTCGACGGTCGCCGCCTCGGCGGCGTCGCGCTCGCGCTCGTCGGCGCTGCGACCGTGATCACGCATGGCGACACCGGACGGCTCGCCGAGCTGTCGTTCCAGTCGGGCGATTTGATCGCGGTCGCCGCGGCCGGGACGTGGGCGACGTTCAACGTGACGTCGCACCGCGTGGCGCCGCGTCTCGAGCCGGCGTTCACGAACTGCGTCATCTACTCGCTCGGCGCGCTCGCGCTGTGCCTCCTCGGGCGCACGGAGCATCCGTGGACGCAGCTCGCCGCGGCGACGCCCGCCGCCCTCGGCGGCATCGTCCTCATGGCGGTCTTCTCGTCGGTGATGGCCGGGCAGTTCTTTCTGATGGGCGTCCGGACCGTCGGCGTGAATCGCACCGTCGTGTTCGTCTACCTCGTCCCGGTCGTGACGGCGCTGCTCTCGGCGACGCTCCTCGGCGAACGGCTCGTCGCCGCGCAGGCGATCGGCGGCGCCGGCGTCCTCGCCGGCGTCTGGTGGACGACCCGCACGGGCTGACATTTCCGCGGCGCGCCGACGACAGAAATTGGTGGCGTGTGCCGGGATTAGCGTGCTATCGAGCCTCGCCATGTACGCTCTTCGTACCATCGCGATGCTCGTCTTCCTCGTCGTCGTCCCGGCGGCGCATGCGTCGTTCGTGACCTTCGAGAGCGGCCCGGTCCGGCCCCTTGCGCTCTCGCCCGACGGGACGCGGCTCTTCGCCGTCAACACACCCGACGACCGGCTCGAGATCTTCGACGTCAGCGGAGGCGGGGTCACGCTCGTCGGCTCCGTGCCGGTCGGCCTCGAGCCGGTCGCCGTCGCCGCGCGCAGCGACACCGAGGTCTGGGTCGTGAACCACCTTTCCGACAGCGTGAGCGTCGTCGACGTGGGCGCGACGCCGCCGCGCGTGACCCACACGCTGCTCGTCGGCGACGAGCCACGGGACATCGTGTTCGCCGGCCCCGACCGCGCCTTCATCACGACCGCGCACCGCGGGCAGAACAGCGGAGTCCCGACGTCGGACTTCACGACCAGCCACATCGGCCGCGCCGACGTCTGGGTCTTCAACGCCGGCAGCCTCGGCGGCACGACGCTCGGCGGCACGCCGCTCACGGTCGTCAATCTCTTCGGCGACACGCCGCGCGCGCTCGCTGTGTCGCCCGACGGCAACACGGTGTACGCGGCGGTGTTCCACTCGGGGAATCGCACGACCACGGTCTCGGAGGGCGCCGTCTGTGACGGCGGCAGCGGCGCAGGGACGTGCACGGTCGACGGCGCGATGATGCCGGGCGGCCTGCCGGCGCCGAACACGAACTGCGCCGGGAATCCGCAACCCGAGACCGGGCTCGTCGTCAAGTTCAATCCCGCGCACAACGCCTGGGAGGATCGGGGCGGTCGGAACTGGAGCGGCGCCGTCCGCTTCTCGCTCCCGGACGAGGACGTCTTCGCGATCGACGCGACCGGCGACCCGCCCGACCAGGTCGGGATGCCGTACACCGGCGTCGGGACGATCATCTTCAACATCGCCGTCAACCCGGTGAGCGGCAAGGTTTACGTGAGCAACACCGACGCCAACAACGCGGACCGGTTCGAGGGAATCGCGGGAACGTGCGGCAACTCGAGCCTCCGCGGCCATCTCGCCGAGTCGCGCATCACCGTGCTCGACGGCGCGAGCGTCTTGCCGCGGCATCTGAACAAGCACCTCGTCTACAGCCAGGTCCCGAGCCCGGCCGGCGCGAAGGACAAGAGCCTGGCGACACCGCTCGGCATGGCGGTCACGCCGGACGGCACGAAGCTGTACGTCGCGGCGTTCGGCTCGGGGACGGTCGGCACGTTCAGCACGGCGGCGCTCGAGAACGACACGTTCGTGCCCGACGCGGCGAGCCACATCGCGCTGCCGCTCAGCGCCGGCGGACCGAGCGGCCTCGTGCTCCGCGGCACCCGGCTCTACGTCGCGACCCGCTTCGACGACGGCATCTCGGTCGTCGATACGGCGACGAACATGGAGATCGCGCACGTCTCGCTCCACAATCCCGAGCCGGCGTCGGTCGTCGTCGGACGCCCGTTCCTCTACGACGCGGTGAACACGTCGAGCAACGGCGAGGCGGCGTGCGCCTCGTGCCACATCTTCGGCGACTTCGACAGCCTCGCGTGGGACCTCGGCGACCCGACCGGCACGACGCTGAACGACCCGAATCCGATCGAGTTCAACGCCGGCCAGGATCCCGACTTCGCACCGCTCAAGGGCCCGATGACGACGCAGAGCCTCCGCGGCATGGCGAACCACGGCGCGATGCACTGGCGCGGCGACCGGACCGGCGGCAACGATCCCGGAGGCGACCCGCTCGACGAGAACGCCGCGTTCAAGAAGTTCATCGTCGCGTTCGACGGCCTCCTCGGCCGCGGCAGCGCGATCGCCGACGGGGACATGCAGAAGTTCACGGACTTCATCCTCCAGGTGACGTATCCGCCGAATCCGATCCGCGATCTCGACAACGTGCTGAAGGGCGACCAGCTCTCGGGACGCAACAAGTACTTCCAGGCGTGCAACAACCTCGGCGACCCGGGCTGCTCGGACAGCGTCCGCAACTGCAACGGCTGTCACACGCTCGACCCGGCGAACGGCTTCTTCGGCTCGCAGGGACGGATGTCGTTCGAGGCGGAGACCCAGATGTTCAAGGTCCCGCACCTCCGGAACCTCTACCAGAAGATCGGCATGTTCGGGATGCCGAACGTCGCGTTCTTCAAACCGCTGCCCGCGATCCCGAACGAGGACCAGGTGCGCGGGTTCGGCTTCCTCCACGACGGCAGCGTCGACACCATGTTCCGCTTCCACAACGCGAACGTCTTCAACCTCTCGCAGACCGTCGCGCGGCAGATGGAGCAGTTCATGCTCGCGTTCGACAGCAACCTGGCGCCCATCGTGGGCCAGCAGGTGACGCTCCGGAGCGACAACGGCGGCGCCGTCGGCACGCGCATCGACCTCTTCATCGCCCGCGCCGCTGCCGGCGAGTGCGACGTCGTTGTCAAGGGCGACGTCGGCGGCGAGCAGCGCGGCTGGGTGCGGAACCCGGCGGGGACGTTCGAGAGCGATCGGAGCGATCGGACCGCCGAGCCGCTCCTCAGCGACGGCGATCTCCGCGCGAAGGCGACGCCGGGCCACGAGCTCACGTACACGTGCGTCCCGCCGGGCTCGGGGCGTCGGATCGGCATCGACCGCGACGAGGACGGCTTCCCCGATCGGACGGAGCTCGACGCCGGCAGCGACCCCGCCGACGCCGCGAGCATCCCGGGAAGCGGCTCCACGACGACGACGACCGCGGTGTCCGGGACGACGACGACCACGACGAACCCGTCGTCCTGCATCCAGCTTCTCAAGGCGAAGGTGAAGGTCAAGACGAAGCACGACGTCGGGCTGCTGACGGCGAAGCTTCTGGTTCCGATCAACGCGTACGACGGCGAGCCCGTCACGGTGACGCTGCGCGACGCCGACAGCCCGACGATTGCGACCCAGGCGATCGGCGCGCTGCCCCCGCGCGGGAACGGCGGCGAGCGCTGGCGGTTCCGGTCGAGCGGACCGGGCGTGACGACGGTCCTGCTGGAGCACCGTCACGGGCGCGCGATGTCGAATCTCTCGGTGAACGCGGAGCAATGGTTCACGGCCGCGGCCGCGAACCAGAGCGCGGGCGACACCGTCCTCCGCCTCCAGATCGGGAGCACCTGCTTCGAGCACGCCGCGACGAAGAAGATCGACTGACGACGCACACCCGCGTCCGTTCCGACCCGAGCCGTGGCTCGGTCGGCTAGATCTCGGTCGGCTAGATATGGATCGCCCGCTTCCCGACGGCGAGCGCGGCTTCCTTGACGGCCTCGGGCAGGGTCGGATGCGCGTGCACCGTCCGTGCGACGTCTTCGGCGCTCGCCCCGAACTCGATCGCGAGCGCCGCCTCGGCGATCAGGTCCGAGGCGCGCGGCCCGAGGATGTGCAGCCCGACGATCCGATCCGTCTTCGCGTCGGCGAGCACCTTCACGCCGCCCTCGGTCTCGTTCATGCAGCGCGCCCGCCCGTTCGCCATGAACGGGAACGTGCCGATCGCGACCGCGACGCCGCGTCGCGCCGCCTCCTCTTCCGACATCCCGACGCTCGCGAGCTCGGGCCACGTGTACACGACGTTCGGGATCGCGTCGTAGTTGACGTGGCCGGCGACACCCGCCATCAGCTCGACCGCGGCGACCCCCTCGTCCTGCGCCTTGTGCGCGAGCATCGGCCCCGGGATCGCGTCGCCGATCGCGAACACACCGGCGACGTTGGTCTCGTACCGCTCGTTCACGACGATCCGGCCGCGCGCGTCGAACGCGACGCCGAGCTCGCGCGCGCCGAGCCCCTCGACGTACGGCCGGCGCCCGATCGCGACGAGCACGACGTCGGCGTCCTCGTCGCCGGCGTCGGTCTTGCCGTCGAGGCGGACGCGCACGCTGGTCGGCGTCCGCTCGGCGCCCTTGGCGGACGTCTCCAGCCGGAAGCTCAGGCCCTGCTTCTCGAGCGACCGGCGGAGCTGCGTCGCCATGCCGCGATCCATGCCGGGGACGACGCCGTCCATGATCTCGACGACCGTGACCCGTGCTCCGAGGCGGCTCCAGACCGAGCCGAGCTCGAGGCCGAGCGCGCCCGCGCCGATGACGAGCAGACGCTCCGGGACGCGGCCGAGCGCGAGCGCCTCGGTCGAGCTCACGATCCGCTCGCCGTCGAACGGCAGCCCGGGGAGCGGCGCCGGCTCGCTACCCGTCGCGATCAGGACGCGCGTCGCCTCGAGCGTCCGGTCGCCCACGACGACGCGCGGTCCCGCGGCGAGACGTCCCGTGCCCTTCACCCACTCGATGCCGTTCTTCTTGAAGAGGCTCGCGACGCCCTGCGTGAGCCCGCGGACGACGCGATCCTTGCGGGTCATCATGGCCGGAAGGTCGAGCTCGACGCCGCTCGTCTTGACGCCGTGGACGGCGAGCCCGCGGCGGGCCTGCGCGAAGAGCTCGCTCGAGTCGAGGAGGGCCTTCGAGGGGATGCAGCCGATGTTGAGACACGTCCCGCCGAGCGCCGGGTCCTTCTCGACGCAGGCGACGCGCATGCCGAGCTGCGCCGCGCGGATCGCCGCGACGTATCCCCCCGGCCCCGCGCCCACCACGACCAGATCGAGACGGTCGGCCATCAGACGTCGAGGAGGAGACGCGCCGGGTCCTCGAGACGCTCCTTCACGCGAACGAGGAAGGTGACCGCCTGCTGGCCGTCGACGAGGCGGTGATCGTACGTGAGCGCGACGTACATCATCGGGCGGACGACGATCTCGTCACCGACGACGATGGGGCGCTTCTCGATCTTGTGCATACCCAGGATGCCGCTCTGCGGCGGGTTCAGGATCGGCGTCGAGAGCAGCGAGCCGTAGATGCCGCCGTTCGTGATGGTGAAGCTGCCGCCGGAGAGCTCGTCGATCGAGAGCTTGCCCTCCCGCGCCCGTCCGGCGAGCCGCTCGATCTCGCGCTCGATCTCGGCGAACGACATCCGCTCGGCGTGGTGCACCACCGGCACGACGAGCCCGCGCTCGGTCCCGACGGCGACCCCGAGGTGGACGTAGCTCTTGTAGACGACGTCCTCGCCCCGGATCTCGGCGTTCACGACGCGGACGTCATGCAGGGCGGCGATCGAGGCGCGCGCGAAGAACGACATGAAGCCGAGGCCGATCCCGTGCGTCTGCTGGAAGCGCTCCCGCTGCGCCGCGCGGAGCGCGAGCACCGCGCTCATGTCGATCTCGTTGAAGGTCGTGAGGCTCGCGGTCGTGTGCTGCGCCTGCACGAGCCGCTCGGCGATCCGCCGCCGGATGCGGCTCATCGGCACCCGCTCGTCGCCCTCCGCCGTCGCCGCCGGTGCGGGAGCGGGAGCGGTGACCGGCGACGGCGCGGGCACGGCGCGATGCTCCAGGTACTTGAGCACGTCCTCCTTGGTGAGCCGTCCCCCCTTTCCCGACGCCGGGATCCCGGTCGGATCGAGGTCGTGCTCCGCGAGGAGCCGTCGCACCGCCGGGCTGAGCGGCCCGACCGCGCGCGAGCCCGGCTCGATGGTCTCCTGCTCCGACGCCGCTTCGAGGTTCGGCTCCGCGACATCCTTTTTCGGCGGCCGGCTGCCCGCGGTCGCGGGGGTCGCCGGCGTCGCGGTCGCCTGCGCGACCGTCCGTTCGGTCCTTGCCGGCGCCGCAGGCGCCGGCGCGCCAGGCGGCGAAGCCGCCGCCGCGCCATCCTCGATCCGCGCGACCACGTCGCCCACGGCGACCTTCTCGCCCTCGCCCTTCAATATCCGCAGCACCCCCGCCCGCTCCGCCGGAATCTCCATCGCCGCCTTGTCCGTCTCGAGCTCGAGCAACACGTCGTCGACGTTGACGCGCTCCCCATCCCGCTTCGCCCACCGCACGATGGTCCCCTCGTTCACCGACTCACCCAAAGTAGGAATCCGCACCTCCACCATCACCACCCCCACACTCCGGAACCGTGCGATCGCGGACGCTGCGTAGCGGGGTGGCGGCGGCGGGGTCCCCGCGCGGGCGACTTCCCGCAGGCCCGCACGCGCCCGCAGCTTTCGGGGGGACGCCTCAGCCTACGCAGCGAGCGTGGCCGAGGACGCAGGAGCCCGCGCGGGGACCCCGACGCCGCCACCCCGCGGCCGCGTTCATCCCCGAGCGAACGCACGATTCAGCAGCTCCGCTTCTTCTTGCTGGTGCACCTTGTACGACCCCGACGCCGGGCTCGACGCCTCCGCGCGCCCCACGTACGTGAGGCTCCGCTCCGCCGGGATCGTCCGCCGCAGCCGCGGGAACATGGTGTGCCAGCCGCCCATGTTCCACGGCTCCTCCTGGACCCACGACACCTCGTGCGCGTTCGGGTACGCCGCGAAGATCGCCTGCAGCTCGCGCCACGGGAACGGGTAGAGCTGCTCGACGCGCGCGATCGCCGCCCAGTCGGCCTCGCGCTCGCGCCGGGCGGCGAGGAGCGCGTAGTAGATCTTGCCGCTGCAGAGGAGGATCCGCCGCACCTTCTGCCGGTCGATCGTGACCCCGGCCTCGGGCGCACCGCCGACCGCGATGTCGTCGAGCACGGTCTGGAACGTCCCCTGGGTGAAGTCGTCGAGGCGCGAGACGCAGAGCTTGTGACGGAGGAGGCTCTTCGGCGTCATCAGGACGAGCGGCTTCCGGAAGTTCCGGTGCACCTGACGGCGGAGCGCGTGGAAGTATTGCGCCGGAGTCGTCAGGTTGCAGACCTGCATGTTGTTCTCGGCGCAGAGCTCGAGCCAGCGCTCGAGCCGCGCGCTCGAGTGCTCCGGCCCCTGTCCCTCGTAGCCGTGCGGCAGGAGGAGGACGAGCCCGCTCATCCGCTGCCACTTCGACTCGGAGCTCGCGATGAACTGGTCGACGACCACCTGCGCGCCGTTCACGAAATCGCCGAATTGCGCTTCCCACGCGATCAACCGGTGCGGATCGGCGACGCTCATGCCGAACTCGAAGCCGAGCACGGCGTTCTCCGACAGCATGCTGTCGAGGATGCGGAACTCGGCCTGCCCGCCGCGGACGTTGTCGAGCGGGACGTACGTCTCGTTCGTGCGGACGTCGTGGAGGACGGCGTGGCGCTGGCTGAACGTCCCGCGGCCGGTGTCCTGCCCGGCCATCCGGACCTCGGTGCCTTCGAGGACCAGCGACCCGATCGCGAGCGCCTCGGCGCAGCTCCAGTCGATGTCGCGTCCCTCGCGCACCATGGTCGCGCGGCTCTCCATCAGGCGGGCGACCTTCGGATGCGGCGTGAAGTCCGGCGGGACACGCGTGAACGCCTCGCCGATCTCGTGCAGGACCTCGGCGGGCACCGCGGTGTTCGCGCTCCAGTCCTCGCCGGCCCAGCCGAGCCCCTTCCAGAGCCCGCCGAAGGCGAAGATCGGCTGCCGCGGCATGAAGTCGCGGGCATACGTCTGCGCGTCGGCCATGAGCTCCCGGAACTCGCGCATGCGGCGGTCGCCGTCGCCGGCGGGAAGGACGCCCGTGCTCTCGAGCTGACCGCGGTAGAGCGCGAGCGGCGTCGGATGCGCGGCGATCTTCTGGTACATGACGGGCTGCGTGAAGGTCGGATCGTCGAGCTCGTTGTGGCCGTGGCGGCGATAGCAGACGAGATCGATGAACACGTCCTTCTTGAACCGCTGCCGGAAGCCGATCGCGAGGCGCGCCGCCTGGACGACCGCCTCCGCGTCGTCGCCGTTCACGTGGAACACGGGCGCCTGGATGATCTTCGCGACGTCGCTCGGATACGGCGTGAACCGGTACGCCGGGGGTGGGGTCGTGAAGCCGATCTGGTTGTTGATGATGACGTGCACCGTGCCGCCGGTGCGATAGCCGTCGAGCTCGGACAGACCGAGCGTCTCGGCGACGACACCCTGGCCGGTGAACGACGCGTCGCCGTGGAGGAGGATCGGCGCGACGCGCTCGTACTGCACGTCGCGCTTACGATGCTGCTTCGCGCGCACCATACCCTCGATCACCGGGTCGACGGCTTCGAGGTGGCTCGGGTTCGGGCTCAGCGACAAATGGACCGCGTGGCCGGCGCGCGTCGTGTGATCCCGCGAGTAGCCGAGGTGGTACTTCACGTCGCCGTCGCCGGTCGCCTCCTTCGCGAGGAGGCTCCCCTCGAACTCGGCGAGGATCATCTCGTAGGGCTTTCGCATGACGTTCGCGAGCACGTTGAGGCGCCCGCGGTGCGGCATGCCGAAGACCATCTCGTCGACGCCGAGCGCGCCGCCGTCCTCGATGAGCGTGTGCAGGAGCGGGATGAGCGCGTCGGCGCCCTCGAGCGAGAAGCGCTTCGCGGTGGGGTAGCGGATCTGGAGGAACTGCTCGAACCCCTCCGCCGCCACGAGCAGGTCGAAGATGCGGCCGCGATCCTCGGCCGCCAGCGCGGGACGGTTCGACGTCGTCTCCATCCGGTCCTGGAGCCAGACGCGCTGCTCCTGGTCCTGGATGTGCATGTACTCGACGCCGATCGTCCGGCAGTACGTGTCGCGGAGCCGCGCGATCAGCTCCCGGACGGTCGCCCGCGAGCAGCCACGGAAGCCCCCGCACGCGACCGTGCGGTCGAGGTCGTCGTCGTCGAAGCCGAACTCCGACGGCTCGAGGAGCGGGTGGCTCTCGGGCGGCGGCTCGAGCGGATTCAGATGCGCGACGAGGTGCCCGAGCTCGCGGTACGAGTGCACCAGATCGAACGCCCCGAGCGCCGGCGGCGCGCCATCGCGCGGCGCAGGGACGGCCGAGACGCCGCCGTTCCCGCTCGCCCCGAGCTCGAAGCCCGCGAAGAAGAGCCGCCATTCCTCCGACACGGACGTCGGATCCGCCTGATAGCGGCGATACTGCTCCGCGACGTAATCCTTGTTCGCGAGGCCGAGGCTCTCGAGGCTTCGCATTCTCCATCTTTGTAGCGAGCCGAGGCACCGGTTGCCACCCGCCCCGGGGCGATTTGCACCGCGCCCGCCCCGGGCGTTAGGTAACCAACCTGACACTTCGCCTCGGCTCGAAGGAACGAGAGTGCCGCCCGGCAAGACGATCCAACGCCGCCCCGCACGCGAAGGAGCGCGGGCTCCGTCACGCATTGCCGCGCCGGCTTCTGCCGGCCGCGGCAGGACTCACGCACGACCCACCGGCCGCCTCACCCTTGGGTCCGCTCCCGACCCGAGACGAAGTCTCGGGTCGGAATAAATGAACTACGAACCGTTCGCGACGCAGGACAGCGCGTTCCTCTTCTTCGAGACGCCGAACACGCACATGCACCTCGGCGGGACGGCGATCTTCGAGGCCGGCCCGCTGGCGACGTCCGAGGGCGGGATCGACGTCGACCGGATCCGCGCACGGATCGTCTCCCGCCTCCATCACATCCCGCGCTATCGACAGCGGGTCGCCTGGATCCCGGTCCAGAACCAGCCGGTCTGGGTCGACGACGACCACTTCAACATCCATTACCACGTCCGTCACACGAGCCTGCCACGGCCCGGCGACGAGGAGCAGCTGAAACGTCTCTCCGCGCGCATCATGTCGCAGCAGCTCGACCGGACGCGCCCGCTCTGGGAGGCGTGGATCGTCGAGGGGCTCGAGGGCGGCCGCTTCGCGCTCGTGACGAAGACCCACCACTGCATGGCCGACGGCCTCGCGGCGGTCGACCTGCTGACGATCCTCCTGAGCCCGCTCGCCGAGGACACGGTGGACCCGGCGCCGCCGTGGAGGCCGCGTCCGACGCCGACCTCCGGCGAGCTCTTCCGCGACGCGCTCGTCCGGCGCGCGGCGGCCCCGGTCGAGGCTGCCGGCCGTTTCGCCCGTGCGCTGACGACGCCGAGCGATTTCGGCGCCGAGCTCCGCGAGCGCGCGGCGGCCGTCTGGCAGACGGTGACGGCGGCGCTCCCGCTACCCGCGGACACCCCTCTCAACCGCCCGATCGGCCCGCATCGTCGGTTCGACTGGCTCACGCTCGATCTGACCGACGTGAAGCGCGTGAAGAACCGCCTCGGCGGGACCGTGAACGACGTCGTGCTGACGACCGTCACCGGGGCCATCGGACGCTTCCTCGCGCACCGGGGCGTCGCGCTCGACGGGCTCCGCTATCGGATCGTCGTCCCGGTGAGCGTGCGGGCACCGGAGGAGCGCGGTCCGGCGAGCAACCGGGCGTCGGGCTGGCTCATGACGCTCCCCATCGACGAGCGCGACCCCAAGCGCCGGCACCTCCGGGTCGCCACGATCACGGCGCACCGGAAGGCGTCGAAGCAGGCGCTGGGGCCCGAGGCGCTCCTGGAGGTCGTCGATCTGGCCGGGCCGCTCGTCTTCTCGCTCGGCGTCCGGCTGACGTCGCGGCTCTCGCCGTACAATTTGATCGTGACGAACGTGCCGGGACCGCAGGTCCCGCTCTATCTCCTCGGCGCGCCGCTCCTCGGTGGCTATCCGCTCGTGCCGCTCTTCGAGAACCAGGGCGTCGCGATCGCGATCTTCAGCTACTGCGGCCGGCTCTTCATCGGCCTCAACGCCGACTGGGATCTCGTCCCCGATGTGGACCTCCTCGCGCTCGACCTCCGGGCGTCGTTCGACGAGCTCCGGGACGCCGCCGGGCTCGCGCCGGAGACGGCGAGCCGCGCGTCCGGATGACGAGCGCGCTCGTCGCCCGCGGCATCGAGCTCGCGGCCCGTACGGCGCTGACGCCGCTCCTCCTCGCCGCGCGCTGGACCGCACGCGACGTCCCGCCCGACGCCGCCGACGTCCCGGCCCCGCGTCGCTCCGTCGGCCTCGCCTTGAAGATCGCGCTCGACGAGGTCTTCTTCGCGACCGAGGTCGTGACGGCGAACATCGTCTCGACCGCGGACCGCACCCGCATCCGGGACGAGATGGCGGCAGCGCTCACGCTCTACGAGGAGGAAGGCTGGCTCGCCGAGCCGGCGGCCTACCACCGGACGCCACCGGCCGCCGCGCTCGAGGAGGTCGGCGCCGCCCGCGCGCGCGGCGTTCGCTTCCGCCACCTCCGCTTCCCGAGCGAGTACGAGCCGCACCCCGCCGAGCCCGGCCGCGCGCGCTGGCTCGGTCACGTCGCGAATCAGACGGCGCATGCGTGGGTGCTCGAGCACGACGGCCCGCCCCGGCCGTGGCTCGTCTGCGTCCCCGCGTACCGTATGGGCCATCCGCTCGTCGACTTCACGGGCTTTCCCGCCGCGTGGTTCCACCACCGCCGGGGCCTGAACGTCGTCATCCCGGTGCTGCCGCTCCACGGGCCACGGAAGAGCGGCTGGCGGAGCGGCGACGGGTTCTTCTCGGGCGACTACGTCGACACGGTCCACTGGCAGGCGCAGGCGGTCTGGGACGTGCGACGCCTCATCGCCGCGCTCCGGCTCCGCGGCGCACCGGCCGTCGGCGTCTACGGCGTGTCGCTCGGCGGCTACACGGCAGCGGTCATCGCGGCGCTCGAGACCGAGCTCGCGTGCGTGATCGCCGGCATGCCGGCGACGTGCTGGGTCGGGGTCGCACGCTGGAACCTGCCGCCGTTCGTCTGCCGCCTCGCGGAGACGCTCGGCGTCCCGTGGACGGACGTCGAGCGCCTCGTCCGCGTCGTCTCGCCGCTCGCGCTCGCTCCGCGCGTCCCGCGCGAGCGCCGTTTCCTGTTCGCCGCGACGGCGGACCGGCTCGTTCCGCCGCACGGCGTGAGCGCGCTCTGGCGTCACTGGGAGCGTCCCCGGCTCGCCTGGTACGACGGCAGCCACGTCTCGTTCGGCGTCGAGCGCACGGTGCGCGCGCTCCTCCGCGAGGCGCTCGAGACGTCCGGGCTCGTCGCCGCCTGACGGGCTCGCCCGGACGCGCGCCCGGGGCTATCCTTCGATCGATGGTCGTCTACCTGGTGCGGGACCTCTTCTTCGTCGCGAAGATCCGGGACGCCGCGACGCAGCTCGGGATCGAGACGCGCGCGGCGGCCGACGCCGCCGCGCTGCACGACGCCGCGCGCAGCGCGCGCCTCGCGATCGTCGACCTCCGGCTCCCGGACGCGCTCACCGCACTCGCCCGGCTGCGCGACGATCCCGCCACCGCCGCCGTGCCGTCGGTCGGCTTCATCGACCACGAGGACGTCGACGCGATGGCAGCCGCGCGCGCGGGCGGGTGTGGGCAGGTGATGTCGAAGCGGAAGTTCTCCGCCGACCTCCCGGCCCTGCTCGCTGCCGGCCGCGGCTGAGCGCGGTCCGCGGCGTGGCGTCCCTCCCGCGCGATCTCTTCCGTCGTCTCGACGAGTCGCCCGACGACGAGTTCTACGGCGAGCCCCGACTCGTCACGCACATCGACGACGCCACGGTCGCGGCGCTGACCCGGGTCTACCGCGAGCTCGTCCCCGCCGACGGGCGCGTCCTCGACCTCATGTCGTCCTGGGTCTCGCATCTCCCCGGCGACGTTCGGTATGAGCGCGTGATCGGCGTCGGCATGAACGCCACCGAGCTGTCGCGGAACCCGCGCCTCGACGGATTCCTCGTGCACGACCTGAACCGCGGCCCCGAGCTGCCGTTCGCCGACGCGTCGTTCGACGCGGTGCTGAACGCGGTCTCCATCCAGTACCTCACGCGGCCGGTCGAGGTCTTCGCGTCGGTCCGGCGCGTGCTGCGCCCGGGCGGCACCCACGTCGTCGCGACGTCGCATCGCATGTTTCCGACGAAGGCGATCGCGGCGTGGCACGCGCTCGAACCGGCCGAGCGCGTCCAGCTGATCGCGACGTATTTCACGCTCGCCGGCGGCTACGGTGCACCGCGTTTCCTCGACCGCTCGCCGCGCGACGCCGACCCGCTGTGGCTCGTCGTCGCGACGCGCGCGGATGCCTCGCCGGCGTGAGCTGGACGCCTAGCCGTCCGCCTGCTTGACCCGGCGGCGGTGATACACGCCGGCGCCGTTGAGACAGCGCTGGAGCGCATCCTCCGGCGTCGCGCCCGTCCCCACGGGACGGAAGCCCGTCGGGTCGTCGCGGTTCGTGCCGATCGCGAAGTAGCGCTCGTCGGGCGCCGCGCCCTTCAGCGACTCGTATATTTTGACCTCGTACGGCGCGCACTCGACGGGGGCGAAGTCGATCACCACCTGGCACTCGGCGACGAGCGCGGCGGCCTCGGTCATGTGCTCGGTGAACGCGATGCGCGACCAGTCGAGCGGCACGGCGTCGGAGACTACTCCCGGCGCTCGCCGCGCGCCACGCGCATCTCGCGCGCGAGGCGGGCGAAGAGCGCGGGCCCCTCGTCGACGAGCGCCGATCCGACCTGCACTGCTCGCGCGCCCTTGGCGAGCGCGCGGGTCACGTCGTAGCCCGACGCGATGCCGCCGAACGCGACGAGCTCGAACCGCCCGCCGGCTTCGAGCCGTAGCTTCTCGAGGCCGGCGAAGTCGTTCTTGGCGACGAGGACCCGTACGCCCGCCTCGGCGAGCTCGACGCCGAGGATGCCGTAGGGCACGCCGGGTCGGTCGGGCAGCTTCACCGCGACCGGCACGTCCGAGGCCACGAGCTTCCGGAGGACGACGCGGAGCGCGTCGCGGTCCTCGAACGGGGCGAGCGTCGCCGTCACCCACGGGTCGGCGAGGTTCGCCTCGACGAGCGCCGCGCCCGCCTCGGCGAACGCGTGCGCGAGCGTCCCGTACTCGTCGGGCGTCGCGCCCGCGATGCTCGCGATCACCGGACACGGTGCGCTGGCGACGAGCTCGCGGAGGAGCGGCAGATACTTGTCGTAGCCCGGGTTGTGGAGCGAGCGGTACTGCGGATGGATGAACGGGTGGAGGGTCGCGGTCTTGAGGACGATCGCCCCCGTGCCGGACTGCGCGAGGGCGCGCAGCTCCGCCGCGGTCGACGACCAGGCGCCGGAAGCGTTCATCGCGCAGAACGGCAGACGGACGCCGGCGACCGTCGTCCCCAGATCGATCGCGCGGCGCTCGATCATTGACGCTCAGACTTCGGGCAGCAGGTCGTCGACCGCGACCGTCGCGCCGGGCAGCGCGACGAGCTCGATCCGATCTCCGCGGCGCGCGACGTCGGCGTCGACGCATGTCCTCGCGCTCGCGTCCGGTGCGCGGAAGATCTTCACGAGGTTCTCGCGGAGATTGACGATCCAGTACTCCGGGACGCCGGCCATCGCAAGGAAGGGTAGCAGCGGGTCCGGAGGTTGAGAAGGGCTACGAGCGCACTACGACGGGCCAACGACGTCGAGCGCGACCTCGACGAAATCGCGCGCGCTCTCGTCCCAGTGAAACGCGCGTGCCTCGCCCGGACTCCGGCTGTCGGACACGACGAGATAGGTGACGTCCGGGTACGCCGGCTCGTCGCCGAACATCGCGCGCGCCCGGTCCTCGCCGGAGAAGTAGGCGCCGACCTTCGTGTGGGAGTGGTAGAAGATCTTGAGACGCGCGCCCGGGTCTTCGGACTCGCGGAGCACCGCGAAGAGCTCCTTCGGCTCGGGCGTGTACGCGGTCGTCGCCGAGCGCGGATACGTGGAGGGGTCTTCGCGATGCAATCGACCCTGCACGTTCGTCAGGCGGCGGACGCGATCTTCGCCGCCGACCTCGACGACGGCGCCGCAGCACTCGTCGGGGTGCGTCGCGCGCGCGTGTGAGAGGATCTCGTCGAGCGCGGCCCGCGCGAGCGTCAGGCGCATCGCGGGCCCTCGCCGGCACGCCGGCGCGCGTGAACGCGGATCAGCCGGGTGAGCATCGTGTTGACGGGCGTCGGGATCCCGAGCGCGGCGCCGCGGGCGGCGACGTGGCCGTTGATCGCGTCGATTTCGGTCGGACGGCCACGCTCGATGTCCTGGAGCATGGACGATCGATGGCTCGCCGTCACGGGAACGAGCCGGCCGTAGAACTCGGCGCGATATGCCGCCGCGTCCGGCCACGCCAATGCGACGCCGTCCGCGCGCGCGACGGCGAACGCCTCGTCGATCGCGGCGTCCATGAGGCCCCGCGTGTCCGGGTCTTCCGGGAGCGCGCCGTACGGCACGCCGAGCAGCGCGCCGAGCGGGTTCAGCGCCGCGTTGTAGAGGACCTTCGCCCAGAGCGCCGCGACGAGCGTCTCCGTGGGCTCTGCGGGGACACCGGCCGCGGCGAGGTGCCCGGCCCACTCGACCGCGGCGAGCTGCCGGCGACGGTCGTCGGGGTCCGGGCTTCCGACGAGCACCGGGTCGGCGAAGACCGTGACCCGCGCCTCCCCCGGCCGCGCCAACTCGGCGCCGAAGATCACGCGCGCCCCGAGGACGCGCTCCGAACCGACGGCGCGTGCCGCCGCCTCGACGTTCCCGAGGCCGTTCTGCAACGAAACGAGCACCCCGTCGGCGGCGAGGAAGGGCCCCACGGCGGCGGCCGTCGTCGCGGTGTCGTAGCTCTTCACGGTCAGGAGGACGGCGGCGTACGGACCTTCGAGCTCCCGGACGCGCGTCACGCCGACGAGCCCGTGCACGCGATGCGTTCCGAAGAGGCCGTCGATCGCGAGCCCATGTGCACGGATCGCGTCGAGGTGCGGCTGCCGGCCGAGGAGCGTCACCGCCCAGCCGGCGCGCGCGAGGAGCCCGCCGACGACCGAGCCGAGGGCGCCGGCACCTGCGACCAGGATCGGGCGTGCGGCTGTCACGCGGACCACGATACGTGCGTCGCCAGACGCCGACAAGCCGAGTTGGCCGCCGCCCACGCCGCGATGCTACGCTCGTCGCCATGATCGACGCCGCGCGGCTGCAGGCGCTCCTCCTGGAGCTCGTCCAGATCGACAGCCTCTCGCGGCGCGAGGGCCGGATCGCGGCGCGGCTCGCCCGCGAGCTCACGGACCTCGGCGCCGAGGTCTCGTTCGACGACGCCGGTGCGAAGGTCGGCGGCGAGGTCGGGAACCTGATCGCGCGCGTCCCCGGAACCGTCGACGCGCCGGCGCTGCTCCTCTGCGCGCACATGGACACCGTGAGCCCGGGCGAAGGCGTCCATCCGATCGTCGACGGCGACGTCATCCGGACCGACGGGACGACGGTCCTCGGCGGCGACGACAAGTCGGGCGTCGCGATCGTGTGCGAGTGCGTGCGCATCTGCCGCGAGCGCGGGCTCCGCCACCCGCCGATCGACGTCGTGTTCACGATCTGCGAGGAGATCGGGCTCGTCGGTGCGAAGCACCTGGACCTCGGACGGGTCCGCGCGAAGCACGGCCTCGTCTTCGACAGCGACGCGGTGGGTTGCGCGTTCACGCGCGCGCCGGGGACGCAGCACATCGAGGTCGTCGTGCACGGGCGCGCGGCGCACGCGGGCATGGCGCCGGAGCGTGGCGTGAGCGCGATCCAGGTCGCCGCCGCGGCGATCGCGCGCATGCGGCTCGGCCGGATCGACCCCGAGACGACCGCGAACCTCGGCCGCATCGAAGGCGGCCGCGCGAACAACATCGTTCCGGACGAGGTCCGCGTCCGCGGCGAGGCCCGGAGCCACGACCTCGCGCGCCTCGCGGCACAGGTGGACCACATGCGCGCGTGCTTCGAGGAGGCCGCCCTCGAGCACGCCGGGGCCCGCATCGACGTGCACGTCGAGACGGCCTACGAGCCGATGGCGGTCGCCGACGACGCGCCGATCATGCGCCTCGTCGCGGCCGCGGCGGCACGCACCGGGCGCACGATCACGCCGCAGGCGATGGGCGGCGGCTGCGACGCGAACGTGCTGAACCGCCGGGGACTCGAGGTCGTGAACCTCGGGACCGGCATGCGCGACATCCACACGACGAGCGAATGGCTCCGCGTGAGCGACATGGTGGCAGCGGCGGAAGTCACGCTCGCGGTGATCGAGCTGGCGGCCGAGAAGTAGTACAGCGAGGGGCTAGGCGGCGTCACGCGGCCGAGACGCCGGCGGCTTCGTCGGGCTTCGCGCGGAGCCGCGGGAGCTCCGCGCCGGAGGCGACGAAAAGCGCGCCCCCGAGGAGCCCGGCGACGACGGTCACCGCGAACCAGGACAGCCCGATCGTCACCGCGACCGAGTCGTCGACGTCGATGCGCGTGAGGAAGTACAGGTAGCCCCCCTCGCGCACGCCGAGGCCCCCGATGCTGAAGGGGAGCGCCGTCATCACGCTGATGACGGGATGGAAGATGAGGCAGTAGGAGAACGGGACGGTCACACCGGCCGCGCGCGCGAGCACGTACTGCACGGCGACCTGCGTCACGTGAAAGGCGAGTGAGGTTGCGGCGACGGCGAGGAGCATCCCGCGATCGCCCCAGAACGGCTCGAGCTGCTCGACGTGGAGCCGGATACGATTCCGCGCCGGCAGCAGGCGCGCGAGTCGCGGGCACATCCACCAGCCGAGCACGAGCGCGACGCCGCCGCCGACGATCCCCGCCGTGAGCGGCCACGGAAGGCCGTACTCGGGGAACGCGACCAGCGCCGCGGCCCCCAGCGCCATGAGCAGTGCCAGCCCGCTCACGCGGTCGAACAGGACCGAGTTGACCGCCACGCCGGGCCGGCGCCCCTCCCCGAGGTAGAGCGCGCGGACGACGTCGCCGCCGATCGTGCTCGGCCCGAAGAGATTGAAGAACATCCCGATGAAGTAGAAGCGCACGTAGTCCGTGACCGACTGGCCGAACCCGACCGCGCGGCCGAGGCGCGACCACTTGTACGCGCTCAGGACCTGCGACAGGAGGTAGAGGAGGAACGCGCCGACGAGCGGCCAGATGCGGAGCCCCCCGAGCGTCCGCACCAGGTCTTCGGTATCGACGTCGACCAGGATGTAGACGACGATCCCGACGCTCACGAGCGCGCGTAAGATCCACGGGACGGCGCGCGAGCGCAGCAGCGTCGAGGCGGGCACCGAAGAATTCTCTTCATGGAGCGGGCATTTGCAAATGCCGCGTTACGGCGGCGTGCGCCGTCTCTCGACCTTGACTTGCCGCGCGTGGCACGGATAAGCCGCCCGGCATGACGCGCGGCCCCTGGCACGAGCAGGTCGACTTGATCGTCGTCGGCGCGAGCGTCGGCGGGCTCGCGGCGGCGATCATCGCCGCCGACCGCGGCTGCCGGACGATCGTCGTCGAGCGCGGGAAGGAGCTCGGCGGCGGCGCGGGGACGGAGGCGGAAGTCCTGCCCGCGGCGGGGAGCCGCTTCCAGCAGGCCGCGGGCATCGACGACACGCCGACCCGGCTCGCCGACGACATCCTGGCCGCGACGCGCCACCACGCCGAGCCCGAGCTCGCCGCCGCGCTCGCCGGCGAGGGCGCCCCGCTCGTCGCCTGGCTCGCGGATCGCTGCGGGTCGGCGAT
>Ga0070741_10009162_pt1 | contig 19399 bp, 16 predicted proteins | sample Coa_R1_4_FD_66440 | JGI IMG/M metagenome (GOLD analysis project Ga0070741, IMG submission 66440) | Surface soil microbial communities from Centralia Pennsylvania, which are recovering from an underground coalmine fire - Coalmine... | ecosystem: Environmental > Terrestrial > Soil > Unclassified ...
AGTTGCGCGTACCACAATCTGCTTGACCGCTCTGAACATGATTGAATGTCCACTATTGCTTGCCGGTCCCGAAGTCCCTTTGTTGGTACGCAGACAGCCATCATTTCCGGTCTGGCGTGAGAGACAATCGAGAGATGTGGTTTTACACGCGGGAAAAGAACAACAATAATAGCCATTGACCGCTCACATTAAAGTCGCGGGGCACTGTTTGGCTATCCACGCAGAGAATCCTCGCCACTCTGCCAGGCGTGCTGGGCCTGAAAGTCACGGTCTGTCAGCGGCATCGGCATGCCGCACTGCGCACACTACTTGCTATCTTTTCTCAATTTTTTTGTCGATTCAATCTTCCGGCGAAGTCGTCGTATCTCGTGCCAAAATCCCCCCTTTAGCGAAGCGACAGGGGCGTTCATCAGTTTACTGATATCGGACCATTCATAGCCCGCACCTCGGAGGGCTAAGATTGTGCGGCTTTGCTCGCTAAGAAGGCCCACGATCTTCTCAGCATCAAGGCGGCTGTCGATTTGCGTGGCCCAATCGTCTGGCATACGCGCAGAGAGTTCGCTAATGCCGCCTACTGGTTCCAAGCGGCTGAGAGATGCCCGGCGGCGTTCCAGCAATCGCCAGAAGACAACCAGTAGTAGGCCGACGTGACTCTGTGAATCCACTGGGATTCCCTTGCGATCCAGGTATTGCGACGCTTGAGCCACTGCGAGTTCCATCAGCTCTCCGGCTGCTGAACTGTCGCTAAGCACAGACTCCACTTGGGCTAGCACCCTTTGCCAGATCTCGTGAGCAGCATTGCGTACATCCAAGCGGATCCGTCGCCCTTCCTGATCCGTCTCTCGGTCCCACCATCCCTGATTCGGTTCACCCATACAGCGATGCGCCTCATTCACGCGGTAACACTCATTGGTTGTTGGGGGGAGAACTGGCAAACGGCTTTGCACTGAACTGTTCAGTTTCGATGGAGAGTACCTACATTCCTGCACAATTTGAACTTCGAAGTCGTAGGTTCCGGTTGCGAATCAATGTCCCGCCGAAGCCCAAGGACGGCAACTGGAGCAGCGACTCTGCCACAAACTGGACAGGAATCGCTCTTCATCGGATCATCCCCTTCGATGGACCATTCCGCCTTGTCCCTTTCGCACAAAAACCACAGCCTGAACCAATCCGGCATGCAGAATGAGTCCCCGTAGAGGGACGTGGACTCGTCCTCTCTTAATCCCGAAACGTGCACGCTCTCCTGGCGGTGCCTGGAGTACCTCGATTCTCTTGTAACGGAGACAGTCATGCTCAGGATCACCTGGTCACCGCGAATCTCTACAACCGGCGAGTCCACGACGAGCTGAAGTCCTTCTGAGGTGTCCCCGAGATGCAGGGTCAGAGCATGATTGTTTGTTTCTTCCTGAGACATAGTCTTCTCCCGTTGCATTACAGTCCCCGCCAAAGCACTGGTAGCGCGTCGTGCAGGCAATATTAAAAAGGCTTCAGTGGCCAATGTGTCGCAAGATAAACTCCGACCGCCATCGTTATCATGATGAGTATGATCAGCGGTAAGACAGATGGCTCTCTGCAGCTTGAACGGTAGATCTCAATTGAGTTGTCGTGATCGTCGGTCTCGATTGGCTGATTTTCCGTCATGATGTGCCGATCTCCTTGTTAGGTCTTTCTCCCAAGATCTCTAGAACGCTGTCGACTCGACGGTCTTCTTCGCCGACTTAAGGACAGCAGGAGGCAGCGACTGGTCAAACAGCATGCGACTGAACATATCCGCGAGATTTGCTTCCACCCGACGAAGCAGCTCAGAGTGGACCTCCTGGTGAACAGGACCGCCCTGCCGCCCATATAGCGATAAAGAGGTGAGTACACTTCTCAGGTGCTGGTTCACTTCGCGGATGGTCTCAATCCGTTCGTAGAGAACTTGATGCTTGACGGCCTGCCGTGACCTGTACTCAAGCACCAATGCGCCTGCGACAATTCCAATCAAAACGTCTGAGACATAGAGAACAGAAATTCCAGACAGCCCTCTCTCCATGAGGAAGGCGTCTAACGCGATCCCCAATGAAGCAGTTAAGAATGTTGCCGCAGCGAAAGTCAGAAATCTTCGAATTGCCGATTCCTGGTTCATGAAGTCTTCCTTTCCGTTCGGTGATTGCCTTCACAAGTAAATGGCACTGAGCGGCGACAATGTCCCAACGTGGGCAGGGGCTTTGGTAATCGGCGAGGTTACGAATTGTGCGATGGCTTAGGGAGTATTTGACGAGATGACGCGCCGTGACCTAGAGATCACTTGGACTCGGTGGGATTGTGTCGAAGACGCAACTAGGTTTTGCGGGGCGATGCTGCTGGGGAATCGAGCCTTAACTGTAGATCCCTGAGTTCACGAAAAAAGCTTTTCTTTACCGCTGTCACCGTGGTTCCAAAGCGTTGCGCGATCTCGTTCCATTCATATCCAGCATCTCGGAGCACAAGTATGATCCGCGCTCTGTCACTCAGCAGCCGGACGACTTTTTCGAAGTCGATGCGCGCATCGACCTGCAGACTCCATGATCGATCTGCCACAAGCTTACCCAACTCAGAATGCCCGCCTATTAATTCCAAGCGTCGTACCTGCCTCATGTGTCGCCGCAGCACATACCAGAAGCACCGGCGCATCAAGCCAGTCAAGTGTGACTCGGAGTGCGCACCTAAAGGGATGTTGCGTCTGTCCAGATAAGCCGATGCCTGAGAAATTGCCGAATCGAGGATCTCGGCTGTTGCGCTACTGTCTCCGAGTTGAGACCGCGTCGTGTTGCACGCCCAGTCCCAAATTTCGTGGGCCGTCACGCGCAGGTCCGGACGAAGTCTCCTGCCTCTTTCATCGACCTCGCGATCCCACCAGCCAGTTGTGCGAGATGTGGCCATAAATAAGTGCACAGCAACGAATCACAATCAATCTTAGTGGGGAGGGCCGTACCATGTATTTTTCACCTTGAAAGCAAATTAGTTGTCACCGTTCCGTAAACAGCTCCTGCTCAAACTGGTCCGGCAGTGTGTTGCCGATAGTAACGATTTGTCTTGCTGTCGGCCCATCTACCGCACCGTCAGATGAATCGGTGCTGAGTGTGTCAACGACCCGGACTTTGCTTGAATCGTGATGGTGTAATTGCCAGGCGGAGTACCAGGCACAGGTGGTTTGTTGTTAAAACTTCCGCCGCCGCATCCGGACAGCAAAAAGCAAAGCACGACAAGGGCGCCAGCGACCTTCATCTTCTTTTTATCTGCCGGAATCAGAACAAAGCCGAAGGTGAAGGGTAGTAGGGCGGCCCACATTAATCCCGCTCCGACATCGCGAACTCCGGGGTGAACGGAAGCTATCGAGGCTCCGGTAGTAAAAATAGTAACTAGCACGATGCTTGCGTTTGCCCCGTCGAGACGTGGATTGTTTGGGGTAATGGTGCAGTGGCTGTTTATAGGAAGGCCCAGACACGAGATAGTGACGAGACCGGTCAGCCCGTTGAGCGGCGCCAGGGAAAGCTGTGCCGAGATAGCACGCCCGGCCACAACCTGGAGCGCGCCCGGGCTGACGGAGAGCGTGAAATCTCCGGCTGGTTGATTGATGTTCTCGAGGAGCGGAGAGGACTGGGAAGCGGCAAAGGTGCTATCTCCACTATAGGCAGCGACGATCGAATGAGTGCCCACCGCGAGCTTGGCGACCATCAGATTCGCGTGGCCACTGCTGTCAACTGGCGAGGCCCCAACTTGCTTAGCGCCATCCAAGAAAGCCACGGCGCCAGTTGGTGTACCGCCCGCAAGAACAGTGGCAGTCAGAGTGATTGTCGTGGTATTCGTGGCAGGGTTCATCGAGCTGGTCAGCGAAGTAGTCGTGGTGATTTTCCGGATGACCTGCGTCTGACTCGATGAACCCTCAGAAAAATTTGCATCACCTCCAAACGTTGCCGTTATGGTGTGTGACCCAGCCGACAGAATTGTGGTGGTGAATGTTGCCATGCCGGAGCTATCGAGAGCCACACTGCCCAAAACGGACGAACCGTCGTTGAACGTTATGGTTCCAGTCGGCAAGCTGGTTCCCTGGGCGCCACCGGGTGAGTTCGGAACAACCTTGACGCTAAAAACGACCGGTTGTCCGACCGTCGACGGGTTTGGAGTCGAACTGAAACCGATGGAAACAGAGTTCTTGCTGACCACTTGCGCTGTCGTTGCCGAACGCGATGCCAGATAACCGGCGCTACCGGAGTAACTTGCTGTAATGCTATGTGAGCCAACAGCCAGAGTGCTCAAGCTCAGAACGGCCGAACCATTGGAATCGAGCGGAATCGCTCCGAGAACCATACTTCCGTCCTGAAACGTAACTGTGCCTGACGGAATTCCTCCACCTCCTGCGGGGGTCACCGTGGAAGTCAGGGTGATGGGCTGTCCAAAAACGCTAGGGTTTGGCGAGCTTGATAGGGCTGTCGCCGTATTGCTTTGGTTTACGACTTGGGTGACATCAGAGGGACCGGAGACAGCTGATGGATTGAAATTGCTGTTGCCGGCATAGGCGGCTCCAAGGGTATGACTACCCACCGACAGCGTGCCAACAGTGAACGTTGCTTTTCCATTCTGATCTAAGGACGTTGTGCCGATTGTGGACGAGCCATCCACGAATGTGACAGTCCCAGAGGGAGTTCCAGCCCCGGGACTCGCCCCGGTCACAGTTACCGTCAGGGTCACGGGCTGTCCGAATACGCTGGGGTTGGGACTCGAAACAAGGACAATGGAACTGGCGCTCTTGCTCACCGTCTCAGAGACGGGGGATGACACCGATGCAGAGAAGGTGCCATCCCCGGAGTAGGAGGCAAGGAGGCTATGCCCTCCCACAGACAGCGAGCTAACTACCAAAGTCGCCTTGCCGCTGTTATCGACGGCAGAAGTACCGAGCGCGACCGTCCCATCCGAGAAAGCCACGGTTCCACTGGGAACTCCAGAAGCTCCGGTTGAGGGAGCAATTGTGGCAATCAAGGTGATCGTTTGCCCGAAGGTGCTGGGGTTCGGAGTTGTGGCAAGGGCTGTGGTGGTTGGCGCCTTATTCACGACTTGCGATGCCTGGTTCGATGATGAAGCTACGAAGTCAGCATTACCTGTATAGCTGGCGACAATGCTATGCGTCCCGAAGCTCAGTGAACTCACGCTGAGCGTGGCCTTTCCGGTGTTGTCGAGTGCTACCGTCCCAAGTGCAGCCGGGCCGTCACTGAAAGTCACAGAGCCTGCAGGAATGGCGCCATTTCCGGGAACAGCGACGGTGGCGCTGAGCGTAACCGACTGACCCACGGTGCTCGGGTTCGGAGCTGTAGCGAGAGTGGTGCTGGTGGACGCCTTACTGATGACCTCAGAAACCGTGGCTGAAGTCGACCCTGAAAAATTGGAATCGCCAGTATAGCTGGCAGTGATGCTGTGGGTGCCAACACTCAGGGAATTCAGAGTGACATTTCCTTTGCCGTTGGCGTCCAGACTCGTGGTGCCAACTACAGTGCTGCCGTCGCTGAATGTCACGTTGCCCGTGGGGGTGCCGACGGCGCCGGCGGGAGCCGACACAATGGCGGTAAACGCGATGGATTCACCGAACGCAGCTGAGCTTGGATTTGCGGTGAGGGATGTAGCCGATGAATTCTTATTCACCGTCTGCGCGAGGGGCGGCGATGTCGCTGTTGCGTTGTTCGGATCGCCTGCGTATTGGGCTGTCAGCTGATGAATACCTACGGCCAGAGATGAAGTGTTCAGGCTGGCCTTGCCCGAGCTGTCCAGGGTCCCGCTCAGTATGATCGAGGGTCCGTCGAGAAGATTGATGGTGCCCGTTGGCACAGGCCCGCCCTGGGCGCCGGTCACCGCTACGTTGAAAGTGAGCGACTGTCCAAACAACGTCGGATTACTCGAACTACTGAGTGAGACCGAAGCTGCTGCCTTATTTACAACCTGCACGAGGCTTGCCGACGAAGCAACGAAGTTGCTGTTGCCGGTGAAGGCTGCCCGAACAGAATGATTGCCGGTGGCGTTAAACCTGGCTGTGATGCTTCCAGAGCCTGACGAACTCACGCTCGAAGTTCCGAGAATTGCAGGACCATCTGTGAACATTACTGCCCCGGAAAGACTTCCGCTCGCCGAGAATTTGGGCTGAACGGTGGCCGTAAGTGTCACGGGCTGCGATAACGCAGACGGGTTCGTCGACGAACTCAGGGACAGGGTGTTAGCGCCGTGATTCACGAGTACAGAAATGGCATTGGCGTTGAGATCCGCCGTAATGAGATCAAGCGCCGGACTATTCGTCAGGCTGGCGCTCAACAGCGCATTTGGGAGAAATGAGACGTTGAAAGAGGTCGGTGGGGCGAAATTGAGGATTCCCTGGCCGAGGTAGATGACCACTGCGTTGGGATCGCTTGGTAAAAGGCCCGACAGCACCGCAATGTCGGTTTGGCCATCGCCATTGAAGTCCCCCACGAGCACAGAAGTCGGATGAACTGTAGGCGTCAAGGTGAGTTGAGCACCAGTAAAGGTTCCGTCCAGGCGCTGCAGATTGATATGAATCGCCGGTGGAGCGCCGGTTGAGGTATTTCCAAACTCCACAAAGACGAGATCGGGTCGACCGTCCTGATTGAAATCCCCCAATGCGATCGAGCCAACAGCAGCTACAGAGGTTGAGGCCGGAAATGGAATTGTGATGGGTGTTTGGAAGGTTCCGTCGCCGTTCCCCAGTGTCTCCTGCACACTGCCATCGCCCAGAATTGCGACGATATCCAAATGCTTGTCGCCATTGATATAACCAGTTGCAAAATGTGTTGTGAAAGATCCCGAAAACGGCTGGGTGCTTGTCGTCCTTAAAGTCCCACTGCCGTCGTTGAGTAGGACCAGGAGTCCGGCGTCGGTTGCGGCGGCTATATCGAGCCTTCCGTCTTCGTTGAAGTCACCGACCGTGAGTTGAAAGTTGTCGACAAGATTGCTTACCTGCTGCTGGTTCACTCCCGCTGAAAAGGTCCCGTCTCCATTGCCAAACAAGATCTGAACGCTGACCGTGGTATTGGTGAAGCCGACAGCGATGTCTTGTTTTCCATCCCCATTGAAATCGCCTGTGGCTACCGTCACTGGCTGGGGAATATCGTTGATCGAAACGGGCCGTACAGGACTCAGTGAGAGCGTGATTGGCGGCTCGAACGTTCCATCGCCATTCCCAAGAAGGAGGGAAAGCGAGTGCGAACCAGAGTTCGCCACTACTACATCTGCATTGCCATCGCCATTGAAATCAGCGACGGCGATTCCCGACGGTTGCATTTGCGTCGGGTAGTCAACGGCTGGCACGAAGTTCTGGGCCACACTTCTAGCCATCAAGACAGAAAGACATAAGACAACAATAGACAGCAGGGTGGACTTGGGAAGTGTGATGACGGTTCGCGCGCTAGAGCTCATTCGAGCTGCACCTTTCCTTTTCGACGTTTTCTCAGCCAGCGAATGAGGCGATTGGTGGTTGGCGAAAAAGGGGGAGGGGGCCAACGCCGCTTCACAACGCCTTGGGCGAAGAAAACGAACTCTCTACTGGGAAATGGCAGCGAGAACCGAAAATGTCCCACCGGGAGAAAAAATCAGACTAACTTTTGTAATGAAGAATTTTTTTTATCGGCCATGTAAAAACCGTGGCCTGAATTGTCTACCTAAGATCGGCCAGAGATCGCATTGAACAGCCAGCAGTTATCGATGAAGCACCGTTTTCAGCAGACAGCATTTTTTGCAGAATTGTGACAATCGTTTCTTGGTTGCTGCGTCATATTGAGGAACACCTCAACTCAATTTCTAAGCTGTCAAGGCATTGCAATGGAGAATCAGCGTTTTCGTCCGGCGGAAAATGAAGAGAGAAGATGGGTTCACTTACACGTCAAAGCGGTTGCTTCCGAGATCTCGGATTATATCTCGCGCACCGCGAACAGTGTTTTAGGAGACTCCACCGCTGTGGGCCCCATGATGGAAGCGGTCATGATCGTAGTCTCGCGTTTCCTGGCAATTCACAATCTCCCATTGCGCAGCGGCACTACCAGGACACTCCTCAGGGCTTCCTTCCGGCGTAGACTTCAGCGCCGCGCTGCACAACTGAATCTCCGGGAGCGGGGCGCAGGTTGCAACGATCTCGAAGAAGCTATGTTGGCATTCATAAATTCCGGCCGGAGTGCTAACAGTTTCGTCGAGTCCGTTCAGATCGTTCGCCTGCTCAGTCAAAAGAGCCGTGTAATTCTCGGACTTCGGGACCTCGGATATACATGGAAAGAGATTTCTCGTTTCTTGGGAGTAAGCAAGTCAGCTGCTCGAAAGGCTTTCCGCGAAGAGTTGCAGATCGCAATGCAGATTGCTGATCACGCTGAGTCTCGTCAGACCGCATTGGAGCTAAGAAAACGCGAACACGCAAGACAAGCCCAGCCTGACGGTATTCCCCCGCTCGTCAGTCCGATTGGGGATTGACGAGTTTCGGATGAGAGGATGCACACGTGGACCCAGCCCGCGCGGTTTAGGCCGGTGACGCCGTGAGCATTCTCGCAACCCAACAGGAAAAAGACCTCACGCGTATCCAGGTCATCGAGCTTTACGACCAACTCCGAGCCCCTTTGCTGGGTTACTTGATATCGATCGATCTGATGCCCCAGGAAGCCGACGACATTATCCAAGACACCTTCCTCCAGTTGCATCGATTTCTAGGATCCAACGGAAAACTTAAGAACCCGCGGAGCTGGGTTTTCAGCGTTGCCCACAATCTTGCAACCAACCTCCGAAAACGAGAGCGCCGGCTTATCTCCGCCAACGGAGAACTAGAACCATCGATCGATAGGGAAAACGGGGCCACAAACCCCAGCCCGGAAGACATCTTTCTCCACAATGAAAGATTTCGATGTTTGGAAGTTGCGCTCTCTCAATTGACGGAGCACCAGCAAGCCTGCCTGCAGTTGCGGGCTGAAGGCCTGCGCTATCGGGAGATCGCAGAGGTTTTGGGAATGAAAGTGTCGGCCGTCTCCGAAACACTTAAGCGTGCAGTCCTGCGCCTCATGAGAGAGCTATGAACGATCTGGTGTTTCGACTAAGGTTTGGTTTCCGTAGACACGTGGCTGTGCAGGATCTTCTTGCCTACATCGACGGGGAAATCGGAAGCGGCAATTCGCAACGTGTCCGCCGGCACCTGGAGGCCTGCTGGAAATGCCACAGCCGCTTTGAGGAAATACAAAACACAATGCAGCGGTTCATGGCGTACCGGAAACACAAAGTGAACTCCTACTTGCCGCCTGCAGCAGAGGCCAAGCTACGGTTTCTAGCGAGGCTGGACGAGCAACGATTCGAGACGCCTCCGTCTAAGGCCTGGGAGGCAGAAAGTTCCAACGCACAACTTCTCAAGACCGTGGCAAGCACTCATCCTGGCTTCGCGACGTGTCTGGTAGTCGTGGTAACTGCCTTGGTGATGCTTCTCCTTTGGCGCAATCCCAACTCAGTTGCTGCCAGTGAGCTATTGAACAAAGCAGAGTCTTCCGAAGCACAACTCGCGAGTTCGCGGCGCCATTTCATTGTTTTCCAACGAGTGAAGATCTCTTCGCCCACAACAACTGTCGAACGTCTTGTCTACCGGGATTCCAGAGGACGGAGGAAGGCTCGCGCTACACATTTAAACCAGGCCGATCTCAATTTGCAGCGCACCCTGGAAGGTGCAGGTGTGTCCTGGGAGCGTCCCCTGTCGGCGGCCGACTTTCGTCGTTGGCACGATCAGCTATCCGACCCACAGGACAGCGTCTATTACGATCAGAATACTTTTACGTTGCTTACCCGTAGCCGGTCCACTTCGGTCACACAGGCTTCGCTCACCGTGCGCAAAGCGGACTTTCACCCGATGCGCCGCCACATCGTTTCCCGTGATTTTGGCGCCGTCGATATCGCGGAAGTGAGTTACGAGGTTTCCGACTGGAACGAAGATCGCGCAGATTCGATATTTGAGCCAGAGACTGCTTCATCATCAACGACTTCGTCCCGATCATTCCCAGTCGTAGCTCCCCGAATCCTGCCTTCCGCTGAAGATCTGGACGAGGCTGAACTACGGGCGCGGCTTGCTCTGAACGAGGCGAATGCCGATTCTGGAGAGCAGATTGATGTCAGGCGAGGACCATCTTCGATCCAGATTGCGGGCATCATCGAAACCGATGAGCGAAAGCGCGGTCTGGAGGATGCATTAAGCCGTATTCCGCTGGTTGTAGTCTCACTTCACAGCGTCTCGGATATGGCGACAAGACCCGCCAGCCATTTCGCACCGAAACAACAACCGCCAGAGTATGCCGTTGCTAACCAATCTCGACTGCAAGCGTATTTAGAAAACAACGATAAAGACACCCAGTCAGTCCTGGGGATGGTTCATCAATTTTTGGAAGCGAATCTGGTAATTCAAAGGGAGACCCATGCTCTGGATGTACTGCATGCCAAATTTATGACACATGGACAAGAACGCCTGAGCTTAAGCAGTCGCGATCTGCTGCAAAAGCTGGTGGAAAGCCATTTAGAGCGCCTGCAAGGCGGGATCAACAAACAGCGCAAGCTAGTGAATGTTTGGATGCGGAGGGTTCCGACCGACTCAACATCTGGACGTGACACGTACTCGGGTTACGAACTTCTCTTGCAAGAAGCAGCTAAAAATAAAGCGCTTTGCGATGAATTGTTGTCCGCACCGCAGGGAAATGGCGATACCGCGGACACAGTCTTGATTGCGCTCGAGGACTCTTTGGAACGACTGGATATTGCCGTAACCCAGATCACTCACACGCCTCATGAAGATGCACCGTGAGGCAGTATCGAGGTCTGATTTGATTATGCGTTTTTCCATCTGTGCCATCTTCTTACTCGTTCTCATGTCTCGAGGATCGGCTTCTGCGCAGACTGCTGAAATCTCGGGTCAAATTATGGATGGTTCGGGGGCGGTGCTACCGGGAGTTCATATTCGCGCGGTGAACCAGCAGACCCTTGTCGAGCGACACGCAACATCGAATGGTGTAGGACGCTACGTATTACCGTTTCTTGATCCGGGCCCGTACCAATTGATCATGGAGTGTCCGGGATTCCAAACTGCGATCAGCCAAACCCTCACCATTTCAGTGGGCCAAGGATTAGTCTTTAACCTTCGGCTGCATGTCGGGGCCGTCACCGAGGCTGTCACGGCCATCGCCCGGCCAGATCCGGTGGACACAACGAGTAGTGAAGTCAGCAATCTCGTGTCCCAGCACCAGGTCACGGACCTCCCCCTGGTCTTGCGGGACCCCTATCAGCTCGCGTTGCTCAGCGCCGGCGTAAATCCAACCAACAGTGGTGACGGTGGATTCTCGACCAACGGCAATCGCGAGGAGAACAATGATTTTCGTTTGGATGGAGCATCCATCAACGACGTTGAGTTTCCGACAGGCGGAATTATCTCCATCAATCCCGATGCCATCCAGGAATTTCGCGTTACCAGGAGCGGATACATGCCTGAGTTTGGCCGGAATAATGGCGCGGTCGTAAATATCGTTACCAAACCAGGGACAAACGAATTTCACGGCAATATCTACCAGTTCGGGCGCTATACGGCTCTTGGAGCGCGCGATTTCTTTAATCCAACCGGCACCCGCAAAGATGGCTATACCCGAAACACGTTCGGCGCATCGTTGGGCGGTCCCGTTGTAAAAGAGAAAACATTCTTTTTCTTCAACTTCGATGAATCCCGGAACGCTACCACTCGTACCAACTTCTCAATTGTTCCGTCCAAGGCTCTGTTGAGCGGAAGATTCACATATAGCAGGAACGATCCCAACAACGGACAACGACTTTCGGTGCCAATCGACGTGAGTCGACTAGATTCCCCGATGAACCGCTTTCATTTGTTGTTGGATCCGGTGGCTCTCCGGATTCTAGGCTTGTTCCCGGCGCCAACTGTGGAACTGAGCAATGGCTTGGAGGGAGAGCTATTCTTTCCCAGCCGGGACTTAAGCGTGAGTGACGGTGAGACGGTAATGGTTGACCATAACTTTTCTTCGTCCCACGCTTTAACCGTTCGCTACATTACCGGTCGAGGCACGAGCACAAACCCAATTCATACTGACGTGCTGCCCTCATTTGGATCAATTAGTACGGGTGGCCGGTCTCAACTGCTCTCGTTGCATCTCACTTCGAGCCTTCGAACCAATTTCTTGAACGAATTCATGGCGGATGCGAACCGCATTCATCTGCTCGCATCGTGTTCAGGCGTCAAACAACTCGATCGTGAGCTTCCTTCAGACCAGTTTGGTAACGGCTTCGATTTACTGTGGCCAGCTCGCATCGCCCATCTGGGCTGCTTCATGCTGGGCGATAGCAACGGGCAGGAGCGTTCTTCAGGCGCGTACTCGATCGCTGACCACCTCGCTTTGGTAGAAGGCCGGCATACGATCAAGGCGGGTCTAGAGCTTACCAAGTCTTATTCCAATAACCACGAAGGCTTTCAATCCCGTCCACTCATCTCATTTGATAACTTCAGCTCCTTCGGAATTCCTGCGATCCAGAGTGGCACAACAGTTGCAGACTCCGATCCCGTGTTGCAAGACGCAATTTGGGCCTTGTTCGGCGAGGTTTCCTTCGAAGAGGCGGCGCAGTTCTTCAATCCGAATGGAGCCCGCATGGGGACGGACGAAGTCAACATGCGGATGAATGACGTAGGGATGTTCGCGCAGGATTCATACCAGCTATTCAAAAACCTGAGCATCAACTATGGCCTTCGTTGGAATTTCACAGGTGTACCCTATGAGGCTCACCATCGTTTGTTCACCGTCACACCGAAGGAGCTAAACGGTGGCACTCCTGTTACATTCCGCAGCGAAGGCACGAATGGCGTTGATCTGTATTCACAGGATTGGTTTGCTGTGCAGCCGAGGATCGGCATCGCCTGGGACCCGTTCAAATCTGGCAAAACAGCGATTCGTGCAAGCTATGGGATCTATCGTGACCGACCTTTTTTTGCGGTTGCTGATAGCACGCGTAGCAACCCGCCTTTTACCGAGTCATTTGCGAATATCCTGTTCCGGCCTTTGAACAGTGGTTTCATTGGAACAAGCCTTTCGAATCTGCAAACCCCTGCGTCGATAACGCCGACAGCGACGGTTGGTCCTATTGCTTTTCTTACCCCAAATGTTATCGATTCGAAATTCCGGCTGCCCTATAGTCAGAATTGGAATATCGGGATTCAGCGCGAGATTCGCAAGGATCTGGCCCTCGACATTAATTATGCAGGAGCGCAGGGCAAACATTTACTTCGTACCGTGGATGGTAATCAGCCACAACCCGGCCTGGTGAAACAATTGCGATCGTATTGCGCCCACCCGAATCCATTCAATTGCGTGGATTCGCCTGAAGCATCGACGGTACAAGGTGTCAATCTTTTTGATGGAGCCGAACTTGGGATTTTGCCATTTGATGCAGTGAACAATAGTGCGTTTTTCCACGCAACTTTGTTTCAAGGGTCATCGGCTTCTACCTACCATGCGCTGCAGTCGATGATCACCATGCGCTTCTCCCACGGCTTTATTCAGGTTTCGCATAGTTGGGCTCATGAGATCGACGATGCTGCGGCGCCAATCGCCCCCACAATCCATAATCAACCCTACCCTGCCAACTCGTATGACCTGCGCCGAGAACGCAGCAATGGCTCTCTCGATATTCGACAGTCGCTGACACTTAACTACACGGCCGAACTGCCGCTAGGATCCGGAAAATCCCATCTAAACCACGGCCTGGGCGGCAAGATTCTCCAGGGCTGGTCGATGTCCGGAATCGTATCGCTCTCCAGCGGGTTCCCTTACGACATTCTTACGCTCAGAGATTCGGATGGGACGGGCGGTCTCTCCCTAACGCGGCCAGACTTTAATCCGCATGCCAGACCAAGCTTCGTAAACGATCCCCGCGCGCTGACAGGCCCCAATCCTGGCCTGTTCTCAGCTCCTCCCTTTGGTCGCGCGGGAAATCTTCCGCGCAATGTGTTTCGCGCCCCAGGTGTAAACAACTGGGATGCTTCTTGCACGAAGCTGACTGGAATCGGTGACCGGATTAAGCTGGAATTTCGAGCCGAAGTCTACAATGTTTTCAATCACATTGCATTTGCTCCCGCCGACAACATTCTGGAAAGCCCCACGTTCGGTCTTTCTCGATCAGAGGTGGGGCGCAACGATGGCACGTCGGGAGCAAGGCAGCTTCAGTTCGCACTGAAACTGGGCTTTTGAACGAATGCGTGCGTGCGAGCTTGCTGCAAGCTGTAAGTCTGTCGAATGGATTGCCTAGGCGGTGGTTTATCTTGCGGATTTACGCAAGCGTTTTAGCTCACTGAAACACGGCCAGCATTTCGGGACATGCTGAGTCAGAACGGAGCTTTCTTCAGAATCGAGGCTGCCGGGGGACTTTGCCGCCTTTTCCAGAAAAGCCTGTCCAGGACAGCCATCTCGATTGGGGTTTGGGAAGTCGTTCTTGATCACGTGCTCCACTGCTGAGTACAGTGCTTGTTCAAGTTTCTCGTCGGGATACGCCATAACCGAAAGGGGCCGTGCTTTGACTATAAGAGATTAGGGAACACACGCCACTAGTCTTTATGCCGTCCAAGCAGCCACTTTTGACCAGCCTCTCTGCCTTTTTCTTGGCACAATCAAAAAAGTTGATGTCACTCTGGGGGCATTTGCCAACATTAGCCAGCTATTCGGAGTTGAGCGATGACTGCGAGGCCGCTTCGGCCACGCAGGCGTATGCATGCTAGCACAGAGGGTTTGACCAGACCTGAATAGACATCCCCAGTTGTCCATTCTCTGGGCACAACAAAAAACAGTTTTTCTTTGCGACAGATTTCCTGTTCCAGGCCTTTATAGAATAGGGCCGCTATTGGAAATCGAAACAGGGTCACGGTTTGATGGCCAATCCCGCCATCCGCACCTCACCGCAGTTTTCATTTTCGTAGCCCCTGGACAGACGTCGTAACGAGGCAATTTTTACCATGCGAATCGCAGGGGTTGCGAGATGCTGTTGTAACCGTTTGTGTGATGGCATATTCGCTCCACAGCACTCCACCCTGGTGGGATCGAGAATTCGATGCCGCCGGGAATCCGATTCGGGAAGATGTTCGGGCGAGCGCAAGGGCATCCTGGCAGGAGGTATGTGACATCGTGCGAAAGCTTCTCGGTGACCTCGAGGACGCCCTACAAATCCTCGAGCGATCCATCGCGCAAGTATCGAAGCTTGAATGACCATAAGATCGCGCCCCACGATCCAAAAGGTTTCTTGATCCTCCACGTTTATCGGTCAACGTTGAAGCTAGCAAAGCGCCGCCGACGCCTTCGATTTGTAGGAGGAACGAGCGAGCTGTTTCTTGTGCCTTGACGATCGAGTGAGCCCGGTTCGCCATGACCTTCAACGCAAACGGCTTCTGCAAAAACTCGACGCCTACGAGCAAACCTGGGTAGAGCGATTCAACCGTCCCCTCTTCGTAGCCCGAAACCAGCAAGATTCTGAGATTAGGGCAGTACAAAGACACGATCCCGGCCTCTGTGCACCTCAGCTTGGAATGATAAGGGTTCGAGATCGGAGTTTGTACCAACGTGCAAGCGAGGGCAGGAGTGCCAATGAAGGACAGACTGATGCGAGCGCAGTCTGCATCACGAGACTAGGGATGATTCGCAGCCGTCCCCAAATATGCATAGAGCAATTTCTTCCCGGATGGTTTGTCCCTTCCCGGAGACGGTTCGACAGTCACAAATAACTCGTCGATTGAGCTGAGAACCTTTTGATCATTGACTCGGAGCACCCATCGTTTTTGCGCGTGATCCTCAATGTGAAACACGCCCAGATTTTGAACCTCAGCTTGGTTGCCTTCACGTTGTCCCCAAGCCTGGAAAGCGATCTTGGAAGCCACATTATTGGGACCCAGATCAAAAGCGTAGAAGATAAGCGACTTTCCTTCCGTGTAGAGAACGCGGCCGAAAGCCTTGTCTCGCTTACCGCGAGTGTCATAATCGTAGACGTCAATGATGTGAAGATTCCTCGCGGCCATCAGCTCGCGAACGTCTTTCGCGACTCCGTTTAGTTCTCGTTCTCGAGTCAGAGCCGTCACATCGTCTGCAACTTTCTCCGAAAGCTCTTGGATCTTGACGCGGTTCGTGTCAAGAGCCGCAAGGATGTCAGCGTGTGCGATCCTCAGCTTTTCTAGGTCCGCATTCGCCTCTGAAAGCTCTAGTCCGCGCTTCTCTAATTGAGAGGTCAATATTTCAGATCGTGCGGTTACAGCCTCCAGCTGTTGATGCAGCTTTGTCGATTCGGCCTGGAGAAGTTTTCGTTCCGCCAAGAGTTCTCCCTGGCGCTCCTTCAACGAATTTACTTGGCTCTCTAACTCGCTCGTTGTGACTGTTCCACCGGAAGCTCGAAATCCCACTGGCTCTGGAGTCTGGAGTGGAGCAGTCGCAAGCCGCTTGGATTCAGATTTGGGGTTAATCTGAATTCTGTTCTTGAAGTCGCCACCGCTGAGGAGAATAGCCAGGGCATACAGGCAGATGGCCGCTATTGCAATTGCGCCCAAATATCGATGGCGACGAAGGAACGACTGGAACGATAGCAATCTCGCTCGATCGCTTCCTTCCTTTGTAAACCTGAGACCTTCAGCGGATGCCCTCTGTAGAAATTTCTGACGATAACTCTCGCTCAGCAACTCGTCGACATTCCCGCCGATACTTTGCGGAACTGCAGCGGGAAGCTGATCCAGAATCAACGCAAATTCGTCGCTGGTGCGCCGGCAGTGGTCGCAGTGTGCAAGATGCTCAGAGAGTTCGTGATGCTCGTGTTCACACAGCTGACCGATGACCGCCAGGGCGCACAATTCCTCAAAATGTTCATGCGTTGGCATCGGCAACCTCCTTCCTGCCGTATCGAGCATCTTGTTTGCTGCCAGACTCAGCGAGAAAGGTTCTCAGCTTCTTGAGGCCGCGGTAATAGTGGTGCCTGACGTTACCCACTGTTTCGTCCGTGGTTTCAGCAATCTCTTGCATAGTGAAACCTTCGAAGTACGCCAGCTCCAAAACCCGACGCTGCGAACTGTTGAGGGTTTCCAAGGCTCGCATGACGAGCTGCGCCGTCTCGTGAGATGCGAGAGGTCCGATGTCGCGTGCGAGCAGGGAGTCGTGGAATTCCGATATTTCAGTCGTGGCATAAAACTTGCGCTTTGTCAGGTGGTGCCGCCGGTTGATGCTGCGATGATAGGCATATTGCACAATCCACGCTTTAGTACTGCCTTTGGCAGAGTCGAATTGTGCCGCCGCCTTATAAATCTCCAAAAAAACAGTCTGCATGACATCTTCAGCTTCGCCGGAATCCCTCAGAATCTTGAGCGCTATGTGAAAAACCATCCGGTGATGGCGATCGAAAAGGATCCTCAAAGCATCGTCGTGGCCGGCGCTCACATGGGCCATCAGGAGATCGTCGGAAATACCTTGTAACGCCCTAAAGCTTAGACCGCAGGGTTCCTGGATTCTCGTCTCCATAGAGGGTCGAAGCGCAACCGGGAGGATTTTTGGCCCGTCCGTTCTGCACAGTCGGTATAGAGATACTATTAAAAGACTACAATTTTCAATGGTTTTATTTTTTTGCAAGCTGGTACAAATCGGCGCAGTTTATGGCAAGTGGTCAAAAAGAGAGCGCCCTTCAATACGAGATCGACCAGCTCAAAGGAGTCAGACTCCGTCTTGATTCATTGGCCAGTGCGCATCCGAGCATGGAAGTCGAAATCATGAGCATCTCGGGAAATGTCCGCAGCAACGCCGTGCTCCTGGAATTGTTGCTGGCTTTGAAAATACGACCGGCTGAGATGTAGACACGTTGCGTGGGCTCAATCATTATGGATGATGTTCAGCAGGGAGCTGTGGACGCTCAATTTACCGTTGTACTTGATGAAGCCCAGCTTGCGGAAGCGATCGCCAGAGCACGCTTGCCCGGTAACAGGAACTCCGAATTCGCGCACTGCAAATGTTCGCGGATTTCCGGGCCTCAAACACTCCGTAGCATTCCCAGATTGGAATCCCTGCCTGCCCGATTCGTGGCTCCGTCGGGTATGCCAGGGTTGTCAAAAACCGGGTTTCAAGCTCCTGCAGCAGCCCCTTCATGTGCGCTGGATTCAGATTGTTCGGACTGAGTCTCAAACTTAAGCCCCGCTTGTGCCGATTCGAGTTCGTTTAGTCTTTGCCGCTTTTTGTACCCCTGCTCTCTTGCAGGTAGCAGTTCGACATGACTTGGAGGAAAAACAAATTTATGCACGAAATCCAGACGGTCCGCGTTCAACCGCCGCCCCACTACCGCCTTGCGATGTTGTTTGCAGAAGTTCGCAAAATCATCCGGATCAATTATGTGCTTTTTCAACTGACCTGTTTCCACAATCCTTGTTTTCAGCCATCCAAGCAAGATCCATTTCTGAACCTCCTGAACGCGAATATGCAAGGCGGTCGCTAAGGTATAAGGCGTGAACCATTCGCGCCCCATTTGTGCCGTCGCCTCGAGGCGATAAAGCATTCCCCGAATTGCGCCAGGGGTGCGCCGCATAATCTTGGCAACTTCAAACGGCGGATACAACGCAATCAGATCAAGGAGTTTTTGTTGTTCGGCAGTTGTCCATTCTGCATAAAGCTGCTTGTCTTTTACTCCGACCTGTCGGGCGAAGTACAAGCAGGTACGTCGAGGATAGCCAGTCAGTTCATGTAGACGAGTCACCAGATCACGAAACTTAGCCACTCCCTTCGACGAGTCGCCACCTGCACGATTGGCAAGATAGGCCTTAACAAGTTCTCTGGCCTCCTTCGGCCAGCGACTTCTGCGACGTCTTCCAGGCTCTTGCTCCATATGCACAAAACGGGTATCGAAGCGGCATGCCACGGTAACGTTGGCAGAATCGCCGGCACATTTGAATTTCCCTTCACTAGTAAATGGCACGGCCGAGCCAGAACGTTTATGGATCCGCGGCATTTTTTCGCCTTAGTGCTTCGCGGCTCAATCCAGAATTCGGAACAATTAACTTCTGAGATAAGGAAAAAAATGCGATTGCTGTGCCAACTTTTGAATGGTTTTAGGTTTCAACAATAGTTGTGTGTCTAGTGTCTAGTTTGGATTTGCAGTTTTTGTATTTAGGTCAGAGTTTGTTTTTCAACTTGCTAACCATCGGCCATTGCCGCATTTAGGAAAAAGACTTTCGCATTACCGCTTAGGACTCCATGTCACCGTTCCTTCAAAAGTGCCCCCCATGGTGGGATCGAGAACTAGATGACGCCGGACGGGTAATCCGGGCGGATGTCAGATCAGCAGCAATTAAGGTATGGCAAAACGTCTGTGATGTTGTCGA